>Ga0209495_1000112_pt1 | contig 61749 bp, 54 predicted proteins | sample EN1Hudsemesocosm_FD_184629 | JGI IMG/M metagenome (GOLD analysis project Ga0209495, IMG submission 184629) | Methane-oxidizing microbial communities from mesocosms in the Hudson Canyon - EN1E Hudson Canyon (SPAdes) (version 2) | ecosystem: Environmental > Aquatic > Marine > Cold seeps | place...
AGCTGTTTTTTTGAAATTGATTCAATGAAAGCCGGATCATAATGATTCGGCTTTTTTGTAATTTAAAAACTAGGAAGTCATACGCGTGGTAAGTGGTAATATTTTTTTAGTCGGTCCGATGGGGGCAGGTAAGTCAACGGTTGGTAGGCAATTGGCTAAAGCACTTGGTCGTGATTTTTATGATAGTGATAAAGAAATAGAAAAACGAACAGGTGTCTCTATTTCATGGATTTTTGAGATGGAAGGTGAAGCAGGTTTCCGCGCTAGAGAGCAAAAAGTCATTGATGATTTAACACAATTGAAAGATATCGTGTTGGCGACAGGAGGAGGCGCTGTGTTATCGGATGATAATCGACGTGCATTACGTTCTCGAGGCAATGTGATTTACTTGTCAGCCTCTGCAGAGCAATTGTTTCGGCGAACATCAAAAGATAAAACAAGGCCACTATTACAGACAGATGATCCTAAACAACAAATAATTTCATTGCTGGAAGAACGTGACCCCTTGTATAAGAATGTAGCAGATATTGAACTGCGGACAGGGGACCAGTCTATTCAGCATGCCGTGACAGAAGTCATTAAACAATTAGAAAACGTAGGACAATAAACGAATGATCAAAACTTTGCAGGTATCACTAGGTGACCGTAGTTATCCTATTTATATTGGTGAGGACTTATTGTCTCAAGCTGACTTACTGACAAAGCATATCAAAGGATCTGAGGTTCTTATTGTTAGCAACACCACTGTGGCTCCATTGTATTTGCAACAGGTCTTGGATTTACTAGGTGGTTACCGCTGTGAATCAGTTATCTTACCTGATGGTGAAGAATTCAAAACCCTAGAAGTGATGAATAAGGTATTTGATGCTTTATTGACGTCTAGGTTTTCCCGCCGAGTGACGTTAATTGCATTAGGTGGCGGTGTTATTGGCGATATGACGGGCTTTGCAGCATCGTGTTATCAGCGTGGCGTTCCGTTCATTCAGATCCCAACAACTCTATTGTCTCAGGTTGATTCCTCAGTGGGTGGAAAGACCGCTGTAAACCATGCCTTAGGTAAGAATATGATTGGTGCTTTTTATCAGCCTCAATGCGTTATTGCAGACACGAAGACATTAAATACTTTAGAAGACAATCAACTCTCTTCAGGAATAGCTGAAGTTATTAAATATGGTTTAATCAATGATCCTGACTTCTTTGCATGGTTAGAAGACAATATTGCTGGCTTACGTAATCGAACTCCAGCTATTTTGGCTGAAGCTATTGAGCGTTCCTGCCAAGATAAAGCGGATGTTGTTGCTCAAGATGAGTTAGAGCAAGGTGTTAGAGCACTGTTAAACCTAGGGCATACTTTTGGTCATGCGATAGAAACTGGCATGGGATACGGTAACTTCCTGCATGGGGAAGGTGTAGCTGTTGGTATGGTGATGGCTGCTGATTTGTCGCAACGAATGGGATGGATTTCTGAGACAGATATCGACCGAATTAGAAAGCTAATCACTGCTGCGGGCTTACCTATTTTAGTACCTAAAGGGATGTCGGCAGACCAGTTCATGTCTTTAATGTCTGTTGATAAGAAAGTACAAGATGGTCATATCCGCCTTGTTTTATTGCGTGGTATTGGGCAAGCAGTGATGAGTGACGACTACTCTGCAGCTCAGTTAGCAAAGACGTTAGCGGCATTCCAGTCATAATTTAAGATATGAGTACCCTTGCAAACTCATCTGCAGAACCTAGCTATATCACGCGGCTAGCATTAAAATCAGCACCCTTCAATTCAGATAGCGATGCTCAATTTTTTTTTAATGGAGAGCAGATTGAGCAACGGTTAAATCTTTTACTTCATCTTGCACGTTCTAGCGATAAGGTGGGTGTGTTATTTGCCAAACAAGGGCTTGGGAAAAGTACTTTACTGACTCAGTTTCAATCGGTTGCTGGCGATGATTTAAGAATATGCCGTATTGATGCTGAACCTTCATTAAGCAATTCAGCGATTGTTCAGCAATGTCTTCGCGCTTTCGGCGTTGAACAGGCAGAAGTATCAGGCAATGTGGATCATGAGGCATTACTTAAGGGTCGGCTACAGCGGCTTCGCAAGCTAAATATAAGACCATTATTATTGCTTGATAATGTTGATAGTATTTCAACAGATAGCTTGGCGACATTACTGGACTGGTTTTCTTGGCAAGATGATGATGAATTTTTATTACAAGCAATACTAAGCTCATGTAAGGCACTTCCAGAACTAGATAACATTCATGGTCGGTTACAGCGTGTTGATTTACCTAACTTAGCAGAAAATGAACTTGACGCTTATTTAATGTTGAGATTAGAGAGTGTGGGCTATAAAGGAGAGCTTCCTTTTAACGACAAAGAGCTAAAAAAGCTTTTTCGAGAATCACAAGGTAATCCTGCAATTGTGAATCAATGGGCTCATCAACACTTGTTAGGAATTAAGTCTAATCCTAAACTTGCAAGCAGTATGAAGCTTACGAGTGTTACATCATTGCTTCGCTGGACTGGGGTCACCATTTTAGCTATTTCATTGATCCTTTTATTGGTATTTCAAGATAAGGTTAATAGCCTTTTCACTGAGGAAACAGTACAAGATAGCCCTATTGAACAGCCCATTGATTTTGAAGAAGAGGTGTTAGCTACGGTTGTGGTTGATGATGAACTTAGTAGTACTCAGATCATGGAAGAGTCAGTCCCATTGGTTAATGCCCCCGTTGTTATTGAGAATGAAGTAGATTCACTTTCTCTTAGTGATGGACTAGATTTAGATTTGGCACAAGTAGAACGTGATGAATTAGTTTCGCTACTTGATGAGTTGCCGAGTAGCGAAAATACTGCCGTTGAACAAGGTATTGTCAGCAGTCCTGATGATGTTCAAGAGGAAGCTGTTATTGGGATTAAGCAAGAAAGCCAAGAGACTCCAACGTCAGTGGTGTATGAAAAAGAGTGGATTCAGCAACAAAAAGGCATGCATTATACCTTTCAGTTAATGGGCTCATGGGAGCATGACAAAGTCGATGAGTTTATAGAGAAATATACCTTAACGGGTGATATCGCTGAGTTTGAGAGCGATCGAAATGGTCGCATATGGTATGCACTTATTTATGGTGTCTATGCTAGTAAGAAGGAAGCACTTCAGGCAAGTAGTGATTGGCCAGCCCCACTTAACTCATTACCTTCTTGGCTTCGACGCTTCGATAGCGTGCAAAAACAAATTAAAAGTATGGACTAAGGGCCTCAATCAGCCTAGCAGAGCTTGTTTTATGACTGGCGAATACGACGCGCCAAACATCTTCACCTTTTATTTTAGAGCGAGACAATATTCCTCTTTTTTCTAATGAGGATAGATCACTATTTACCACTGTTTTAAAGCAAACGATTCCGCTTGGAGAAAGAAAGAGTTGCCAATCCGTTTGTTGTTTTAGAGCTCGATAGAATTCTCCTGCTTGGTTTAATCGGTGTTCGAGCTGAGTTAGTAAGAGATCGCCATCTAATAAACTACTCCATAATGGTAGGAATAGTTCACCACCATAAGATCCTGACAATGTTTTTTTAGGGGGGGAGCTCAGGTAGTCGATATCAATATCAGTCATTAAACTTATAGCTTGCTGATAGAGTATTATGCTGCACGGCCGTGGTTGACCGAGTGCTTTATGCGGATCAAAGCAGATGGAATCTGCACGGTCTATACCAAGCAAATAGTCCTGTTCGGGAAGCAATATGAGTGCGCCGCCCCATGCGGCATCAACATGACACCAGCAGTTAAATTCATCTGCAATCTCAATGCATCTTTCTATCGGGTCCATGGCGCCTGAGGCCGTTGTTCCAGCGGTGGCTACAATTGCAATAGGCTGTTGAGAGTGGCATGCCTGATATAAGCTCTGGCAGTCTAGTTGGCCCTGTTCATTAGTCGGGATAGCTTGGAATTCTAAACCTAAAATCTGACACGCTTTGATGATGGAATAGTGTGCAGCCTCAGAGCCATATACAATTTTAGATGAGTGCTGAGCACTATCGCGAGCCTGCCAAAGTGCTTCTAAGTTAGCATAGCTGCTGCCATGTGTGAAATGCCCATCATGTTGACCAAAAAGCTCACAAAACCAGCCAATAAGTTGCTTTTCAATCGCTAGTAGTTGAGGGTATAGCTCGGGTGAGAGCAGGTTGCCATTATGTGATCTAGCTAATAACTGACCTAATAATGCAGAAGAATCAATGGAGGGATTCATGTGACCGGCCCATACTGAACTATCATGCAATGAGCCTTCAGATAGTAACATTTCTATTTGCTCAAGCACATGAGATTGCCCACTACTTTCTAGGTCAAGAAGTGGGTTTTGTAGAGAGTTTATAAGCGTTGAAAGTTGACTCATACGAGCCCTAAACTTGGGTTAGCAATACTGTCTGATAAGTTATCGTATGCTTGGTGATGGATGATTTTTGTTGTGATGGGGCGTTTAGAAAAGAGCGTCTTAAATCCCTGATCAATAATAGACTGTGAGGTGAGCTCCTTTATAGAGTTCGTGTTAATGAATACTCGTTTAATAAGCAGTAATTGTTCGGCATCGAGTCTATTTGCTAACCACAAAGCAATGCTATCAGAGCTAATATCCCAGCTTTTGGATAATGAGGGTTCGGATAGAAGCGTGTCATCTGGTAACCAAATAGACAAAGGGGCTTTAGGGGAACCTAATGTGTTCAGAGTTTGGCATGTCGGTATATGAGACTGGAGTAATAGACCATACTGCTTCATAGCTATGATGGCCATATGATGGGCTACTTCATCATTAAATAAGTGTATTGTCTGAGCAGTTCGAACCTGATCTGCAAAAGGCCCGCCACCAGGTACGATGACAATAGGATGTTGTGTTGCATAGTTAGCTAAAGCAGATAAGCAATGAGCAAGTTCTGCTGTGCTGTATAAACTTCCACCAACTTTTACAACAATCACTTTAATTGGTCGAGTAGCGTGAGCATGGCGGCAGCTTTATCATGAACTTCTTGATATTCTGCATCGGCATTTGAATCAGCAACAATACCGCCACCGGCCCAAAACCGTAGACGATTATCACTATAGACTAAAGTGCGAATAGTAATATTACTGTCCATTTTTCCATCAAAGCCAATATAAGCAATGCTGCCACAATAAAGCCCACGACGATGAGGCTCGAGTTCTTCAATAATTTCCATGGCACGCAACTTAGGTGCACCAGTAATGGAACCACCGGGGAAGCACGCACGTAGCAACGTGACTGAACTCTGTTTTTCTGACAATGAACCTGTGATGGTGCTGACAAGGTGGTGAACGGTTGCAAATGATTCGAGCTCAAAGGGCTTTGGCACTCGAATTGAACCAGGCTCACATACTTTGCCCAAATCATTTCGTAATAAGTCGACAATCATTAAGTTTTCAGCACGATCTTTTATGCTCGTTTTTAACTCTTCTGCGAGTAGATGGTCGCGCTTAGGATTTTCTAAATCTCTTGGTCGAGTACCCTTAATAGGTTTTGTTTCAACATGCTTATCTTCAACTTTCAGTAAGCGTTCAGGAGATGAGCTTAATATGGTGGCATGAGGTGTAGAAAAATAGACCGAGAAGGGAGCTTGGTTTTGTTTACGAAGTAATTGGTAAGCAAACCATGGCTCACCCTCAGCCTGAATTTCAAATCGTTTAGCTAAATTGACTTGATAGCAGTCACCCTCATGAATATAGTTTTGTATTTTATTGAAGGCTGATTGATATTGCTGCCGGTTTAGATTGCTTTGTAATTCACCTATAACCTTAAATGTTTTCTTTTTCTCGGCTTGTTCTACCTTTGAAAGTTGCTCAACAAGCTTGTCCCACTGAGCGTGTGTTTCAGCAATGAGACCGTAACTCGCTAACCAGCACTGTTGTAATTGGTGATCAGTAATGATCGCCCAGTCATAAATACCAATAACCATATCAGGAATATGCTCTGCATCCTCAGTACTTGAGGGAAACGATTCAAGTCTTCGGCCCAAGTCATAGGCAAAATAACCTAATGCACCACCACAAAAAGGAAGATCTGAGTTTTGCTCCGTTTGGTAATCACTGAGTATTGATTGTAGTAGTAGAAAGGGATCGTCACTTGATAGTTCTGCTTCACTATTATGACGAGTTATCAGTGTGTTTTCATTTGTGGTGGTAAGGGTAATAAAAGGTGCTGCAGTTTGAATATCATAACGAGAGTCGCTATGTTGGCTGTTTGTACTATCTAAAAAAATTGGCCAGTCTTTGTCTTTAATCGCTTCGAAATAAATGCTGCTATCAGCATAATAAGGAAGTTCGGTACAAAGAGGCGGTAGGGTTATTTTACTCATGCGACTATTTTACGATAACTTATGCTTTGCTAGAAGAGCAACTGCAACAGCAGGGGCATGATCTGACACATAACTGTCAGTGGATGACATAATTTCATGGAAATCTTGGTAGGGGCGATTAAGTCGTTGAGCACAGTCTTTAACAATAAATCGTCCCACTCCTGCACCTATAAGCGGTGCATTAGCTGCTAGTTCTGGATGGGCTGATAGCACCTGTAAGATTGCTTCAGTAACCTGATGACTTTGTTGTTCGGCAAACCACCTAGCTAATTGCAACCAACTTTTCTGATCGGCTTCATTTGCATCAGTACCTAATAAGCGTGCGATTCGACTGGCACAAGCGCTAAGCGTCCATGGTTGCCCATCAGCACTTGCATCGAGAATGCTATTAGGACTAAGTTCGCCTAACAAACACCACACATCACCACTTGTAGCGAACACTTCAGCAGCAAGGCTAACTAAGTGACCATTAAAAGGAGCTGTTTGGCTGATGGCAATAAGAGGTGTTCTAATCGCGCCAGTGTAAAGTAACTCTCGGCTGGTTTGGCGGCCAAAATCATTAAACGCTTGTGGTGATGCAATACCATCAATTAAAGGGATGATATCGCATGTGGTGCTGCCTATATCGATAAATAGTCCATTAGGGACCGAGCTGGCGACAAGTGTTGCACTTGCTTGCCAGTTGCGAGAGGCGATATGTTGCCAATTTTGTTCAGCTTTGTCAGTCGAAAGCCAGCCTAACTCAGCAGCATAAACATGAATTAGCTTTGGAGAAATATAGCTTGAAAGACATGCTAATATTTCCTTAACTCCCGCTTGGCGATCTGCAAATATATCAACGAGCTCTCCCGTCATGGTTATGGCAGTATGGTCATGTTGATTATCTAACTGGTCAAAAATAGACTCAATAGCATGCTCTAATTTATCAATACCCTGCCATAGGGGGCAGGCTACTTGGATCACGCTGATAAGCTGACCATGTTGATCACAGCGTGCTACCTTTATATGTGCGCCACCTATATCCCAGCCACTTGTCATGGTTGTCATAACATAACCTCTACAGCTTGACGCTGAAAGTCTTTGGGTAAGGCTGATAAACCTTTCTCCATCATTGAAAATAGTAGTTGCGTGGGATTTGCATTTAGCGATTGTCCTAAGCCGATATATGACGTAGTTAATCTAGGATTGATATCCATAACAAAGGCTTTATCTTGATGAATAATAAGGTCAATACCAATAAAGCCCCAGAGACCAGGAATTGCTTGGTGAATTTTTGAACTAATCTCATCTGCTTGAGCAAGAGAAAATTCACTTTCGTTAACACCGTTTACGGTGCTTCCTAGGAAAGAGACTTTCTCATTGTCGAACCTAATGTGTTGTTGGTTGATGGCGAGTACTCGTGATTCTGTATTATCTGATAATACACTAAGACTAATGACTTCGCCGTCAATATAAGCTTGGATAATCATCTTATCGATGAGGTCGGGATGGGATAGAAGCCATGATTCTAGTGATTCACGATTCTGCAATAAAAACGTGTCGATGCATCCCGCACCATCTTGAGGTTTGATAATAAAACCTGATGGAGAATTAAAAGGCTTTGATGCCCATTCATTGGCTTTTATCGTTTTAGGGGAAAGGAAGTCATGAGCGGTGAGTTGTTGGTGGCATTGATATTTATCACCGCATATCTGTATTGCCATTGTTTTGCTCGCTAATAATCGGGTATTACTGTCGAGTACCTGTTGTTGGACCTGATTTAAAATACCATCTGTTTCAGGTGCAATTGCTAAAACCATATCGGCATGATTGAGAGCATCATGGTAGTGTTTATGGAACGTTGCAGCGTCATGGATTGTATCAATATGATGAAGTGAATCATTTACTAATTCTGACAGTGGCTCTAGACGAGCGTCACGTAAAATAATAAGCTCGATGTTTGATAATTGAATGAGATCCTGCACAATAGCCACTAACATATCATTACCTTCACGAGCGAGGCTCGTAGGCAGAGGCTCATCAATGAGCGCTCCACTGGTGATATGTTCGTAAATAAATAGTTTCATTAATAGTTAAGCTAATAAGAGTGAGGGAGTCGGGTGGAAATTATACCTGTCATCGATGTAATGGGGGGAAAGCTTGTGCATGCCCGTGGCGGTAAGCGAGCAGATTATTTGCCATTAACATCACTTTTAACGGAGTGCGATGCACCTATTGAGGTGATTAAGGACCTGTTGGCATATCATCCTTTTTCTACATTCTATATTGCTGATCTTGATGCGATCATGTCTAATCAAAGGGATGGAGATTTATATTCTGATCTCTCTAATATATTCCCAAATACGGTGTTTTATTTAGATGCGGGAATTAGTGATATGGAGAGTTGGCAAGCTTTAGCTATTTATCCTAATATTTATCCTGTTATTGGAAGTGAAACGTTGCTGGATATCTTATGGCTATCTGATTTAGCGGTGCGAACAAAGAGTATCTTATCCTTAGACTTTCAATACGGTAAGTTTTTAGGCGATGTTCTACTATTGAGTTCACCTAACCTCTGGCCAGAACGAGTGATTGCAATGAACTTGGATTGTGTTGGTTCACAGCGAGGGCCAGATCTGCACTTATTGGCTGACTTAAAAACTATGTCGACGAGCAGTATTATTGCGGCTGGTGGCGTGAGGAATGAACAAGATTTAATGGAGCTACAGCAGAGAGGAACAGAGCAAGTACTGATTGCCAGTGCTTTGCACGATGGAAGAATAAATAAGCGGTTTTTAGAGACTATTTAATATAGTCGAAATAGAAACGCCGTTCCCCCTTGCGAGAGAACGGCGTACTAATATAGCTTTTAGTAGAACTAAAGCTTAGCTTGCAGCGAAAGGATGCTCACTAGCTCTGTATTGTGCTACAACGTCAGCCGCTTTTGGCTCACGAGCAACAGCACGTTCGATTGATTCTTTTGTTGCACGGTAGTTCCAATCTTGGATTTTTTGATCATCATCAGCAGTTGGAGAGATGAATACACCAACACAGATGAAGCAATCATCAGCTTCAGCAGCTGGGATCGTACCATTTTCAACACATTCGGCAACAGCCATGGCAACACCACGTTGTGCTGGACCAAACATTTGAACTGCTTGTTTCATGTTTTTGATAGTAACTTTGTTAAACATTACTGTTGCTGGTTTAACCATTAAGTTAGGTGCAACAACGGCTAATAAACCATTAACACCAGCTTTTTGGTCTGTCATAGTACGGCAGAAAGCATCTTCTGCTGCTGAGCCACGTGGGCCCATAAGTAAGTCAATGTGAGAGACGTTATCTAAGTCACCATCTTCAATGACTAAAGATTCACCTACAAGTACGCGATCGATTTGTGGCATGTTATTTATTCCTGTTCCAAAAATATTATTAAAAAGGCCCATTTATTATCTCACCTTATTTCTAAGATAGAGTGTATACGTAATTCAAGGAACGTATATCCTGCTCACTATGTGCTGTTATAAATAACATCATCATACTGAAATTCTGTTTGAGGTGAATGCCTGCTGAAATGCGTACAATAGTAATATTGTTGCGGTCATATCAGCGGTTGTACCAGGGTTTATGGCATCCCTCTTTAATTCTTCATCCCAGCGGCTAAGTTCAGCGCTTAAATCCTTTATTGCATTGATTTCATTGGCTTTATCAATGAAATGGCGTGCAGTGTCAGAGACTACTTGTGCTGTTCCTTTTCCCTGTTTTCTACCAATTAAGGTATCTGGAATAGTCGATAAGAGACAAAGATACGCGAAAGTAGTAGCCCATTCAACCGTTTCCCCACAAATAATTGCATCTGTCAACTTTGGCAGACCGATTTCGAAAATATCATGGTAATTATTGTGGTATTGAGCAGCAATAGAATCTCGCTCTTTGGCTTCGTTCATTGCTTGTAAAAGTGTGATGGTAGGGGTGTCATGAATGTCTTGTTTTTCTACGGTACCCAGTCCGCCCGCATGCGCTAGGCGAATCGCTTGGTAGCAATCTTCAGCATCTTGAATCGTGAGTGCTTTTAGTGTGGATGTTAATTTGTTGGGTAGCTCTTCAAAATTGTCAGAGTGTTCAATAGCAAGACATAATGGTGCAAATAATAAGACAATCCCTAAATTAGTATTACAGTCAACGACATCTTGTGTCGCCTTAATCGCATTTAAAATTCGCTGACCAACAGTTGTATTTTTGATGGTTAATGCGGGGGAAATCGCGTGAGCGCTTTTAATGAAGTCATCAACTTGCATATTGTGTCCATCACTAATGCGGTTAACATTGCCGGGCTTTGGTGCTGAGACTTCCTGCTCACAGGCCCAAATAATACAGTCTTGAATCGTTTTCGTGCTAAGCATGATCACGAGTCGAGGCTGGTGATGTGATTCGAGTAGCCAATGCCTGCGCTAGAAATGTAGCAGCATTAATACCTGTTGCTTGAAATAAACCTTTCCATGCCGGTACGCTATTCACTTCTAAAACGGTATAGCTTCCGTCTTGATTGCGAATAAGGTCAACACCGGCATAGTCAGCTTGTACAGCTTGTGTTGCTTTGATTGCCAATTGCTCCATTTCTTCAGTTACTGTTGTTGAGAAGCATTCAGCGCCTTGAGCAAAATTGGTAATCCAATGTTGTGAGCGACGAGACATGGCGGCACAGACTTTATTGTCTATCACCATCAGTCGCCAGTCTTGCCACTGATCTTGTTCAAACGGCGAAATATATTCTTGCATATAGAATGCATTACCAACGGCTTGGATAGCATCAAACTGATCTAGCGTCGTAATTTTTTCTATGCCTTTACCCATGCAGCCAAATAACGGTTTGATAACAAGTGTTATGCCATTCTCAAATTGTTGCTGGGCTATTTTTCGAGCAAGAGTTTTATTTTCAGTGGACCATGTTTTTGGTGTGTTTAGTCCCGCTAAATGAAGTCGTAATGATGTTCGGGCTTTATCTACGGTATGTTCAATTGCTGTGGCAGGGTTAAACACGGGGACATTGAGTTCCGCTAGTGTATGTAATACATCCATCCGCAATGTAATTTGCTCTAGGCTTCCTGGGGCGATTCCTCGAACCATTGCAGCAGCAGGGAGCTCATTTTCAAAGCCAGGGATGCGCAGTCCTGTTGGCTGACTTAGATCGATGGTGCATTCTGCAAGGTCGGTGAGAGTGACTGTGATATTACGTGCTTGAAGTGCATCAACGAGCTGTTCGCTGTGCCAGCCGTGGGTGTCGTTGAAGATGACAATATGTGGTGAAGACATGACGAATGAGTCTAAATATATTGATGTAGCACCTGTTAATCAGGTGCTACATCATAGTAGGTGAGCTTATAAACCGAATGATGTTTTTAGCAAGTCATGGTTTAACTCACCGGCTGTAAAGCTTTTACCGGTGTTTGCATTAGTAACAATGACTTTTGCTGGGCTAAATAACATTGGGTCAACTTTAAAGAAGTCGAAACCATAATCTTTAAATACTTCGCCAAAAGGACGACCGTAATCTGAAGAGGTATTGCTAGGTAATTTTTCTGCTAAGTCTTGTGCTTCTTCATCGGTAGATTTAACAAATAGATGTACCATGCCGCCGAATAGGATTGCATCATTAGTGCGTCCCATTCCCGTCATGAAGTCTCCACCTGGCGGTGCAACAGGTGTAACACCAAAGCCATCAATGATTTTATCCATAGGGAAGTGCAAGGTGTGGGCCTTATGCATCGCAACTTCAAGAACGCGGATTGCAATTTGCATGACACCAGCAAGGCTTGATGTTGGCGTTAATATAAAGGTTAAGTCTTCAGGTTTGATGCCACAGTCTTTAGCGACTTTCTCTGCCACCTCGATAGGTGGGAGTGAATCAACTTCTAATACAATCGTTGTTGTTTTAGCATCATCTTTATAGCCAAACTCTTTTAAGACTTCTTCCTTGCCAGCTAGTGCTCGACCAGGGCCTGATCCAAGGGCAAAGAATTTTTCATGAGATAAGCTCCAGCCCGCATATTGGCTGCCAAGGCAACTTAATACAGGTGTTTTAGCATGGACATTGACAGACCATGGCCACTCATCAAAACCGCTATTTGTACCTAAAGTAGCCGTACCTAAGCCGCCCATGCAAATCTCACCAATTAAGCGGCCAGCTTCTAAGCCACCTACACAGTTAATGCCTGCATCAACAATACGGGTACCGTTGCTTAAGGTGCTGATTTCAAGCTGCAGTGCTTGTGCATCAGCAATTAAGTTATCAACTAACGGTTGGCATGCAGCATTAACGCTAGTCCAGTTGGCAGAAATAGAGCTGCTCATAGCTTGTGTCCCATATTGGTTTGATTAAAAGAGTGATTATACGTCATGTTGTGCTTAGTGTGCTTACTTGTATGTTATTCAACAGAATTAATTTTGGACATTACAGTTTTGATTGCTTGAATACGGCTTTCTCGCATTGCATTCGCGATATTTGGTCCTTGCAAACCTTTATCAACAAAAGGCTTAGCCGTGATTGATTGGGCTGCGTATAGGCACGCTTTGAATACGTCTATTTCGGGCATGGGTGCATCTTCATAACCTGGCCGCCCTCGAAAATCAGCTTCTCCAGCAAGTAAATAATATTCAAACTGCTCTGGCCGTCGAAAAGCATCAAGCGCTTCGATGACTTCTAAAATAGTTGCTGGGCGTAGCTCAAAGAGCAAATGTACGTGAGTATGATATTTAGCAACCTTAAGCGCTAATGAGTGGATATCTTTTGGCACACGTAAGCGCTGACATAAAGTTTCTGTGAGCTCGACACTCCTTTCTTCATGACCAATGTGTTGTGGCAGGATATCGCTAGGTGTCGTACCTTTTCCGAGATCGTGGCAAAGTGCTGCAAAACGAACAGATATTTCTGTACTTAGTTTTGCTGCTTGATCAAGTACCATCATGACATGAATGCCCGTATCAATTTCTGGGTGCCACTTGGGGACTTGAGGAATGCCAAATAGTCGATCAACTTCTGGGAACAGACTTTCTAGAGCGCCTGCATCTCGTAATGCCATAAAAAATAATGAAGGCTGGTCACTTGTCAGTGCTTTTGCTAACTCTTTCCACACGCGTTCAGGAACTAAGTATTCAAGTTCTTTATCAGCCACCATTTTCTGAATAAGTTGTTTTGTTTCATCTGCAATTGTAAAACCAAACCGAGCTGCAAAGCGCGCAATACGTAATACGCGGACAGGATCTTCTGTAAACGCAGGGGAGACGTGACGTAGTATTTTGTCTTTGAGATCTTGTTGGCCATTGAAGGGATCAATCAAGCTCCCATCATCTGCTTGGGCAATGGCATTGATGGTTAAGTCTCGTCGAGCAAGATCTTGCTCTAGTGTTATGTCTGGAGCCGCATGAACGACAAAACCATGATAGCCTGGTGCTGTTTTTCGTTCTGTACGCGCAAGTGCATATTCTTCATGTGTTTTGGGGTGCAAGAAAACAGGAAAATCTTTGCCGACAGGCTGATAGCCATTAGCAATCATTTCCTCTGGGGTGCTGCCAACGACAACCCAATCTCGGTCTTTAGTGGCTAAGCCTAGTAATTGGTCACGGATACTTCCGCCGACAAGATAGCAGTTCATGGGAACAGTTTAAGGTATTTTTGCTTTTACGACAGGCATTCGATCAGATAAAGGTTTGATCGTTTGTTTACGCTGATAGTCAAAAATAGCGGCATAACTTAAAACGCTTTGGGTATAGCGCCGTGTTTCTGTGTATGGAATATTTTCAATCCAGATATCAGCAGGCAGATCTTTCTCTGGAAGCCAACGCTTTATTCGGTGAGGCCCAGCGTTATAGGAGGCAGTGGCAAGAACAGGGTTGTGCTGGTTTTTATCATACATTCGGCGTAAATATGCACTACCAAGTTGAATGTTTCTGTCAGGGTTGAGTAACTCGGATGTAGACTTCAATGGCTGATTGATAAGACGAGCAATCAGCTTGCCTGTTTTAGGCATAAGTTGCATTAGCCCCGTAGCGCCTACATGTGAACGAGCACGTGGGTTAAAGGCGCTTTCTTGGCGAGCAATGCCAAATAACCATGAGGGATCGAGGCCATTCTTTTTACCTGCTTTAAGAATGGCAGAGTCATAAATGATGGGGAAGCGTAGATTTAAGGCATCCCAATACTTTGCCTTGCCAAGCAGTGCTATCGTTTGATTATGCCAGCCCCATTGATGCGTTAAGCTTGCAAGAAGTTGCAGATCGCTTACTGATAGGCTCTGTTTAAGCGCGTAGGCTTGTCTGCGAGCGGCAAGATTCAAATTAAGCGTATAAAACTCTTTTAGTCTTGCGACAGCTGGTCGTTGAGAAAATATATCAAGGTCTGCTTGAGAAAAAACAATAGGATTGTGATTCATTTGATAAGGTTGCTGTAATTGGTCGGCAGCCAGAAAACTATAGTAGTCACGTTCGTTTAATAAGGACTGATAGCCTTGGGTTGCCAAACTTTGTTCACCCAGCTCGGCCTGACTTCGTGCCAGCCAATACCGCCAGCGAGGTGTGTTCTGAACATTTATATTAAGATCGAAAATAGCCTGTTGTGCTGCTTGCCAGTCCTGTTGCCATAACGCGGCGCGTGCACGCCAAGGTTCGGCAGGAATATCGGCAAAGAATTCCAATGTACGGTCTTCTCGGCTGAGTGCAGCACGATTGGCAATATAACGCTGGATGGTTAATTTATCCTGTTCGCTAAAGTGATAAGCAGTTTGAATGCGTTGCCATGCCTCGAATGCTTTATCTGTCGATTTCCTGGCGAGTCGCTCAATGGCATGCTGAATAACACTTCGATTAAGCGCATTATCGTGGCCGAGCGCTTTATTAGAATTTGGCAGAGGCTTTAATAAAGCAAGCGGTCTTGTATGGGCTTGGCGCCACTGCGAGATAAGTGTTTTTGCTTTGGTCGGATTCTTGAGTGACTTTGCCAGATAAGTAGCAAGACTAAATTGCTGATCGTCTAATGCCAATAGAATACGCTGCCAGCGAAGGTCGTCAGTAAGCCGTCCTTGAGATTGCCAATACTTAAAAACAGGATCGCAGGCTTTATCTTGAGATTTTGATACAAGCCAAAGAGGAGGGGTTTCATTGAGTGCTTGCTTCCCCTTCCCAGTTGAAATTAATGCTTGGAGTCGATGACATTGTTGAGAGGCGGAAGAAGTCGCTTCGTAATGTGTTAGGAATAAAGACCATTTTTTATCGCGTGCAAGGCGCTTTAGCCAACTTCTATGTAGTCTGTCGGCAAAAAAAGTCCCTTTATAGTTGGAAATGAATTGAGTAATTTCTTTTTTATTGCTGTGATTAAGTCTATGACTTAAATATAAGTAATTTAAATAAGGTTGCAGTGGATAGTTAGCAAGTTGACTTGTTAGTTTTTTAAACTGGCTAATTTGGTTAGTATCTAGGGCTTTTTGAGCTTGTTGAAAAGTGGTGCGCTGTGAGCTCAACTGAGACGTATTTGCTGCATTACTTATCATTGGTAATAATAAGCAGAGACAATTAAAAAAGAGAATACGTAACAAAGACATGGATTAGTAAATATTGATGAAGCTTATAGAAAACCAAGCAATGTTTATTGCTGCTGGCTAAGTGCTTCTTCAATCCTATCTAGATTAGGTATATAGGCTACTTTATTACCGATTTGAATTTGATAATGTAAGAAATCAGAACCTTCAGTATCTTGAGCTAGTTTTAATGCAGACTCATTGAGATGGATTAATTGAGGAACGCCATAACAAGGTAATGCATAGACATCGATATCAACATTCTCATTAATGCCATGAAGCACACATAACTTATTGGCATCAGAAATATCGTAGGCTTTGCTTTCTACAAGCGTTTCTAAATCAATAACAGATAGCTGTTTTTCATGCCAATTACAGTCCCCTACCCAATAGTTGGGTTTATCACTGGCAGGGTTTAGTCGAGGCATTGGAATAACTTCTGCAATCGTTGCATTAGGTAATAATAGATAGTGCTGTTGCAATGGAATTAACATGCAAGGAATAAAATCAGAAGAATTATCAGCCATGAGAGTGTCCTAGATTATTGCTTCGCATGAGGGTAGTGGCTACCGAGCAGCTCTTGCATTTTTGCAACAAGTTCGAGTTCTTGGTATGGCTTACCTAAGTAAGCGTTGACACCAATATTTTCAGCACGTTGGCGATGTTTATCACCTGTTCGTGAGGTAATCATTATGATTGGCAGTTTGGCATATTGTTCAACATTGCGTACTAAGGTTGCAAATTCAAACCCATCCATACGTGGCATTTCAACGTCGAGTAAAATAATATCAGGTACTTGTTCATTCAGCTGAGCAACAGCGTCAATACCATCTTTAGCCGTAATCACATCAAAACCATGACGTTTCAATAGGTTTCCAGATACTTTACGCATCGTAATGGAATCATCGACAACCATGGCAATAGGTGTTCTCTCTAGCTCGTCCTCTGGTATGGTGACAGTGTCGATGAGGCTGTCATCAATTGAGGTTAAATCACTTGAATCAACGAGTGTTGGGATATCAAGAATAAAGACCACTTGTCCATCACCAAGAATTGTTGCACCAGTGATTGATCCAATATGACTTAATTGTTCGCCCATTGATTTAAGAACAATTTCACGGTTACTATTTATTTCATCTACGAGTAAAGCAATATGCATATCACCGTATCTAAACAACAAAACAGGTAGTTGTAATTTAGGATCATCAGGTAATGACAATGGTTTTTCAAGTAGCGTTGCTAGAGGAATGAAACGGTAATATTCACCATTAAATTCATAGTGTGCTTCGTCATCTTGATTTAATAGAGTTTGAATCTCTTCAACTGTAATTCGAGCTCCAGCATGAACAGACGTTAATGGGATGGCAAACTGCTCATCATGACTATTCACCATCAAAGATTGCATAATTGATAAGGTGAGTGGTAAGCGGATATTAAAGGTAGTCCCTTCTCCTGGAATCGACTGGATTGAGAGGCGACCTTTAAGGCTCCGAATCTCGCTGCTTACTACATCCATTCCCACTCCGCGGCCAGCGAGCTGAGAAATAGAGTCTGCAGTACTAAAGCCTGACGTAAGAATTAATTGGATTATCTCATTATCAGAAGGCATATTGTCTGGGTTAATGAGCTCTTGTTCTAATGCTTTTTGGCGAACCTTTTCAACATTAATTCCCTGTCCGTCATCCGATAAGGACAGTAATATTTCTGAGCCTTCTCGAGATATGTTTAATGTAAGTTGTCCTATCTCACTCTTACCCGCGTTTACTCGTATTTCTGGTGTTTCAATACCATGGGCGATTGCGTTTCGGATAATATGTTCAAGCGGGGCAATAATTCGATCAAGAATGGTTCTATCGAGCTCTCGCTCTGCACCATGCACTGTTAATGCTGCTTGCTTACCCAGTTCAGTGTTAACTTGACGAATGATTCGTTCAAAACGGGGAACAAGGCCAGAAAAGGGTAATAAACGGGTGTTCATTAAGCCTTGTTCAAGATCGGCACTTAGACGAGATTGTTGTAATAGGATTGCATCTGAATCACGGACTAGGCCATCAATAGACTGGGTGATTTCATTCATATCACTCACACTTTCAGTCAGGCTTCGAGAAAGCTGTTGTATCATTGAGAACCGGTCAAACTCTAATGGATCAAAGTCTGATTTTTGGTCTTGATCTTGGGCTTCATCTTCATAGCGGAATAGAATTTGAGTTTCAGTTTCTATTTCTAAATTACGTAATTGGTCTTGTAAGCGACTAACGGTTGATTCCATCTCTGATAATTGTTGCTGGATAGCGGCATTTTGCTGACCAACTCGATCACGAGAAATATTCACTTCGCCAGTAAAATTAGTTAGGAAGTCGAGTAGATCTGCACGGATCCTGATTTGTTCGCCACCCGTTGAGACATTATTCGAATCTTGAGTTTCCGCTGTAGTGAGTTCTCCTGAAAGATTGGCATTATCAAGTGTTTGTTTAGGAATTGCCTGACCCATGAAGCGTGCAATTTCTGCCAATAAATCATGAGCAAAAGGAATGCTTTCTTTACGAGAAAGCAGTTCTTGCATTTCAGATAAACGATCTTGAGAGCGTTGTAATAAGGTAAAGAAATAATCATCAGGTTCTTGCTTTTGATCGGCGATTAAAAAGACTAATGATTCAGTATGGTGAGTTAGATCAGCAATTGGACGAAGATCTGTTAATCGAGCACTTCCCTTTATTGTATGTAAAACACGCTGCAGTTGCATTGATGCGTCTGTATTAGCATGATTTTGTTGCCAATCGCTTATTGTTTGGTCGCTAGCTTCAAGCAGTTCTGCACATTCTTCTGTAAACGCATCTAATAGTTCTGGATCATCGGTTGGAATAGTAAACCATTCTGTTGGTGCTTCTTGGATGCGTTTATCTTCTTCTAAACGGTTTAGAAGTGCCTCAACTTTCTGCTTGAAACTACTTATATCTGTTGGTGCTTTGTTCTGAATCAAACTTTCAATTTGATTGTTAATCTCTTCATAACCGGCATCAAGAAGCACAGTAATATCATTATGCTTGATATCTTGCTGCTGAGTTAATTGCTTAAGCAGTTGATATAACTCTGCAAGAATAGGGCGGTTAGCATGCTGTGCATTTTCAGTGAGCGTTGAAAGCGTACTTGTAACGGCATTTTGATATTCAGTATTATCGACCTGCTGTTGTAACTGTTCTAATTCTTGCGTGTATTGATTAAGTAGTTCATCTGTTTCTTCTAAATAAACAACTAAGAACTCAGGATCAATTAATTTTTCTTGTCCATCATCTATTTCTTGCTCTTTCTTACTAGGCGTCATTTGAACCAAGTTATCCAATAGAGGCAAGATATCAGGTTCGTCAGACAGAGGTGTTTTTAGGTGAACGATAAAATTATCAAGACCTTCTATCGTTTCTGATAAAAGAGATAAATTTTGTTCATCGAGTGAAACACTATTTTCATAGACAATTTTTAAAGACTTATCAAGCTGTGTAGCTACAGCGGCTACGGGCATCACTTCAGCAATATTTGCACAGCCTTTTAATGAGTGTGCTGCACGAAGAAGTTCTTTATTTAAGATGAACGGAAGCTCGGCTTTCTCAAATGCATCTTTAAATGTATCTATATGTTGGATCGCTTCGTGAAGGAATATTTGCTGAAGTTCCTCATCATCATCTGATAAGCTAATTTCTGTTTCTGTTTCTGTTTCTGTTTCTGTTTCTGTTTCTGTTTCTGTTTCTGTTTCTTCGAGCTTGTTTATATAACGTTCAACACCCGTTTCAGTTTTGACTTGAGGTTGTTCGTTGATATAGCGCTGAACACTGGTTTCAAGGGCACTCTCTTTTTCATCACGGTTATTTGCATTGCTAATTAGAGAATCAACGATTTCTGGTGTAGAAAAATCACCTGCCATGAACGAGGATAATAATGCTGGGATAGCGTCACAACTATCAAAGATAAGGCTATCTAACGCTGCTGGCTGTGAAACCTGTCCATCAATGATTTGGTTTAAGAGGTTTTCAATAGACCATGATAACTCACCAATAACCAGTGCTCCGGCCATTCTTCCGCTACCTTTAAGAGTGTGGAAATGGCGACGGATGGTATTGAGTGTTTCTAGATCATGATCTGACTGCCAACTTGGGATTAACTGCTGTAGTTCAGCTAATACTTCATCTGCTTCTTCTATAAAGATTTCGGCAATTTCAGGGTCAATTTCATCGATAATCGGTTCTGGTTCTGGCGCTTCCGATAATACTGGAGTCGTAACTTCAGGCTGAGCATTAATATAACGTTCAACGCTTGTTTCTGGCTTGTCTATTGTGAGATTATCAATATAGTTCTGAACGCTTGATTTTTGTGGAATACTTGTGCTGATAAGGCTGTTTATATAATGTTCAACACCCGTTTCACTTTGTTGTGTACTTTCTGGTGTTTCCTCACTTATCTCTATCTCTTCGTGGAGTAGCATTTCACTTGTATCAAGAGGCGATAATTGATTAAAGTTTAGTAATGTACCTTGGCCATCAATGAGTAGTTGTGTTTGTTCTGAGTCTCCACCTTGTTGGAGTCTATCCATATACAGATCTGCAAAGGCGATAATGTCAGCAAACCAGTTCAATTCCTGACTTGATATCTCTTGCCCTTTAGCAACCATTTGGTTCATCTGTTTGGCAGTATTTTCAAACAAGCTTGCAACTTGAGTCAGGTTTATCATACGTAGCGTATCTGAAATACGCTGCAATTGTTCAGCTGAATTACCGAGGATATTATGCCCATTTTCAGATTGGCTAGATAAAATACTTAGTGATTCTTTGATGTCATTGAGGTCATTTTGACATTCAGAAAGCACTGTGTTTTGAATCTGAATATTGTCAGCTGATGGTGTTGACTGTGAATTAACCGCACGCTGAAGCTGTGTTTCAACCTTGATTAGGTCGCCAGCTAAGGTCATTAACAATTGTTCGTCAGGTAGACTTTGTGTTTCTATAAGCTGTGCAAAGTTATCCGCTTGGCTTTGTAGTAGATCGCTTGAGTTATTATCAGCTAACAAGGTCAAGGTGTTAGCCATATTTCCTAACTGTTCAGGAAGTTGGTGGATTGAGTCTAAAGAATGTTCTGCATGCCGATCGAATTGATCTATATATTCTTTTATTTCTTGCAGTTGTCCAAGCAGTTCAGAGTGGACATCAACTAAAGCGCTACCGCTAAGGCTATAAATCTTTTGATGTTGCTGAGCGTCAAAGAAATTTAAGCCAAAGGTATTTTTCAATAAGAATGTATGTTTGCCGCTGCTATCAGCTTGAGCAATTAAGAGTAAAAACTCTTGTACTAATTTTGTTGGGTATTTAGCGTGAAGATGTTGCTCATCTTTACGGGTAAACAGATTGATGGGTTTGCTCAGCTGACCTATTGTAAGCTTAAGCTTAGAGTCAACAGTGAGGCCACCATCTAATAATGCTTCAACAACGCCTTCGGCTGCCCACCAAAGAATAACGGAGCGTTCTTGCATGCTACTAAGGCGTAAATAATGGAGAATGTCAGCCATTCTACGTAAGGCTGATTGATTATTAGTTTTGAACCAATCAAGTAATGAAATTTGAAAAGTATGACTTACTTTTTGAAGCGATATATTTATGATTGCCTTTGCTCGATTTGGATCAGGCGCAATAAAGTCTGGAAGGTGAATAGACAATGTTGGAGCAAAAATACTGCTTAGTGCCAGCTCGTCATCACCTCGAGCAAGGCGTAATTCATTTACAGTGGAAATAATACGTAAAGGGTGATCTTCTAATTCAAGGCCAATTACTTGCAGGTAATTTGGTAGCAGAAGTAAGCTTTTTAAAAGACTATCTTGTGTTGCTTCTTGAGCATTTTTCTGATCGCGAAGTGTGGTGGCCGATACTAACATTTCTTTAGCTAGTAAATGGGCACCTTCAAGGTTCAACATTTCAACCGTGCCACCGACTTGATGAAGTTGGCTGATACATGAATCAAGCGCTGCACTATCTGCAGACTCATCTACATAATGAGTTAGAGATTGCAATGCATCTGCAAGAGACTTCTGAACTTCATCCTGTACCCAAGCAAGTGCATCATAGTTGCCACTATTTGTCCGTGCCATGTGTTACTCCAGAACAGTAATGAACGAATCAATGATCAAAGAAAACATCTTTAAAACACCTGTTCTTTATGATGGTAAAGTAAAGCCAGAAACTGACTTACGTAGATCATCTGTTAAGTCTAATAGTCGTCCGATAGACGCGGCACTTTCATTTGTACCTGTAGATGTCTGCATGGCAATTTCCTGGATAACATTCATGCTGTCGGATGTACCGATGGCTGCTTGCGCTTGTTGTTTTGCAGCTTCAGAAATATTGTTGATGAGATCGGCTAATTGATGCGATACCGCTTCAATTTGCTCAAGTGCTGTACCAGCATCTTGAGATAGTTGGGCTCCCGAGACTACCCCTGATGTACTTTGTTCCATGGAGGTGATCGCTTCGTTCGTATCACTTTGAATGGTTCTTACTAGCGCATCAATCTGCTTGGTTGCGTTACTAGAGCGTTCCGCCAATCGTTGTACCTCATCGGCTACGACCGCAAAGCCTCGACCTGCTTCACCCGCCATGGTCGCTTGGATAGCAGCATTAAGTGACAGGATATTTGTTTGCTCTGCGATATCATTGATCAATTCAACGATATCACCGATTTCTTGAGAGCTTTCTCCAAGTCGTTTGATACGTTTAGATGTCTCTTGGATATGCTCACGAATAGTATCCATACCCGTAATTGCTTTTTTCACGGCTTGAGTACCCTGTGCTGCCAATTGTACTGATTGTTTCGCAACCTCTGAGGATTGACCCGCATTTTGAGATACTTGCTCAATCGAGCCCGCCATCTCACTGATTGCAGTACTAACCTCTGTTATTTGTTGAGTTTGATGTTCACTCGCATCTGTTAAGTGAATCGCGGTTGCTTGTGTTTCTTGTGCCGCCGACGATACATGTACGGTTGTTGTATTGATGTTAGCAACGAGGTCACGTAAGGCGTCAATGGTGTAGTTGACGGAGTCAGCAATCGCTCCGGTGATATCCTCGGTAACGGTTGCTGTTACTGTCAGGTCACCATCGGCAAGATCACCCATTTCATCAAGTAGTTGTAAGATGGCATCTTGGTTGTGGCGATTCTGAACTTCCATTTCTTCAAGTGAAGCACTGAGTGAAATAAGGGGAGAATAAGCTAACCTTAATGCAAAAATAACGGTGAGGAGCAAGCTGACAGCGCTTCCAGCAGCAACAAAAAGAGGATCATGCCATACCAGTTCATACATTCCCATGGCGACTAATCCAATGCCTGCAAGAGACACAAGAAAAAATACAACCATCAGTAATAATATTGGCAAATTACTTTTTGAGGTCAGAGATGAGAAAAAAAGTTTACTTGTTGAGTTCATAGTGATTTTCCTAAAACCAAAATATTACGCGGCAGCATTTAAAAAACGGAGGTCAGCAGCAAGTTTATCAAAACTAAACACGTTCCATTGCATGTCCTGTTGAGCAATACTACCTGTTATATAAGCTGAAACTTCGTTATCAGATAGGTTTTCATGGAGTGTTGGCTCCTCGTGAAAATGTTTCAAGCCGAATACTTCATCGAGAAGTAGGCCTGAATACAAATGCGGGTGATTATTCACAACGATACGGCTACGTTTATTTATTTTTGTTGAAGTACCGTATAAAAAGTATTTGAGGTCAAAAAGTGGCAACAACTCACCTCGGAGATTAGCAATGCCATAGACCCAAGGTGCAGACTTAGGGACAGTTGTAATTTGTGATGGGACTGTAAATATTTCACGAGCTTCACTGAGTGGGACAAGGAAATGTTGTTCCGCTATTCGAAAACCGATAGCTGTCCACGAACCATGTAAGTCATCTTGTTGGGAGAGTTTGGCAGCACTTTGTTGGCTGCGGGTTTGAATATCTTGCAGTAAGGCGAGCATTTCAGTCGATGAGTTAATTTGACTCATGATGCTGCAGCCTCAAGCAGAGTATTAATTTCTTGAATAAGGTGTTCCTCTGTCACAGGCTTGCCGATATAGCCTTTTGCACCTTGTCTCATGCCCCATAACTTATCTGTTTCTTGGTTTTTAGAGGAAACGATAATGACAGGGACATTTTGTGTAAGAGGATCTTTACTTAAGCGTCGTGTAGCTTGAAAGCCATTGAGCTTCGGCATGACGACATCCATAAGGATTAAATCTGGTTTTTCTTTGTGCGTTACTTCTACAGCCTGTTCGCCATCTTCAGCGGTAATAACTTGGAAATCGTGTTTCTCCAGCATCTTTTTCAGAACATAAATTTCTGTAGGAGAGTCATCTGCAATAAGAATTAGAGCCATATCCTGTAAGCGTCCTTGATGTTATTTTTTTATCAGGTGAGTGCGGATTGCATTCAGGAGATCATCACGAGCAAAGGGTTTGGTTAGATATTGCTCTGCACCAACGACGCGTCCTTTTGCTCGGTCAAATAGACCATCTTTACTTGAAAGCATAATAACGGGAGTATCTTTGAAGACAGTGTTATTTTTGATCAAGGAGCACGTTTGGTAGCCATCTAGACGAGGCATCATGATGTCAATAAAGATGATGTCAGGGTGACTTGTGCTGATAATAGGAAGTGCTTCGAAGCCATTTTCAGCAGTAACAACATCACAGCCGGCATTCTTCAGCAATTTTTCAGCTGTTCGGCGGATAGTTTTACTATCGTCAATTACCATGACTTTTAGGCCAGAAAATTCAGTTTTCTCTTCACTCACGCTTGCAATAGTCCCTAATTAAACTTAAAACACCTGATATGGTTTAAGTATCAGACAATGAAGATATACCATTTTTCACTGTCAGGCTAGTCAGAACTCGATAAAACTTAGTTCTTGCTTGTTCTTAGCGTTACATAAGACAATGGCGTGTAAGTTAAAAAACTTGGCTATTTCAGTTCGGCTGCCAAGCTGAACCAGTATCTATGAGTAGCGAACGTGTGCTGCTGAAAAGGTTAAAAATATTATGATTTCTAATGTTCCAAATTTAACAACAGCGTTGAAAGGCCCGTTACTAAAGCTAGAAGAGCACTTGTTAACACATCAAACTCAAGTTGAAGCATGGTTTAGGGAGCAGTGGCTGCAAACTCCGGCGCCATTTTATGCTTCAGTTGATTTACGCAATGCTGGATTCAAGTTGGCACCTGTAGATACTAATTTGTTCCCAGCGGGGTTTAATAATCTTAACCCTGCTTTTATGCCATTATGTATTCATGCCGTCCAAGCTGCGATAGAGAGGGCATGTCCTCAAGCTCGTAGGGCTTTGATTGTGGCCGAAAATCATACACGCAACTTGTTTTATTTAGAGAGCATTGAAACCTTACGTCAGATTTTTGAGCAAGCGGGTCTAGAGGCTCGAATTGGTAGTTTGAGAGATGATTTAACCGAGGCGATGGATGTGGCGTTACCGTCAGGTAAAACCTGTCGACTAGAACCCATATCACGAAGTGATAATCGAATTTCATTGGGTGATTTTTCACCCTGTCTTGTTTTGTTGAATAATGACTTGTCTGGAGGACGACCAGGGATTTTAGAAGGTTTAGATCAGCAAGTTATTCCTCCCTTATCTGCGGGGTGGTCAGATCGTAAGAAATCAGACCATTTTGCACATTATCAGCATGTCTCTCAAGAACTCGCGAAGCAAATAGATATTGACCCATGGCTAATATCACCCCTGTCGTTACAGTGCGGTGAAGTCAATTTCATGGATAGAAATGGAGGAGAGTGCTTAGCCAAAAATGTTGAAAATATGTTGGGCTCAATTCAGGCTAAATATGATGAATATGGCATAGATAAGGAGCCATTTGTAGTGGTTAAAGCTGATTCAGGTACCTATGGAATGGGAATAATGACGGTCAAGAGTGCTGATGAGATTGCACGTTTGAATCGTAAGCAGCGCACTAAAATGTCATCTGCGAAAGAAGGACTGGTTGTAGAAAACGTCTTAGTTCAAGAAGGCGTTTATACTTTTGAAACGATTGGTGAGGAAATGGCAGTTGCAGAGCCTGTTGTCTATATGATGGATCATTTTGTTGTGGGAGGATTTTATCGTGTTCATACCGCGCGAGGGGTGAATGAAAATTTAAACGCGCCTGGCATGCACTTTGAGCCTTTAGCATTTGCTCAACCTTGTAATACACCCGACAAATTAGAGATGCCAGATGCTGAACCGAATAGATTTTATGCCTACGGAGTTATTGCTCGACTTGCACTCTTGGCAGCCGCTAGAGAACTTGCATAAGGGGCTGTTTGGCCAATAGACGTGTTCGCTGAGCAAGCCTATCTTGATACTATTATTTATGTGTTATCAGGAGAGATCCCTAAACTAAATAAGGCCGACATTATTTAATAATGTCGGCCTTATTGTTAAAGCTGTTAAGGAGCGTTAAAATTTAGTTCATATGCTCACTTAAATAGGCGATAGTCATGGTTTGATTATGCAATAGGCTATGGCCATCATCTTCACCCGAGCAAATTTCACCATTAGAGTAAAAGCCAGTAATAGCTGTTTGAACACCCAGTAATCTTTGTACAGCAAACACTTCATCAGATACTTGATCTTCCATCACTAATTTTCGGCCAACACAACTTACACAAATGGCCAAAGCTTTGTCATTAAGATTGATATTTTTATCTAAGATTTGGCGAGCAGCACCACTTGCACCATTCACTAACATATCGTGATCTGATTTAAGAAATCGAACTGTTGAGCCTTCAGCTACATTACCTGCGAAGGTAAGACTGTCATCATTTTCATCAACGGCTAGCAGTGTACGAATAACAGTAATACTTTTGTCTTCTGCCATGATGGCAAATGGGAAGTTAAGTCCTGATGCTGGTAGTTGATTTGCATAGTAGCCGATATACATCTTATATAATGGTAATGCAGGTTTGTTATCTAATTCGTAGACGATGTTTTTTACTGCACGTGTGATTTTTCGTGGTGGACCATAAGGCTTCCAGCCACCTAAAGCGCCACTCGTGACAACGGCACTGTCACCATAAATACCGACAGCAATAACAATTCGATCTTGAACTTGATCATTATTAAGTAAATACGTTTGTGAGAAATTAGCATTATCGCCAGCCAAGCCACCAGTAATAGGTATATGGGGCAGTACTTCTTGAATACCTTCGACTAATTCTGATCCATTTACATTTAATCCATCACTGAGTATGAACACACCTTTTAAGTCATCTTTAGCAAGATCAGAGGCAATAAGAGCACCGAGAGCATGAGATTGAGCCATGCTATTAATAGGCTTAACAATGAACTTTAGTGAACTACGTTCCCAGTGCATTGCAGTAATGTGTACGCTCTCATCATGAACACCGGAATCCGTAATTTCGCCAGATGTTGTACACCCTATAATTTGGGCTGATGGGTAACGTTTTTGTACTGCTTTGGTGAAGCCTCGCTCCTTGAAGCGTTTGACTGAACCAAAAACCAAAACCCAGTTTGCTTCAGGGAGTGGCGATGGTGATGGCAGCTTTCCTATAGCCATTTTTTCTGGGATATGCTCTTGCTTAAACTTCATAGTGTTTTAGTGCCTAGTTTGAGTGAAATATTTCCCAAATAATGTTGAGCAATATCTCTAATATCATCCATTGAATTTAACCACACCGATAGTACCTTACTTTATTGTCGTAAGGGAAGAATATCTCGTAAAAAATGCTAAAAAATAGTGATGAGATTCGCTTTTCTTTTATATAAATATGGCAAGTAGTGGTAAGTAAGTAAGTGACCACTATTCAATATTAGCCTTTGCTAATGATAGTGGGATTGATTTCTAACAATGGTGAAATAGAGATTGTAAGTTAAATAAAAGTATGTTTTATTGTTCTTCGTGGCCAGAATGATCTGGTCATAACTATTTTGTGGCTTAATTCAAAAATAATAAGAAATGTATTAAAGCATCATGTTTTTTGTTGGGTAGCAAAAGCGTTACTTCATAAACTTACAGAGAGAGAGAATATATGTTTTCATTAGCATTGAGTATTGGTGGTTTAGGTGGTGTAGCAACATGGCTTGCACTTAGTCCATTAGCTGGAATGGTTACAATTTGGGCAATCTTTATTGGTTGGGGTCAGTACTTCCACAATGGTGCTGATAATGCAGCATTAAAAAATACAATTGTATGTGGTATTTTTGGTTCAGTTCTAGCGGGTGTTGCTTTTGCTTTGATTACAAAAGTAGGCCTAGGTGAAGGTACTTCATTAGCTGTAAACGCTGCTGTTTGGGTTGGCGTAACAGTATTTGCTCTTGTTATGGGTGCTTCAATTCCTGCGTTCTCTGTTATTCCATCAGCAGTATATGGTTATGCAGCTACAGCAGCATATGCTATTCATGCAGGTGCAGATTTATCAGCAGCAGGTAATACTTTAAATGCTGACTTTACAAACCCAGTTCTTGTGGTTTCATTATCACTTATTGTTGGTGCTGTATTCGGTATGTTATCTGGCAAATTAAATGCAATGATTTCTGGTAGCTAATTACTAGATTTAGTTTAAATAAAAAAGGCTGTATTCAGTAATGAATACAGCCTTTTTTTATGGCTAAAATTAATAGTAAACTCAGCCTGCTAATTTAGCTTTTAAGATCGCGTTAACTTGTGCTGGATTTGCTTTACCTCTTGAGGCTTTCATTACTTGGCCAACAAAGAAGCCGAGTAATTGTTCTTTACCTGCACGGTATTGTTCGGCTTGATCTGCGTTATTAGCAATCACTTCATCAACAATGGCTTCAATTGCGCCTGAGTCTGTGACTTGTTTTAAGCCTTTGTCTTCAATGATGCTGTCAGCATCATCACCTTCACCAGCCCATAAAACATCAAATATTTGTTTAGCGATCTTGCCAGAAATAGTGTTGTCGCTAATTCGGACTAATAAGCCACCTAATTGTGATGCGTTAATAGGCGATGTTGTAATATCTAAGCCTGCTTTATTTAATGCACCTAACAATTGTGTGATAACCCAGTTAGCACATAATTTTGGATCTTTGTTATCAGATGCCTCTAGAACAGATTCAAAATAATTTGCTAATTCTCGACTGCTTGTTAATACCGATGCGTCATACAGCGGCAAGCTCATATCTGAGACAAAACGGTCACGTTTAGCATTGGGTAATTCAGGCAATGTTGCACGGATTGTTTCGATCATGTCAGGATCGAGAACAACAGGTAGTAGGTCAGGATCAGGGAAGTAGCGATAATCATTGGCTTCTTCTTTACTACGCATGGAGCGTGTTTCATTTTTATCGGCATCATAAAGACGGGTTTCTTGAACGACTGTGCCGCCATCTTCAATGAGTTCAATTTGACGTTCAATTTCAATGTTGATTGCACGTTCAACATTTCGGAATGAGTTAATGTTTTTTAATTCTGCACGAGTCCCCAGTTCTTTCTGCCCTTTAGGTCGAACAGAGACATTAGAATCACAGCGGAATGAACCTTCTTGCATATTGCCGTCGCAAATTTCAAGATACTGTACTAAAGAATGCATCTTCTTCATATAAGCAACCGCTTCTTTCGCACTACTCATATCTGGGTCAGAAACGATTTCTAATAGTGGTGTCCCTGCACGATTTAAATCAACACCCGTTTGGCCTTGAAAATCGCCATGCATTGATTTCCCAGCATCTTCTTCTAGATGAGCACGGGTAATCCCAATAAGCTTTTCAGAGCCATCTTCAAGTTCAATAGAAAGCACGCCTTTGCCGACAATAGGTAATTCAAATTGGCTTATTTGATATCCTTTAGGCAAATCAGGGTAGAAGTAATTCTTACGCGCAAAAACAGAGCGAGGGGGAAGCTCGGCACCAACGGCTAAACCAAATTTAATTGCCATTTTAACGGCTTCTTGATTGAGCACTGGTAAAACACCGGGCAACCCTAAGTCGACAGCACATGCTTGAGTATTAGGCTCAGCACCGTATGCCGTTGAGGCACTAGAGAAAATCTTAGTTTTAGCGGCGAGTTGGGCGTGAATCTCTAACCCAATAACAACTTCCCATTCCATATTGATGGCCCGATCTTAATTATATAAACCGAGAATTGTACCAATTTATTCACGTAAGCTGATAATTTTCCAGCCTTGCTGTTTAGCAATAGCTTGTAATTTAGAGTCAGCATCAACGGCAACGGGATGCTCAACAAGATTTAATAGCGGCAAATCATTGTGGGAGTCACTATAAAAATAGCTACCTTCTAGTGTTACGTCTTGCTCTATTAACCATGTGTTTAAGCGAGATACTTTTCCACCTTGATATGAGGGGGTGCCGGCAACCATTCCGGTATAAACGCCATTAATCATTTCAGCTTCCGTGGCAATTAAATGTGGAATTTTTAATAATTTTGCAATGGGGGCGGTAATAAAGCTGTTTGTTGCGGTAATGATCAGTAAGTCATCACCTTGTTGCCGATGTTTAGTGATTAATTCTAGGGCTGCAGGCAAGATGATGGGCTTAATTTTTTCAGTTAAATAGTGTTCGCGCCAGCGGGTAAGATCATCAAGCGTATTGTCTGCAAGTGGTTTAAATTGGAATGCTGAGAATTCAAAAATATCCATTGTGCCAGCGAGATATTGGTCATAAAAGTCTTGGTTAGTTTGCTGATATGATTTTGCATCAACAATATTCTGTTCAACTAAGAATTCACCCCATAAATAATCGCTATCACCGCCGAGAAGGGTATTATCTAAATCAAAGATTGCTAGCGCCATATTATTAACTTCAACTATATCAAAAGAAAGTTGCTCTATTCTACTATGACTAAGAGAAATGGTTTGCATACCGCGAGTGCTTTCTCTAATCTAGTCGTATTGAAGAATTATGGCGTTACCACGATGACTTTTTAAGTTAAGAGGTAACAAGAGACTAAGGTTGTGATTGATAAAGATGGTTTCAGACCAAACGTAGGGATTATTCTCTGCAATAGTGATAATCAAGTGCTTTGGGCGCAACGAGCACAACATGATGCTTGGCAGTTTCCACAAGGCGGTATTAAGCCCGATGAAACCGCGGAAGAAGCTGTTTATCGTGAGTTAATGGAAGAAGTAGGCTTGGGACCCGAGCATGTTGAAGTCTTGGGTATGACTCAAGATTGGCTGCGTTATCGACTACCTAAGCGTTATTTACGTTTTGGCAATAAACCACTTTGCATTGGCCAGAAACAGCGCTGGTTTTTGTTACGACTTATTGCTGAAGAAAAAAATGTGCGCTTAGATCAATATGAAAAACCTGAGTTTGATGACTGGCGCTGGGTGGATTATTGGACTCCTGCGAAAGAAATCGTATTTTTCAAACGTCGCGTATACGAAAAAGCGTTGCATGAACTCGCACCAATCCTATTTCCAGAATACAAAAAACGAGTTGATAGCCAGCGAAAGAAGGGTTAGAGCTTTTTATTTAAACCAAGCTTAACTGTTTTCTAAATACTTTTGCATTACGCTGGTAGTTATAAAGGTCTTGCCTTTCAATGGGTAACTCACTAATTTCAGCTGCTTTAAAACCATGCTCTAAAAACCAATGGGCAGTCTGGGTTGTTAACACACACAAACTCGTTAGATTAGCTGAAAGCGCATGCTGTTCAATAACAGATAACAACTGTTCTCCACGACCTTTACCTTGGTAATTATTAGCAACAGCAAGACAAGCAAGCTCAGCAATCTGATTGTCTGGATACGGATAAAGTGCAGCGCAAGCAACCACGCAGCCATCACGTTCCATCACTGTGAAATGATCGATTTCGATTTCTAAATGTTCACGGGAACGTTTTACCAATGTCCCGTTATCTTCCAGTGGTTGAATGAGTTCTAAGATACCGCCAACATCATCAATTGTTGCTTGGCGAGTTGTTTCAAAAGAGGAGGCACTCACCAAGGTGCCTGCACCATCACGGCTAAACAATTCCTGTAATAAAGCACCATCAAGCGATCGATCTAATAAATGAACACGTTGCACGCCTGCATTACACGCCTCGATAGCTGCGGCAAGGGAATGAGAGTGATCTTTTACCGCTATTTTAGAGGCTTGGCTTACAGTTAACTCACGCTCTAGATCTTGACTATCACCAATCAAAATTAACTTGTCAGCCGTCAATGCTGCCGCTGCCGCTGTTGCGATTGCTTCGGCAGATAAATTAAAGATTTCGCCTGTTGGTGAATAACCTAATGGTGGTAGCAAAACAATATTACCTTGGGCTAATTGTTGTTCAATACCTTGAGTATCTATACGACGAACTTCACCCGTATGGCCGAGATCGATACCATTTCTAATACCGACAGGTTGCGCAGTAACTAAGTTACCACTGGTGCAACGAATGCGAGCATCTGCCATTGGCGTATGGGGCAAGCTAAAGGAAAGTTTAGCTTCAATATCGAGGCGTAGTTTACCGATAACAGACTTGGCAATTTTAAGGCTAGCATCATCTGTAATTCTTAGTCCTTGATGATAATTGACAGCAATATTATGCGTTTTACATTGTTGTTCAATCTGAGGTCTAGCCCCGTAAATCAACACTAAACGGATACCTAAGCTATTTAATAAGGCCAGGTCATGAATCAAATTATCAAAGCATGTTGATGCGACAGTTTCACCATCAAAGGCAATGACAAAGGTGGAACCTCGATGCGCGTGAATATAGGGTGCAGCTGCTCGGAACCAGCTTGTTGTCGTGGCATTATTTATAGAAAGTAAGTCGTCATTTGTTGTTTTCATACCGCTCTTTTTATCCTAGTCAGAGCCGTCTTGCAATTTAGTGTAAAATTTACAGGATCAAATATTGCCATTTGCTACGTAAGCAGCAGATAACAAAACCTATTAGTTTGGAGAGTGACTATGCCTGAATATCGTTCAAGAACATCTACCGCCGGCCGTAATATGGCAGGTGCTCGCGCCTTATGGCGTGCTACAGGCATGAAGGATGATGATTTTAGTAAGCCCATTATTGCAATTGCTAACTCGTTCACACAGTTTGTTCCAGGTCATGTGCATTTAAAAGACATGGGGCAATTAGTTGCGCGTGAAATTGAAAAAGCGGGTGGTGTTGCGAAAGAATTTAATACCATTGCCGTTGATGATGGGATCGCGATGGGACATGGCGGCATGTTGTATAGCTTGCCATCTCGCGACATTATTGCTGACTCAGTCGAATACATGGTCAATGCACATTGTGCTGATGCGATTGTGTGTATTTCTAACTGCGACAAAATCACCCCAGGTATGTTGATGGCAGCATTACGTTTAAACATTCCGGTAATCTTTGTATCGGGTGGCCCAATGGAAGCGGGTAAAACTAAGCTTGCAGGCAAAGACGTCAAATTAGATTTAGTTGATGCCATGGTTCAAGCGGCAGATGAAAGTGTGAGTGATGAAGATGTGGCACAAGTTGAGCGTAGTGCTTGCCCAACCTGTGGTTCATGCTCAGGTATGTTCACAGCGAACTCAATGAACTGTCTAACCGAAGCATTAGGTTTATCTCTTCCTGGCAATGGTTCGTTATTAGCCACGCATGCTGATCGTAAAGAATTGTTCTTAGAAGCAGGTCGTACGATCGTAGATTTAGCGAAACGTTACTATGAGCACGATGACGAGTCTGCTCTACCTCGTTCAATTGCAAGCAAAGCAGCATTTGAAAATGCGACAGCATTAGATATTGCGATGGGTGGCTCAACAAATACAGTATTACATTTACTAGCAGCAGCACATGAAGGTGCGGTTGATTTTACGATGGATGACATCGACAGAATGTCTCGTAAAATCCCCAACCTCTGTAAAGTTGCCCCAGCAACACCTGAGTATCATATGGAAGATGTTCATCGTGCTGGTGGTGTCGTGAGTATCTTGGCTGAGTTAGCTGCGGGTGGTTTATTGCACACTGAGCTACCTACAGTGCACAGTGCAACGATGGCTGATGCATTAGCCGAGTGGGATATTGCCAGAACAGGCAGTGAGGCGGCAAAACTACGTTATTCAGCAGGCCCAGCAGGCATTCCAACACAAGAAGCATTTAGCCAAGCAACACGCTGGCCGAGTTTAGATATAGACCGTGAAAATGGCTGTATCCGTGATATCGAACATGCGTATAGCCAAGATGGTGGTTTGGCCGTGTTATTCGGCAATATTGCTTTAGAAGGTTGCATTGTTAAAACTGCAGGGGTTGATGATTCAAACCTGAATTTCTCAGGTCCCGCTCGAATCTTTGAATCTCAAGATGCAGCAGTAACCGCTATTTTGACAGAGCAAGTTGTTGCAGGTGATGTGGTACTTATCCGTTATGAAGGCCCTAAAGGTGGGCCGGGTATGCAAGAAATGTTGTACCCAACCAGCTACCTAAAATCTAAAGGTTTAGGTAAAGCCTGTGCCTTACTAACAGATGGTCGGTTCTCAGGTGGCACGTCAGGTTTATCAATTGGTCATGCTTCTCCAGAAGCGGCAGAAGGTGGCAACATTGGTTTAGTGGAACAAGGAGATACCATAGTAATTGATATTCCTAACCGTATTATTAAAGTCGATGTGACGGATGCGGTATTGGCAGAACGTCGAGTAGCAATGGAAGCCAAAGGTGATGATGCTTGGACTCCTGTTGGACGTGAACGTGAAGTCAGCTTGGCATTACAAGCTTATGCTGCATTAACAACATCAGCATCAAAAGGTGCGGTACGTGATTTGGAACAATTAAAACGTCGTTAATCACTTTAATCCGTTTTAAAAAAGCCTCGTCTAGTTTTAGTCGGGGCTTTTTTTCGGATAAATTAAAGACACATAAGGTGGAACGGTAATTGCGTAGGTTTATCTTTAAAAAGTAAGAGAATGTATGAGTTTTTGTAATGTTAGAGCTCTCTAATCTTTAAAGGTAGTGAAGTAGGGCGTTTAACCTGATGTTATAGAACATTGCCATGAGCACTCAGATTATCTAAACCGGCAAGCAAGGAATATTTTTGCCGCTAACCGATGCTTATAGAGCGGTAACAAATTAAAAAAGGCTTATAAATGAGAACACTTAAGATTGGTAAACGATTAATGATCGGCTTTTCAGTATTGATCGTGATTATTGCAATAGCGTCTATTAATGCTGTTTGGCAGATAAAAGGCCTGCAAACACAATCGCAAAAGGTTGTTGAATTACGCGTACCCACCGCAGCAGCAAGTGCTAGCATTCTCAATGGTGTTAATCATGCCTTAGCAGCCTTGCGAGGCTGGATGATCTTAGGCACAGACAAATTCAAGAATGAACGTCAGCTTGCTTGGGATGACGAGATTAATAGTTCTCTCGCTATTTTGGAAGAAAAGTCTGTTAACTGGACAAACCCAGAAAATGTCACACGACTGGCCGAATTAAAGTTATTACTTGTCGATTTTGCTATTGAACAACAAAAAATTGAAGATATAGCTCAAACAGTAGACAATACACCAGCATTAAAAATGCTTTTTGAACAAGCGGTTCCCCAAGCTTCTGTTATGTCGAAGCAAATCACTCTGATGATTGATTTAGAAGCGCAACTTGATGCAACGCCAGAGCGAAAAGCATTATTAGGTATGATGGCAGATGTTCGCGGTACATTAGGATTGGCATTGGCTAATATTCGTGGTTATTTACTTTCGGGTGAAGAACAATATAAGACTAACTTTGATACCTTATGGGCTAAAAATGAGAGACGTTTCGCTGATTTGAAGCGAAATAAAGCATTACTCAGTTTCACTCAAGCGAAAGCATTCAGTACGTTTGAAGAGGCAAGAATTAAGTTCTCTCCTATCCCCCCTCAAATGTTAGAAATACGTGGCCAAAAAGATTGGAACTTAGCAAACTATTGGCTGGGGACAAAGGCTGCCCCAATTGGTTTTAAAATTAAAGTAATCCTCAAACAAATGGCAGATAATCAAGCAGGCTTACTTGCCAAAGATGCTAAATTGATGAAAGAACAGACAGAGGCATCGACGACTATTTCTTGGTTGTTATTATTAGTGGGAATGTTAGTAGGAATTCTTACTTCGATTATTGTTTCTCGCAGTATTGTTAATCCTATTACGGATCTAGATAAAACAATTGCTAATGTTGATAAATCAAATAATTTGACCCTACGAGTTTCAGAAGCAGGTAATGACGAAGTTGCAGAAATTGCTCATGCCTTTAATCACCTGCTGAAAGGCTTTCAAACCACATTAAGTAATGTGCGAAATGCGAACAATCAAATAGCAGATTCCTTAGGTAATACCTCCGTTATTGCTGAACAAACAAGTAGTGCTATTAATCTACAGAAGGAAGAAACGGCTCACCTAGCAACAGCAATGAATGAAATGTCACTGACAGTCAATGACATTGCTAGAAACACGACAAAAACAGCTGTTGATTCAAATGAAGCCATTCGTCAAGTGAATAATGGTACAGAGTCTATGCAAGGCACAATTGCTACTGTTCAATCTTTGGCTGGTGTCATTGAGAAAACAGGCACTACAATTACTGATTTAGAACAGCGGACAATTGATATCTCAGGTGTTTTAGATGTGATCAGCGGTATTGCAGAGCAGACTAATCTATTAGCGCTGAATGCTGCGATTGAAGCGGCTAGAGCCGGTGAGCAAGGTCGAGGATTTGCTGTAGTTGCTGATGAAGTAAGAGCACTAGCAAGTCGTACGCAAGATGCTACTGGTGAAATTACTAAAATGATTGATCAGTTGCAGCAAGGTTCTAAGCACGCTGTTTCATCAATGACAGAGAGTCAAAGTCATGTGGCGAGTGCTGTAACACAGGCAACGTCTGCCGGAGAGGCTTTAAACATGGTGAGTGAGGCTATTGACGGCATTAGTTCAATGAGTGCTCAGATTGCCACTGCTGCAGAAGAGCAAGGTGCAGTATCTGTAGAAATTAGCCGTAATGTGGAGAGTATTAACGTGGCTTCAGAGCATACTTCTGATGCCGCTGAGAAAAGCTCAGAATCTAATCGAAACTTAGCTCAATTTGCCAGCGGTTTAAATGATTTGGTTAAGGACTTTAAAGTTTAAAGCTCACCAGGTAGTTAAAAATTAATAGCCTCAGACTTCTTTATTTTAAAGGGTCTGGGGCTTTTTTATGTGCTGGAAGTTTACTTGATAATACAGCTGCACCAGCGACAAATAATGTAGAGGTAATCAAACAGCCGATTAAACTGTAATGTTGATAGACCAAGCCTGATAATACCGTGCCCGTTAAACGCCCACCCGCATTGGCCATATAATAAAAGCCCACATTCATTGCGACCTTATCATGGTCTGACCATTCAACAATTAAATATGAATGAACAGCCGAATTCATCGCAAAGACAATGGCAAATAAACCAAGTCCAATTAAAATAACAGTCGTAGGATCGCTAGATTGATAGAGTCCCCATGCAATAGCGGCAGGTATGAATATTAGAATGACAGCCAGTAAGGTTGTTGTTTTCTCTGTAGGTGCATGTTGTTTCAGAAAAGCAGGAGTGGCAGCCTGAATGAGCCCATAAGCAATAATCCACAAGGCAAAAAAACTACCTGTTTGTTCAAATCCCCAGCCTAATGTGGTTGTTAAATAGACTGGCAAGCCAACTACAAACCAAACATCTCTTGAACCAAATAAAAAGAAGCGTGCAGCAGAAAGCCAGTTAATAGCAGGGGTATTGGAAAAAACCTGAGAGAACTTCGCTTTGACTTTGCTTTTTCCAAGATCGGAGGGTAATAAAAATAATGTCAAAATGAAGACAATAAACAAACCACCAGCAAGGATGTATAAGGCATTCTGAAAACCGTAAACAGCGAGTAAGAATCCACCTAGAAAATAACCAACTCCTTTTAATGTATTTTTAGAGCCAGTTAGAATGGCAATCCATTTGAATAATGTGGGTGAAGATGATGCGTGTTTATCTTTGGTGGGCACAAAGTGCTTAATGCTGGCTTTGGCGCTCATCTTATTTAGATCTTTAGCTATGCCAGATAAAGCCTGTGCGGCCATCACATAAATGATGGTGAGATATTCACTCGGTACCGTGAGCATGAGTAAGGCAATGACTTGCAGTAACATACCTGCATGCATGGTGGTGTTGAGCCCGAATCGAGCCCCTAACCAACCGCCAACTAGATTGGTCACAATGCCAAAGAACTCATAAAACAAAAAGAGACTGGCAATGGCAAGTGGTGTGTAGCCTAGCTGGTGGAAATAGAGCACTACCAACATTCGAATTGCACCATCCGTTAACGTAAAGGCCCAATAGCCTCCCGTAACGACAGCATAGTTTCGTAGGTTGTGTGTCACAATCATCGGGCTATACTCGTCATCCTCGCGAATGCGGGGATCCATGGATCGTAAAAATAGTTACTCTCGTTGGATTCCCGCATTCGCGGGAATGACGGTAACGTTAATATTAAGAGCAATAATGTCATATTATTTAGTCAATTACATTGCTCGAGCAATCATTTTGGCGATATCTATCATGCGGTTCACATAACCCCATTCATTATCATACCAGGCCAATATTTTTACCTGCGAGCCATTAATCACCATGGTTGAAGGGGCATCAATAATGCCTGAACGTGGATCATTGGTGTAATCAGCAGAGACTAATGGCCGAGTTTCATAGCCTAAAATATCTTTCAATGTGCCTTCAGAGGCTGATTTGAATAATGCATTTACTTCTTCTGCATCCGTTGGTCGTTGTGATTCAAATACAAAGTCTGTCAGGGAGCCATTTAATAAGGGAACACGCACCGCCAAGCCATTTAACTTGCCTTCTAATTCGGGGAAAATAGTGGTGATTGCTTTAGCGGAGCCTGTCGTTGTTGGTATCAATGATTGACTCGATGCGCGTGCTCGGCGTAAATCTTTATGACCTTTGTCTACAATCGTTTGTGTATTGGTGATGTTATGAATCGTTGTCATCGAACCATGTTTGATTCCAAGAGATTCGTGCATCACTTTCACAATAGGCGCCAAGCAATTTGTCGTACATGAGGCGGCCGTTACAACATGATGTTGCTTTGGATCATAAAGATCATGATTAACACCATAAACAAGATTAAGCGCATTGTCAGAGCAGGGAGCAGACACTAATACTTTTTTAATGCCCTGATCAAAATAAGCTTGGAGTTGCTGCTGTGTTTTAAATTTTCCTGAGCACTCTAAAACGAGATCAACATCATATTGAGCCCAATTAACATCTTCTGGTGCAGACTGTTGGCTAAAGCTAATAGTGTGATTATCGATCGTTATTTTGTGCTCATCAGAGTCAATGTTTTTATCTTGCCCCCAGCGACCATGAATAGAATCAAACTCTAATAAATGTGCATGGCAGGCAGCATCACCATTGATTTCATTGATGTGAACAAAGTCGAGTTCATCGCTATTCCAGCCTGCTTGTAAAGCAAGCTTTCCCATGCGACCGAAACCATTTATACCAACACGAATGGCCATCTTAAAATCCTTTGTTTAACTAACTCTTAAAAAGAGTAAATAGTAGATAAAGAAAAGTCGTGTCAACATAAGCTGGCACGACTTTTTTATCATTCTGTTTTGAATCGAGGTATTTAGAAACTTCCCCAGCTGTCTTTTTTCTGAACACGAATGCGTGGTAGGATTAAGCCAAGCAATAGACCACCAAATAACACGGCAGCACCGACCAAAAACCAGCTTTTAGCATCACTATCTTTAAGCGTACTATTTTCAATAGTAAGTGACTGTATTTGATTGTCGATATGTTGGATCTTTTCTTTTAGTTGGCGATTATCATTCTTCAGTGCCACTGCATTTGATGCGGTTCTACGTAATTCATCAAGCTCTTTACTTAAGCGTTGTGATGTTTCTTTGAGTGTTAAGTTTTCACTGCCAGACGTCGAGTTTTGTGATGCTAAGGCTTGTATTTCTTCTTTGTATTTAGCAAGCTCTAACTCTAGATTCGCTACTTTTTGTTGGCTTGTTGCAAGTTGGTTTCGAGCGCTTGGGTTATTACTTAAATAACGCGTTAATACCCAGCCTGTTACACCTTTACTCGTACGTACTTTTGAGTAACCAGCAGGATCTGTTTCAAGCACATCCAATTTTGTGCCACTGAGCAACATTTTACGAATAGCAAACTTTACACCCTGTCCGTTACGCATGGTAATTTCAAGCTCATCTGAAACATAACGTGTTGTTTCAGCAATACTTGTAATTGGAGCGAAGAAAGGTGCGGCAATAATGAGGGCTGCAATAAATTTTTTCACGGTAATATTCTATTAGTCAGTTAGTTAAGCGTGCATTTTATCAGATACGGCACGAAATACTTTAATTCAGATCACATTGATGAAAAATAGTGACGGGATAAGTAATGATTTTTACTTGTTCTGAAACTGCCCTCTGAACAAAATTGAAAAAAAAGCCCCATCCAATAACTGGATGAGGCTTTGAGAGTTACTTAGAGTATTAACTCAAGTAGTTTCTACCAGTAAGCTTGAGCTCGGAATTTAAGTGCAGATGGCTCATCATCAGTATCAGAACCATTTTGTTCCCATGACACTACTTTGTCATAATTTAGCATTAGACGAGTATTTTGAGTCGGGTAATAATTAATACCAACAGTCCATCTTTTAGCTTCATCATCACCAGCAACATTACCATCATCGATATCTAAGCTTTCGAAGCGAGTCGCAACTTGCCATGCACCCGATGAGGATTTAGGTGTAATGCCTGATGTATAGCCCTTTTTCCATTTTAATGATTCGCCCGTTAAGAAGTAACCGGCTTCAACAGCATAACCATCAATTTCAATATCACTGCCAGCAGTGTTATCAGCTGTGTAGTTAAGGTATTCAGCCATTGCGTGGAATGAACCATAAACACCCATTGCATCAAGTGTAAATGCATCCGAACCATCATAGTTAGCTGCAGCGATAGAGCCGGATTTTATTTTTGTCTGATCTTTATGAGCCACTAAGTGTTGTGAGAATGAGAAACCTTCATCACCATCACTCTTGTTTAGATAGCCAGCACCGATTTGTAGTAGGTGGTTTTTGTCTTGCATATAAGGAACAAAAGAACCTCGTAAGGCAAATGTTGTACCGTCATCATCTTCATCAGAGTAGCCGCCACTGACTGTTCCAACAGTTACTGATGTTGCCAATGTCCAGCTGTAATCTTTAGCTGCTAAAGAGGCGATAGCACCAGATTCACGTGCTGGGGAAAGCTTTGAGTCAGCAAAGAAGGGACGATCCATGAAAGTCATATACTTCGAGCTAACTTTGGTGTTTAGACCAAAAGGGATATGTGCTTGACCTAATTTAACGCCAGCCTTAGTATCGCCAAATTTAGTACCGTATTTGATGTATGCATCTTTAACTGAAGCGTCACCTTTAGCAAAATCAGCTTCAAATTTGTAGCCCCAATCATAAATTGAACCTTGGAAACCTAAACGAGCACGACGCAATTCAGTACCGTCCCAGTTGCTAGAATCATCGGCATCAGAATCAGCTGATACGGCATCCCACATTACACGGCCAATAGGTTGGAAAGACCAGTTACCTTCAGCATCCTCAATCTTAAGCTTACCTTTAGTAGTAACTTTGATGTTTGACTTGGTTGCTTTTTCTGCAGTCTCTTCAACTTTATCTACTTTATTGGCTACTGCGTCAGATTGTTCTTTATCTGCACGTGCTGCATTAACTAGAAGCTCGTAATTTTGAGCAGTGATTGTACCTTGGTCACGAAGGACTTTAAGTAAATCTTCCATTGCTTCGCTTGCTTGTGCGGGCATTACTGCTGCGCCAAACAATGTCGCAGCAATTAATAGTGATGATGTTTTAAGTTTCAAGGGAGTATCCTCTTGTATTTTTAAAGATAGAAAAGTTGGGTCGGATGTCTGTTCCGAGTGAGCACACAATAACGATTTAATATTTCAGAATTATGACGAAGAGTGAAATATTTGCCATTGAGATAGAAAGTTGAATATGTGTGGTTTTATTGTAACAGTGCAGGGTGTAGATTAGTCCTTGAAATATCATTTGATCGTCTCAATATATTAAAGATATATCTCCCCTTGTTTAGGAAAACATATGTTCCGTTTTTTATTGTTATTATTTTTATTGGTGCCTTTAATTGAGATCTATTTCTTAATTCAAGTAGGTGAAGTAATCGGTGCGGGATGGACCATTTTTGCCGTTGTTGCAACAGCTGTTATTGGTGCGGGCTTATTACGCGTACAGGGCGCCTCAACATTATTACGAGCACAGACTAATTTACAGCAAGGTAGTTTGCCTGCGATGGAGATGATGGAAGGTATCGCATTAGCAGCCAGTGGAATGTTGTTGGTGACACCAGGATTTTTTACAGATACCTTTGGTTTTGCTTTGCTGATACCTATCGTTCGTCAGGCCTTAATCAAAAAGCTTTTCAAACAGAGTCAATTTACGATGCACGGACAAGCCAATTTCACCCAAGCTAGTCAAATGGATTCGACAATTATTGAAGGCGAAGTGGTTGATGATAATGAAGGTCGCCATTTAAAATAAGGGTGTAGGTCGAGCTTCAGCTCGACGTGTTGGACTGAAGTCCAACCTACGGCACTCTCCATTGAATGCAGTGGGTGATACATAAAAAACTATAGTCCGCCCTTGAAGTTTATTTTTACATCCCCATCTTTGGGGTTCCTAGATTTTTTGTTAGACATTTTTTGAGGTTATATTGATGAATATTCGTCCCCTTCATGATCGTGTGGTTGTTCGCCGCACAGAAGAAGAAACAATGAGTGCCGGTGGTATCGTGCTTCCTGGTAGTGCAGCTGAGAAACCAGCAACTGGTGAGATCGTTGCAGCAGGTAACGGAAAAATTACTGATTCTGGCAATGTACGCGCTATGGATGTCAAAGTCGGCGACAAAGTATTATTCGGCAAATTTGCTGGAACAGAAGTTAAAGTTGATGGCGAAGATCTATTAGTAATGCGTGAAGACGATATTGTTGCAGTCTTAGAAGACTAAAAATAACGTCACAACGAATTCATCTTTTCTCCCAGCACGGCGTTATTTTTGTACTCAAATGGTCTCATATTTCAATATGCTCACATTTTTCGTGCAAACAAGCCTTGTTCTGAGAAAAAATCTAAATCCGTTGAGAAATTATTTAATTTAAATAAAAAAAGAATATATTAAGAGGAATTAACATGGCTGCTAAAGAAGTCAAATTTGGTGCTGATGCACGTACATTAATGATCAACGGTGTAAACACATTGGCTGATGCTGTAAAAGTAACATTAGGTCCTAAAGGCCGTAACGTTATTTTGGATAAAAGCTACGGTGCGCCAACAATCACTAAAGATGGTGTATCTGTTGCGAAAGAAATCGAATTAGAAAACAAATTCGAAAACATGGGCGCACAAATGGTTAAAGAAGTGGCTTCTCATACTTCTGATGCGGCTGGTGACGGAACAACAACAGCAACAGTATTAGCTCAAGCTATTCTGCGTGAAGGCATGAAAGCCGTTGCTGCGGGTATCAACCCAATGGATATTAAACGTGGTATTGATAAAGCGGTAACTGCTGCAGTAGAAGAGTTAAAAGGCATGTCAGCATCATGTGATGATGATAAAGCGATTGCTCAAGTAGGTACTATCTCTGCAAACTCTGATGCATCTGTTGGTGGCATCATTGCTGAAGCAATGCAAAAAGTAGGTAAAGAAGGCGTTATCACTGTTGAAGATGGTAGTGGTTTCGAAAACGAATTAGACGTTGTAGAAGGTATGCAGTTTGATCGTGGTTACTTATCTCCATACTTCGTCACTGATCAACAAACAATGACGGCAGATTTAGAAAGCCCATTTGTATTGTTATTTGATAAAAAAATCTCAAACATCCGTGATTTACTACCAACATTGGAAGCCGTTGCAAAAGCAAGTCGTCCATTGTTAATCATTGCTGAAGATATCGAAGGCGAAGCATTGGCAACATTAGTTGTTAACAGCATGCGCGGTATCGTTAAAGTTTGTGCTGTTAAAGCACCTGGTTTTGGTGACCGTCGTAAAGCAATGCTACAAGATATTGCTACACTGACTGGCGGTGTGGTTATTTCTGAAGAAGTTGGTTTAAGCCTTGAGAAAGTAACATTAGATGATCTTGGCCAAGCTAAGAAAATCACAGTAAGCAAAGAAAACGCAACAGTCATTGATGGTGCTGGTTCTGCTTCTGACATTACAGCTCGTGTTGAAATGATTCGTGCTCAAATTGCTGAATCTTCTTCTGATTACGATAAAGAGAAGTTGCAAGAACGTGTTGCTAAATTAGCTGGTGGTGTTGCCGTCATTAAAGTGGGCGCAGCAACAGAAATGGAAATGAAAGAGAAAAAAGCACGTGTTGAAGATGCATTGCATGCGACTCGCGCGGCGGTTGAAGAAGGTGTTGTTGCCGGTGGTGGTGTTGCACTTGTTCGAGCTGAAAGCAGCCTTGGTGAATTGACTGGTGATAACCACGATCAAGATGTAGGTATCAAATTACTACGTCGTGCAATGGAAGAGCCTTTACGTCAAATCTCTACTAATGCTGGTGATGAAGCATCTGTCATTTTGAATGAAGTTGCAGCAGGTAAAGCTAACTTTGGTTACAACGCAGCAACAGGCGAATATGGCGACATGATTGAAATGGGTATTCTTGACCCAACGAAAGTAACGCGTACAGCATTACAAAATGCAGGTTCAGTTGCTGGTCTAATGCTAACAACTGAAGCAATGATTGCTGAAGCGCCACAAGAAGCTGGTGCAGCTCCAATGCCTGATATGGGCGGTGGTATGGGCGGAATGGGCGGCATGATGTAAACATCCTAGAATGTTAGGACTGCTCAAAAAATAAAAGCCCCGATCACGTTGATCGGGGCTTTTTTTTTGCTTTATAAATACTGTTTTGAGGTAAGATTAGTCTTTTACATTTCCACTGTTAAATTTAAGGGATATTAAGATGGCTACCAACCAACACTCTGAACAATGGCAGCAATTATTGTCAGCAGTTAATGCACTGTCAGAGTCTGCTATAACAGTCTTAAATGGTAGTGACTATGTTACTCAGTGGGGCAACCGAAATAGTGACCGTGCGAGTGATCTATTGTCTTCAGGAGACCTCACCACCATTTACGATGCTGAGGGTTATGAACAACGCTTAAAGGCCACCCTTGAAAGTGTGGCTGATGAAATAAGTTTGCAGCAAAAGCTCCGTCATTTTCGCCAACGAGAAATGGTGCGAATTATCTGGCGTGATTTGGCGGGCTGGGCTCCTCTTGCTGAAACAGTTCGTGACCTTTCTGCAATGGCAGATGCTTGTATTCAACAATCATTAGCCATATTGCATCAGTGGCAAAGTGAATCACTTGGTAAACCTTGTAATGCGGATGGGGAAGAGCAGTATTTAGTTGTATTGGGAATGGGTAAGTTGGGTGCAGGAGAACTTAATTTATCATCTGATATCGATCTTATTTTTACCTACCCAGAGGGTGGCGAAACACAAGGTGGTCGAAAAAGCTTATCCAATGAAGAGTTCTTTACTCGCCTAGGTCGAAAGCTTATTCAATCATTAGATAATGTCACGATTGATGGCTTTGTGTTTCGGGTTGATATGCGGCTTCGTCCCTTTGGCGATAGTGGTGCATTAGCAGCTAGCTTTGATGCGATGGAAGATTATTATCAAACACAAGGTCGTGAGTGGGAACGCTATGCGATGATCAAGGCGCGTGCGATTACCGGTTCTGAATCAGGTAAAAAAGGCATCATGGATTTATTACGGCCTTTTGTTTATCGCAAATATTTGGATTACGGGGTATTTGATTCCTTGCGTGAGATGAAGGGGATGATCGCAGGTCAGCTTCATAAAAAAGGTATGGAAGATAATATTAAGCTAGGCAGTGGCGGTATTCGTGAAATCGAGTTTATAGGTCAAGTATTTCAGTTGATTCACGGGGGGCGAGATAAGCCATTACAGCAACGTCCGATTTTGACTATTCTTGATTTATTAGCAGCGCGAAACTGCTTGTCGATGAATGCGGTTGAAGATATGAAAGTGGCCTATGATTTTTTGCGTCTCACTGAGCATAGAATTCAAGCATGGGCAGATCAGCAAACTCATTTATTACCGAAAGAAGATGGGGACCGATTGCGAATTGCCAGTTTAATGGGTTTTGATGATTGGGCGAGTTTTACGACTGTTTTGGACGAGCATCGTCGTAAAGTTCAAGGGCATTTTGAACAAACCTTAACCGCGCCTCAAGCTGATGCTGCATCAGATGACAGTGTGTCATTATTAAATTCAGATAATGAAGACAAAATACAGTACCTTCAACAATTAGCTTATGCCGAGCCTGAGGCATGTTTAGACAAGTTGGATTATTTACTTGCAACGCATGCGTGTCGGAATTTGGGAAATACTGAGCGTGAGCGCTTAGAGAGGCTTTTACCTTTATTGGTTCAAGCGGCGGCAAATGTTAAAAACGCTGATAGTTGTTTAGCACGATTACTGTCCTTATTAGAGGCGATTATGCGCCGTTCAGCGTATATGTCGTTGTTAGTTGAAAACCCGATGGCCTTATCGCAATTGGTGAAGTTATGTGCTGCTAGCCCATGGATAAGTGGCCAGTTAACGCGTTTTCCAGTGTTGTTAGATGAGTTATTAGATCCTAGGACTTTGTATGAAGTACCGGCACGAGCAGAGCAAGAAAAAGAATTAGAAATGAGGCTGGCAACAGTCGATAAAGCGGATTTAGAGCAGCAAATGTACTTGTTGCGAGAGTTTAAGCAAATCACGTCATTGCATGTTGCCGCAGCAGATGTAACCGATGTATTACCGTTGATGAAAGTGGGGGACCAGTTAACAGAGTTGGCCGAGATACAGTTGCAAAAAGTGATGCAATTAGCATGGCGTCATTTAGTGGCACGCCACGGTTATCCACCATGCACAGACAATGATAATCTTAGCCAATGTGGCTTTACGATTCTTGCATATGGAAAGTCAGGTGGTTTAGAACTAGGTTACGGCTCAGATTTAGATTTGGTATTTCTCTTTGATGATGCCGCAAATCAAGGCGAAACAAATGGTGAGCGACCTATTGATGCCTTAATGTTTTATACACGATTAGCTCAGCGAATGATTCATCTACTCAATACGGTCACTGCTGGTGGAATATTGTATGAGATAGATATGCGTTTGCGACCAAATGGTACCTCAGGCTTATTAGTGACGGCAGTTTCAGGATTTGAGGAATATCAAAATTCGGAGGCATGGACATGGGAACATCAAGCACTCGTTCGGGCTCGTTGTGTTGCTGGGGATGAGACTCTTACGCAGAAAATCAATGATATTCGACAGCAAATATTGACAAAAAAACGTGATCACGAAACGTTGCTAACAGAAGTAAGTGATATGCGTGCTAAAATGCGTGAGAATTTAGATAAGAGCACCGACCAATTATTTGATCTCAAGCAAGGTAAAGGTGGTATCACCGATATCGAGTTTATGGTGCAATATGCTGTTTTGGCATGGTCGGAAACATTGCCTGAATTATTGGTTTATACCGATAACATTAGGCTGTTAGGTGCTCTACGAGACACGGGTAAGTTAACAGAAGATGAAAGTCGTATGCTGGCGGACGCGTATCGATTTTATCGCGGAGTAGCTAATCATTGTGTATTACAAGAACTGCCGGCAGTGGTAGAGCTTGCTGATACTGGTGATTACCCATCGCAAGTTCAAGAAATTTGGCAGCGTTGGTTAGCTTAAATAATAGACTATTAAATAATGAGTGGAATTCTATATTTCTCTCAATGAATTAAGAAAGAAGTAGGTAATTATAATTATGGTTGCAGCAACAATGGAAGATCGGGATGGCGTTATCTGGCTGGATGGAAAAATGGTGCCGTGGAGAGATGCAAAAGTACATGTCTTAACGCATACATTACATTATGGCTTAGGCGTGTTTGAAGGTGTTCGTGCCTACAATACTGATGATGGCCCTGCTATTTTCCGTTTGCAAGAACATACTGACCGTTTATTCCGTAGTGCCAAGATCATGGGTATGGGAATGCCTTTTGATAAAGATACGTTGAATGAAGCTCAGAAAGCAGTAGTCAGAGAAAATAATCTTGAATCAGCTTATCTTCGTCCAATGTGTTTCTACGGTAGTGAAGGCATGGGTATTCGTGCTGATAATCTTCAAACACATGTCATGATCGCTGCTTGGGAATGGGGTTCGTACTTAGGCGCTGAGAATATGGAAAAAGGGATTCGTATTCGTACCTCTTCTTTCACTCGCCACCATGTCAACATCACCATGTGTAAAGCTAAAGCAAATGGTAATTACATGAACTCAATCATGGCATTACAAGAAGCGGTAGAGTGTGGCTATGATGAAGCCTTATTATTAGATGCAAACGGTTTTGTCGCTGAAGGTAGTGGTGAAAACTTCTTTATGATTCGTGATGGTGTGCTTTATACACCAACACTCACATCAGCACTTGAAGGCATTACGCGTGCAACTGTGATGACGTTAGCCGAAGATATTGGCTTAGAAGTGGTTGAAAAACAAATCACACGTGATGAAGTGTATGTGGCTGATGAAGCATTCTTTACTGGAACTGCTGCAGAAGTAACACCGATTCGTGAGTTAGATAACCGTAGTATTGGTAACGGTGGTCGAGGTCCAATCACTGAGCAATTACAATCAATGTACTTTGATCAGGTTTATGGTCGTAGTGCCGTTTATCAAAACTGGAATTCACACGTTAGTAAATAATAAGTGAATTTAAAGACATTATATTAAGAACAATAAAGGGTGTAACACATGGCAGGTCATAGTAAATGGGCAAATATTCAGCATCGTAAAGGCGCACAAGATGCTAAGCGTGGAAAGTTATTTACCAAATTTATCCGTGAAATCAGTGTTGCAGCTAAAGAAGGTGGTAGTGACGTGGCTAATAACCCACGTCTTCGTGCCGCTATTGATAAAGCCCTTAGTGGCAATATGACGCGTGATGTAATTGAGCGTGCAACTAAGCGTGGTGCAGGTGAACTTGAAGGTGTAAGTTATTCAGAAATTATCTATGAAGGCTACGGCCCAAGTGGAATCGCGATTATGCTGGATTGCCTAACTGATAATAAAAACCGCACCGTTGCTGAAGTGCGTAATGTGTTCAGTAAGCGCGGCGGAAACATGGGTACTGATGGCTCTGTTTCATATTTGTTCAGCAAGAAAGGCATAATTTCTTATGCTGCAGGTACGGATGAAGATGTTGTTATGGAAGCGGCATTAGATGCAGGCGCAGAAGATATTATTACTAATGATGATGGCACTGTTGATGTATTTACGACACAAGCTGATTATGCGGCTGTGAAAGATGCATTAGATGCCGCTGGTTTAGAAGCGATATCTTCAGAAGTTACCATGCACCCAGAAACAACGGTTGCCTTAGAAGCTAAAGATGCTGAGAAAGCCTTAGCAATGATTGATGCCTTTGAAGATTTAGACGATGTACAAAATGTCTACACAAATGCAGATTTCACTGATGAGGTAATGGCTCAGATCTCTGGCGAATAAGTGCTTTCCTTTTAATGACTCGTATCTTAGGTATTGACCCCGGCTCAAGAAAAACCGGCTTCGGCATTATTGAATTGGATGGGCAAAAGATACATCACGTTATTAACGGACGCTTAATGGTGGGCGATGGTGATTTCCCTGATCGTTTACGACAAATTTTTGAAGGGCTGACAGACATTATTCAGCGGTATAAGCCGGATATGATTGCGGTTGAGAAAGTGTTTTTGCATAAAAACCCTGATTCGGCTTTAAAGCTCGGGCAGGCTCGTGGCGCAGCAATTTGTGCCGGTGTGAGTCAAAACTTACCCGTACATGAATATACCGCGACACAAATTAAAAAAGCAGTTGTCGGCAATGGCCATGCAAAAAAAGAGCAGGTTCAATATATGATGTCAGTGATTTTATCTTTACCTGAAGCACCCGATGAAGATGCGGCTGATGCCTTGGCATGTGCAATGACTCATGCTAATCATGCACCTGTTGATGGCAAGATAAATACTAAATTACCTGCCGGTATGCGAACATCTCGTCGTGGTGGGAGATATGGACGATGATTGGACGCTTGCGTGGAATTATCTTAGAAAAACAGGCGCCAGACCTCGTGTTAGATGTGCAAGGTGTGGGCTATGAAGTTGCAGCCCCTATGTCAACCTTTATTCATCTTCCGGCCATCAATGATGAAGTCTCATTATTTACTCACTTAGTTGTGCGTGAAGATGCACAACTACTGTATGGTTTTTCGACAGTGCGTGAACGTTTACTTTTCCGTAGTTTATTAAAAGTGAATGGCGTTGGTGCAAAGTTAGCACTTACTATTTTATCAGGTAGTGATGTTGATGACTTTTCTCGGAGTGTGCAAGAAGGTGATGCTGCCAGCTTGACGCGATTACCGGGTGTAGGTAAAAAGACAGCAGAAAGGTTGATCATTGAAATGCGTGATCGATTAAAAGACATTAGTGGTGCAATGGGCTTGAAACCTGTTGTATCAGCAGCAGCTAAGTTGGCTGGCGCTAAAGATGAAGCGGCTGAAGCTTTGGTGTCTTTAGGTTATAAACCGGCAGAAGCTGAGAAAATGATCCGTGGTTTAGAAACCGATGGTTTGAATACGGAGCAAATCATTAAATTAGCACTGCAACGAAATTAGAAGGCTAAGAACATACACTCATCAGATTTAGGTTAATCACTTACTTCTTTTAAATTTATTATTTTTGAAACAAACAGAGACAAGACATGACAATTAAACGAATCGGACACCGGTATAGTGATAGCAAATCAGGTACAACCATTGATGTATGGTTCCCTCGTTCAAATAAAGAAATTGCAAGAAGCTGTTTGGCACAAAAAGTTGGCTTAATTAAAGGTGACTTTGTTGAAGTGGAAATTGCTTCAGTAGACGATACGCCTAAATCAGCTGAAGAAGCGTATTTAAGACTTCACTTATTATCAGAATGTGCAGTAAAGCCAAATGAAATTAATCTTGATGGTGTGTTTGGTTTATTAGCTAATGTTGCATGGACATCAGCGGGTCCTGTTTTACCGAATGAAGTAGAAAATCTACGTGAACTTATTGCCTCAGAAGATCACCAGTTAAATGTGACATCAATCGATAAATTCCCACGAATGACAGATTATGTGATTCCAGAAGGCGTACGTATTGGTAATGCAGACCGTGTGAGATTAGGTGCTCATCTAGCATCGGGAACGACTGTCATGCACGAAGGTTTCTGTAACTTCAATGCCGGTACCTTGGGTCATTCAATGGTTGAAGGTCGTATTAGCGCGGGTGTTGTAATTGGTGACGGTTCAGATATTGGCGGTGGTGCTTCAATTATGGGCACACTCTCAGGTGGTGGTACAACTGTTATTTCAATGGGTAAAAAGAACCTGTTGGGTGCGAATGCAGGCTTAGGTATTTCTCTTGGTGACAACTGTATCGTTGAGTCGGGTTTATATATCACTGCAGGTACAAAAGTGAAAATGCCAGATGGTGAGATTGTCTCTGCTAGAAAGCTGACGGGTCAATCAGGATTATTGTTTAGAAGACATAGTCAAACGGGTGCCGTTGAAGCTATCATGACAGATGGTTCATTATGGGGCGGTTTGAATACAGCATTGCATAGTAACGACTAAAATCATTGGCGTTTGCCTCACTGATTACAAAGCTTATTGATAAAACAATGATGTTTTATTTTTGAATTGAATAGGGAGGAGGAATGAGTTCCTCGTCAAATAATAAAAAATTATTGAACTGGGTCAATGAGATGGCCTCGCTATGTCAGCCTGATGATGTCGTTTGGTGTGATGGCACAGATGCTGAGTGGGAAGCCATGTGGGCGCTTATGCTTAAAAGTGGCACAGCTATTAAGCTAAATGAAGAGAAGCGTCCCAATAGTTTTCTTGTTCGTTCTGATCCCGCTGATGTAGCGCGAGTTGAAGAGCGCACGTTCATTTGTAGCGCTAAAGAAGAAGATGCCGGCCCAACTAATAACTGGGCCGATCCATTAGAGATGCAAGATACCTTGAAAGGTTTATTTTCAGGGTGTATGAAAGGTCGAACTTTATATGTGATTCCTTTCAGTATGGGGCCAATTGGTTCTAATATTGCTCAAATAGGTGTTGAATTAACGGACTCCCCCTATGTTGTCACCAATATGCATATCATGGCCCGTGTGGGACAAGATGTTTTAGATGTCTTAGGGGATGATGGTGACTTTGTACCGTGCTTGCATTCAGTCGGTATGCCATTACAGTCAAGTCAAAGTGATGTGTCGTGGCCATGTAATCCTGATAATCGTTATATTGTTCACTACCCTGAAAGCCGTGAAATTTGGTCTTTTGGTTCAGGTTATGGCGGCAATGCATTGCTGGGCAAGAAATGTTTTGCCTTACGCATAGCCTCATCTATGGGCCGTGATGAAGGTTGGCTGGCAGAACATATGCTGATTCTTAAGCTGACTAATCCAGAAGGTGAGATTAAATATATTGCAGGTGCGTTTCCGAGCGCCTGTGGTAAAACCAACTTAGCTATGCTGAAGCCCACCATTCCCGGCTGGAAGGTTGAAACGATAGGGGATGATATTTGCTGGATGAAATTTGGTAAAGATGGTCAGCTCTATGCGATTAATCCTGAGGCGGGCTTCTTTGGTGTTGCTCCAGGCACAAGTATGAAGTCAAATGCTAACGCGATGTTGACGATGGAAGAAAACTCGATTTTTACTAATGTTGCACTGACGGATGATGGTGATGTTTGGTGGGAAGGGATGACGGATGAGCCGCCAGTTAACTTAATTGATTGGAAAGGTAAGGCTTGGACTCCAGATAGTGAACACACTGCAGCACATGCTAATGCCCGCTTTACCACGCATGCTGACCAATGTCCTGTTATCGCAGATGAATGGAATGATCCTAAAGGGGTTCCAATTAGTGCGATTCTAATGGGCGGGCGTCGAGCCTCTGTTGTGCCGTTAGTAACAGAAGCAACAGATTGGAATCATGGCACATTCTTTGGCACCATTATCGCCTCTGAAATGACTGCAGCTGCTGGTGGAACTATCGGTAAACTACGTCGTGACCCGATGGCAATGCTTCCTTTTTGTGGTTATAACATGGCTGATTATTGGGGGCACTGGCTGAAAATGGCTGAAACAGACAATGCCAAAATGCCAAATGTGTATTACGTTAACTGGTTTCGTAAAAATCAAGCAGGTAAGTTTATATGGCCTGGGTTTGGCGAAAATAGCCGCATTTTAAAATGGATTTTTGAGCGTTGTAACGATACAGCAGGTGCCGTCGAAACAGCGATCGGTAATATGCCAACATTAGATGATATCGATTTTAGTGCACTGGGGTTGGCAGAAGAAGATATTGCAAGCTTGATGAGTATTGATATCGATGGATGGTTAGCCGAGTTGGATGGTATAGAAGCTTATTACGCAACCTTTGGAGAACGCTTACCTGTGGAACTCACAGAGCAAGTAAATCAGTTGCGTAATAGATTGCAAGCATCTAAACAGAATGTTGCTTAATACACTATTTGTGTTGGTATAAAATACGTACTGGCTATTGTCGGTATTTTTAGGGAGAATAAGGCGATGTTGATCTTAATTCCTCTTTTTAAATTATATGCATAAAGGCTTTTAATGGAACAAGATCGCTTTATTTCTGGCTCAGCTCAAATGAATGAGGAGCATCAAGAACAGGCAATACGTCCTGATAGCTTGAGTGACTATATTGGGCAGCCTGTAGTGCGTGAGCAAATGGACTTATTTGTCACTGCTGCTAGAAAGCGTAAAGAAGCCTTAGATCACACGCTTATCTTTGGGCCTCCTGGTCTGGGTAAAACAACCTTAGCTCATATTATTGCTAATGAAATGGGCGTGAATCTCAAGCAAACATCAGGACCCGTTTTAGAGCGACCTGGTGATTTGGCCGCCTTGCTAACCAATCTTGAGCCGAACGATGTTTTATTTGTGGATGAAATCCATCGCCTTAGTCCTATTGTAGAAGAAGTCTTATATCCGGCGATGGAAGATTATCAGCTAGATATTATGATTGGAGAAGGGCCCGCAGCACGCTCGATCAAACTGGATCTAGAACCCTTCACTCTAGTTGGGGCAACCACCCGAGCAGGCTCGCTGACATCACCATTACGTGACCGCTTTGGTATTGTGCAACGCTTAGAGTTTTATAATACGGCTGATCTGAGCACAATTGTTCAACGTAGTGCAGGAATTTTTGGTGTCAGCTTAGATGTGGCTGGTGCTCATGAAATAGCCCGTCGCTCACGAGGTACGCCACGTATCGCAAACCGACTATTACGCCGTGTACGTGATTATGCGGAAGTGAAATTTGATGGAAAAATCACCGTAGAAGTTGCACGACAAGCACTAGATTTACTTGATGTCGATGACAATGGCTTTGATATGTTGGATCGTAAATTATTGCTGGCTATTATAGAAAAGTTTGAAGGTGGTCCTGTCGGGGTTGATAATCTCGCTGCAGCAATTGGTGAGGAACGAGGCACGATTGAAGATGTATTAGAGCCTTTCTTAATTCAAGAAGGTTTTATTATGCGCACACCGAGAGGCCGTGTGGCGACTAAACGCGCATGGCTGCACTTGGGATTATCACCTGATTTAGCGGGTAATGGTAATGACTGATTTTGACTGGCCGATTCGAGTCTATTATGAAGATACGGATAGTGGTGGCGTTGTTTACCATTCTAATTATCTAAACTTTATGGAAAGAGCCCGGACAGAGTGGTTGAGAAGCTTAGGTTTTGAGCAAGATGAGTTAATTACTGAGCATCAATGTATTTTTGCTGTACATTCAATGCAGTTAAACTTTAGACGCCCAGCCAAATTTAATGATTCCTTGATAGTTCGCTCACATTTACTTAAAGCGGTGGGTGCTAGAATGGAATTCGAACAAAAAATTTATCGTGGTAATGAACTGTTGTGTGAAGCTGCGGTCAAAATCGCGTGTTTAGATGCAAATCGGTTCCGGCCTAAGTCGTTGCCTTCCTTTATTTTGATGGAGATTACAAAGTGAGTGCTGATCTTTCTTTGATAACCCTTATTTCTGAAGCCAGTTTATTGGTGAAATTAGTCATGCTGACCTTGTTGGCAATTTCCATGTATTCATGGATGTTGATTTTCAAGAAGTGGGGTGAGCTTTCAGAAGCCAAACTAGATGCCGATAAGTTTGAGGATAAATTCTGGTCAGGTAATGAATTAAATAATCTGTATGAAGATATTTCATCAAGACCTCATAACAGCCATGGAATGGAGGGTATCTTTGAAGTCGGTTTTAAAGAGTTTGTACGATTGAAAAAATCATCTTCAGAACCTGCCTTAGTGTTGGAAGGTGCACAACGCGTGATGCGGATTTCACTGGCACGAGAAATTGATCGTTTAGAAATGTCGCTACCTTTCCTTGCAACAGCAGGATCAACGAGCCCGTATATTGGATTGTTTGGTACGGTTTGGGGAATTATGAATTCTTTCAGAGCCTTAGGTGATGTACAGCAAGCGACACTTGGCATGGTTGCGCCTGGTATTGCTGAAGCGTTGATAGCCACAGCCATGGGACTATTTGCAGCGATTCCAGCCGTTGTTGCTTACAATAAATATTCACATGAAGTTGAGCGGTTGATTAATCGCTACGATACATTCTTGGAAGAGTTTTCTTCCATTTTGCAACGTCAACATAGCTAATCACGAGTTACGATATGGCTGCTTATAGACCCAGACAACGCCGAAAACCAATGGCGGAAATCAATGTGGTGCCGTATATCGACGTGATGTTGGTCCTGCTGATCATTTTTATGATCACAGCACCTATGTTGACGCAAGGTATTAATGTGGATTTACCACAGGCTTCAGCAAATGTCGTCGAAGCTCCGGATGACAATAGTGAACCCTTAGTGGTCTCTGTTGATGCTGCTGGTTTATTTTATGTTGCCATTGGTGACAAGCAAGACCAACCGATTGATGCTCAATTGTTAATGTCTAAAGTGGCTGCTGTTTTACGTCGAAGTCCGAATACTCCCATTATGGTGAAAGGTGACAGTGCCGTTAATTATGGTCAAGTTGTGACCGCTATGGCTTTGTTGCAAAAAGCGGGTGCACCGAGTGTAGGCTTGATTACTAAGCAACCTGAAGAAGCAGGTGAGTAGTAGAATGGGAAATAACATTCTGGCAGGAAGCTATTCGCTACTTTTGCATATTGTACTCTTCGGTCTATTTATTGTTGGCATGGACTCATCTTCAAAACCTCATTTTGTGGCTCCCCAGAAAGTCGATATCGTTCAGGCTACGGTGATGGATGAATCGCAAGTTTTAGAAGAAATGATGCGTTTGCAAGAGTTTGAAGATAAGAAGTTGCAGAAAGAGAAAGATAGACAAGCAAAAGTAGATGAAAAGCTAGAAGAGACGGAGCAAGAGTTGGCTCGAAAGGAGCGCGAGTTTCTTGACCAACAAGAGCGAGCAAAAATTGAACAGCAACAGCGTGATTTAAAAGCAAAACAAGAGCAAGAAAAAATTAAGAATCTTGAACAGAAACGTAAACTTGAAGATGAAAAACGATTGAAGGCTGAAGCTGACCGTAAAGTGGCACAAGAAAAACAGAAAGAAGCAGAGAAAGAACGCTTAGCATCTGAGAAATTGAAGCAAGAAGCAGATCAAAAACGCAGAGAAGCAGAAGAAAAACAACGCTTGGCAGAAGCAGATCGCAAAGCAGAAGAGCAACGTAAGCGTGACGCAGAAGAAAAAGCACGAAAAGCTGAAGAAGATGAGAAAAAACGACTTGCTAAATTAGAGCAAGATCGTAAAAAGGCGGAAGCACTTAAAAAGAAAAAAGAAGCTGAGGCTCGCGAGGCTGAAGCAAAAAGGCAGGTTCAAGAAAGTTTAGAAGCTGAATTTGCCAAAGAAGCCCAAGAGCGTGAAACGACGCGAGTAGCGCGTATTGTTGATATTGTGGTGTTGCAAATTACACAAAAGGTTAAGCGTAACTGGAACCGCCCTAGTTCAGCGGCAGGGCTTCAAGCGACGATACATGTAAAATTGATGCCGGGTGGAGATGTTAAGCAAGTAACTATTATTAATAGTAGTGGAAATGCTATTTTTGACCGCTCTGTTGAAACAGCTGTTTATAAAGCCGCCCCATTGCCTCAACCAAAAGATCCAAAGGCAGCGGCTGAGTTGCGCGATTTTCAATTTGTTTTTAAACCTGAATAGATGGTGAAATAATGACTAAACGATGGTTAGCCTCATTTTGGCTATTAGCACTACTTTTACCGTGGCAGGCACAAGCGTTAATTATTGAAATTACGGGTGGAACAGAAGCAGCTCTCCCCATTGCTATTGTTCCTTTTGGAGCGGAAGGTTTTTCTGCACCAGAAGATATTTCTGCTGTAATTCAAAATGATTTATCACGTAGTGGTCGCTTTGCTCCTCTACCGGAAAGTGATCTCATTTCTTCACCACATGAAAAGTCTGAGATTAATTTCAAAGATTGGCGCTTATTACGATCTGAAGGCTTGCTCGTAGGTAAGGTGAGTAGTGTTGATGGGGAAACGTACCAAGTCCAATTTCAATTGTTTGATGTATATAAAGGCAGACAGCTAGTAGGCAAGCGTTATCAAGTACCTGCTTCTGGACTTCGCCGTTTGGCACATCAAATTGCCGATCAGGTGTATCACGCATTAACAGGTGAAACAGGTGTGTTTTCAACACGGTTGGCATTTGTATCAGTTATAAATAATTTAGATGGAAGTAAGCGTTATTCCTTACAAGTATCTGATTCTGATGGAGCAAACCCAAGAACAGTTCTGCAATCGAAACAACCAATCTTATCTCCTAATTGGGCGCCGGATAGCGAGAGACTTGCTTACGTTTCATTCGAAAATGGTAAAGCAGAAGTCTTTGTGCAAGAAATGCGTAGTGGTCGTAGAAACTCAGTGGCTGCATTTAAAGGTTTAAACAGTGCGCCAGCATGGTCTCCAGATGGTAAAAAATTAGCACTCACATTATCTAAAGCAGGTAATCCAGAGATATATGTTTTGGAACTTGCTTCTGGCAAACTGTCACGTGTTACCCATAATTCTCAGGCAATTGATACCGAAGCAGTCTGGATGCCAAATAGTCGAGAGTTACTATTTACCTCCGATCGAGGTGGTCGCCCGCAAATTTATAAAGTCTCTGCTGATGGTGGACGTGCAAAACGAGTGACATTTGAGGGTCGATATAATGCATCAGTAGATGTCTCATCTGATGGTCGAACACTGGCAATGGTACATGGTATCAATGGTCAGTTTTATATTGCGGTACAAGATTTAGATACTGGCGCTGTGCTCGTGTTGACAGAAACTGGCCGTGATGAATCCCCAAGCTTTGCGCCTAATGGTCGCATGATCCTGTATGCTACCGAGAAAAATGGCCATGGTGAATTGGCAGCTGTTTCTGTTGATGGGCGAATTCATCAACGTTTAGGTGAGTCAGGTCGTGATGTACGCGAACCAGCATGGTCACCAATAAGAAAATAATAAGATCCTTTAAGGAGTATTGAGAATGAAATTATTAAAATTAACCGCTTTATTATTAACACTAACTTGGCTGTCTGCTTGTGCCACATTAGGTGGAAGTAAAGACTCAGGTGATGATGTAGCTAATAGTGATGTGGTTGTTGAAGATCGAGATGCAAATACATCCGGCATAGATGGCAATAATGCGTCTGGCTCTGATATTAATGATGGTGCAGAAACTCAGGTCATTCTTGGTGAAGATGAATATCAAGGCGGCGATGTTTTAGATGACCCAAACAGTCCTTTATCAAACCGCGTTGTTTATTTTGAATATGACAGCAGTACGGTACGTGAAGAAGATGTATCAATATTAGAAGCGCATGCTGCTTATTTGGGGGAAAACCCAAATGTAACGATTCGCCTTATCGGCCATACAGATGAACGAGGTTCTCGTGAATATAACCTTGCTTTAGGCGAGCGCCGTGCATTAGCGATACGTCAGACCCTAATGTTACAAGGTGCAAGTGTAAAACAATTCCAAGTGACAAGTTTTGGTGAAGAGCGAACTGATGTTGAAGGCCATGATGAATCAGCATGGCAGCAAAACCGTCGTGTTGAATTGAACTACGTAGGACGTTAGGAATGATTAAGATGGGTAGACAATCTTTAGTATTAGCAATGATGATTTCGCCAATGATGGTCAATTCCGTTTGGGCAGATGAAGCTGCTCTAACACAGCGAATTGATCGATTAGAGCGAATCATTAAAGGACAAGGACTTGTTTCATTATTAGGCCGTGTTGATCAGTTACAAAATGAAGTGCAGCGATTAAATGGTGAAAATGAATCATTAAGTCATGAGTTAGAAATGATGAAAAAACGTCAACGCGATTTATATTTAGATATTGATCAGCGTTTACAAGAACAGACGGCAGCAGCAATACCAACACCAGTTCCTGTTGTAGTACCTGATGTTAATCCAGTAGAAGAAACAGTGCCTGCTGATAGTACGGATGCAATAGCTGATGTACAGCCCGAAGATACGGCAAATGTTGATATTGTATCGCCACCAGAAGTGACACCTGTTGCTGTTGAAAATGGTGAGGCGGCATATCAATCTGCGTTACAAACATTGCGAAGTGGTCAGTATGAGCAGGCAATTACTGCACTATCTGCCTTTCCAGAGCAATACCCGCAAAGTAGCTACCTGCCAAATGCCTACTACTGGCAAGGTGAAGCTAATTATGTTTTACGTCACTTTGATTTAGCAATTGTTGCTTTTCAAACGGTCATTGATCGCTTTCCTGAAAGCAGTAAAATTGCAGATGCCATTCTAAAGAAGGGCTTTAGCCAGTATGAATCAGAACAATTAGATTTAGCCACGGCAACATTAACACGTGTCATTGAACAATATCCTAGTACATCAGCAGCACGTCTCGCGAAAGTTAGATTGGATAGAATCAAACAAGCTGCACGTTAAAAATTTAAGCTGGGAACACTTACATGGCACAGTGCCGCATTACAGAAATATTTTATTCACTACAAGGTGAAACGAGAACGGTTGGCCTGCCAACGGTCTTTGTTCGTCTAACAGGTTGTCCTTTACGCTGTACTTACTGTGATACTGCCTACGCATTTCATGGTGGTGAAAAGAAAGAAATCAACGATATAGTGGATGAAGTACGTCAATATAATCCTAAATATATTACTGTGACAGGAGGGGAGCCTCTCGCACAACCAGCATGTCATGAATTATTATCAGCATTATGTGATCTTGGAGCTGAAGTGTCGTTAGAGACAAGTGGTGCAATGGATATTGCTGCTGTTGATCCGCGTGTGGTCACGGTTATGGATTTGAAAACGCCTGCATCCGGCGAAGAGTCAAAAAATAAATACGAAAATATCGATAGGTTAAAAGCACACGACCAGGTGAAATTTGTCATTTGTGACCGAGCTGATTATGAATGGGCATGCCAGAAATTAGCCGAATATGATTTGGTGGATCGCTGTGAGGTATTGTTTTCACCAATTCATGGTGAGCTTAAGCCTGCCGAACTTGCAGATTGGATTATTGAAGATAATTTAACAGTAAGAATGCAAATGCAAATACATAAATATCTATGGGGAGATGAACAAGGCCGATGAAACGAGCAGTTGTACTTTTATCTGGAGGACTTGACTCCATAACAGCCTTGGCCATTGCAAAAGAGCAAGGTTTTGATTGCTATACCTTAAGTTTTAATTATGGTCAGCGACACAATGCAGAACTTATAGCTGCTGAAAAATTATCTAAGCAAGCAGGTGCTATTGAGCATAAAGTAATTGATATTGATCTCAGAGCAATTGGCGGCTCGGCGTTAACAGATAGTTCAATTGATGTGCCTGAAGAACACCATGACGGTATTCCTGTTACATATGTGCCCGCAAGAAATACAGTATTTTTATCAATAGCACTAGGTTGGGCAGAAGTATTATCAGCGCAGTCTATATATATAGGTGTCAATGCGATTGACTACTCCGGTTACCCAGATTGTCGTCCAGACTTTATTGTAGCTTTTGAGAAATTGGCTAATCTTGCAACAAAAGCAGGCGTGGAAGGACAAAAATTAAGCATTCAATCTCCACTAATGAAAATGTCAAAAGCTGACATCATAAAGGAAGGCATGCGTCTAGACGTTGACTATAGCCAGACAATTTCATGTTATCAAGCGGATTCAAACGGGCTCGCATGTGGTAAATGTGATTCATGTCACTTTAGAAAAGAAGGCTTCAAACTGGCAGGGATAGAAGATCCAACACGCTATCAATAGGTATTAGCCTGCATTAGAATATATAAGTAACAGGCTGTATGCGTTACTCCATCGGCCAATAGAAAAAAATATCTTAGAAAGGCTTGCCATTTCCTCAAATTAGCGTATTATTTCGCGTCTTGGTTTGGGCCGTTAGCTCAGTTGGTAGAGCACCGGACTTTTAATCCGATGGTCCCGCGTTCGAGTCGCGGACGGCCCACCAAATTTATATAAATGATTGTTTGAGAAAATTTCAAATAATCATTGACAGCCTGAGCGAGGGCTGTATAATTCTCGCTTCTTTGTTGCAGGCAATTCATTGTCGAAACAAACGCTCTTTAAAAAAATAATATTAAGTAATGTGTGTGGGTACTTGCATAGGTTTTAACTTTGTCAAAAAGAAGAAA
>Ga0209495_1000113_pt1 | contig 61574 bp, 67 predicted proteins | sample EN1Hudsemesocosm_FD_184629 | JGI IMG/M metagenome (GOLD analysis project Ga0209495, IMG submission 184629) | Methane-oxidizing microbial communities from mesocosms in the Hudson Canyon - EN1E Hudson Canyon (SPAdes) (version 2) | ecosystem: Environmental > Aquatic > Marine > Cold seeps | place...
GTGAGTACAATATCTTGTGTGCCGGGGCGGCTTACAGTAATGGTAATCGCTTTCATAGTGACAGCTGATACAGTTTCATCAGCTATAGATACCACAATAGTATAATTTTCCAAACCGATAATGGCATCACCATTTTGATCAATTGCTCCAGTGTCATTTAGACCATCGTAGTCAGTAATATTGTCAAAAGTGGATCTATCACCCGCGACACTAGTATCAGGTGTTGCTGTGACAGGGTGTAATGTAATTTCTTCTAGATAGCTTTCGGCAATAGCAATAGCCTGATGTTGAACCATGGGATCAGCACTATGGCTTGTTGTAAGGTTAACCACACTTAAAATTCCAGCTAGAGATACACTGATAATGACAATAGTCATGATTAGTTCAATAAGTGTGGCACCACGGTGCTTTTTGTATGGATTAGTTATGCTATGTCGTGCTGTCATAACTAAATCCTGTTGCTGCTTTGATGGTGATTTGTCGGCTACCGACACTAATAATATTATCGACAATGCTCGTTGTCGGATCAATTCTTCCTAGAGAATCAAAGGTCGTTTCTGATTGTAATGCTGTTAAGGATACGTCAGCTTGTGAACCGATATAATCAGTATTCCCTGTAGTCGGATTGACGACAGAAAGAGTGTTGTCGAATGTGGCGGCACTTTCATCACAGTTATCTTCACGAAGGAGTGCGTAACTATTGCTAGCAATGACTAGTCGAGTTTGGCAACCTGTTGCCACAGCTACCTTTTGGGCATAGCGAACAGCATTTAAAGTATCGTCAAAAAATACACGTTCATCAAAAGTATTTCGGCCAAAGAATCGTGGCAGGGCAAGAGCAGAAATAATGCTTAATAAAACGATGACGAGTATAAGCTCAACAAGGGTAAACCCCTGTGCTCTATGCAAGATTTTGTGCTGTGAAGAGGAGTTATAAAAAAAGGAAGAATGCATGAATGAATTCTTCCTTTTTTTATGGTTCTATAATGGTTGTAGAATGCTGAAACTAGCAAGCACCACTAGTATCGCCAGTTATATCAGTAATTGCTGGTGAAGCATTGGCTGCTGATGCATTAGTATAGGTGAATGAACATGTACCTAAAGCGATAGTGCGAGGACTTGTGCCGCTTAATGCATAATCGGTAGCTGATAGATTTGCTAATGTTGTAACGTCTGCGCCACTTGGGTAACCATGAACCATGGTATAGACCGTGCCTTCAATTGTCACCGAATTACTACCAGCTATTAATGAAGCAGCATGGGCAATGGCTGATGCTGACTTTACTGCACCTAAGGCACCACTTAATGAAGACATGCGGGCATTGCCTTGCAAATTAGCAAATTTAGGTAATGCCGTTGCAGCCAAAATTCCTAAGATCACAATAACCATAACTAATTCAATTAGCGTAAAACCTTGTTGCTTCTTCATTTGCTGTCCTTAAATATGTCTTTTAAAATGAGTAAGAGCCTAAAAGTTAGACCCGAATAAAATCATATTAACCTTTTTTTCTGTATTTTCATAGCCATGCTTAATGGCCCATAGCTGCTCCGCCTAAGTCCCACATAGGCAAGAACACACCGAGTGCTAAGATTAAAACCATAATACCAATAACCGTAATCATAATAGGCTCAATGGCACTACTTAATTTTTTTGTATCGTAGTCGACTTCACGCTCATAGAAGGTAGCGACTTCGTCTAGCATATCATCAACAGAGCCCGTCTCTTCTCCAACAGAGATCATTTGTAAGACGAGTGGTGTGAATAATTTACTCGCAACGGCAGTTTGTGTGAGTGATTCACCATGCTCTAAACCATCACGCATGGCAAGAATACGTTGTTCAATAAAAGTATTATCAACGGCTTTACTAACAATCACAAGTGTTTGAGTAATGGGGACACCCGCCCGAAATGCCATTGAAAATGCACGTGAAAATCGGGCTAATGTTGCCATGTTGACAATTTTACCAACTAAGGGAAGACGGAGTTTGTAACGGTCCCATTTGTATAAGCCTTCTTCTGTTTTAAAATAGGCATTTATACCAATGACACTAAGTATTAAACCAAGCAAAATGAATTGCCAATAGTTGACGGTAAATTGTGATGTTGCCATGAGTATTTTTGTAGCCCATGGCAGCTCGCTACCAAAACCTGCAAATACTTTAGCGAAAGCAGGAATAACAAATAAGTTAATAATAGCGACAGCTATTGCCATTGCAATTAATACAAAAGAAGGATAGCGAAGTGCAGCTTTAACACGATCTTTTGTTTCTTTATCGATTTCAAGATATTTATAAATATGCTGAAAGGCTTGGTCTAGTTGTCCTGTATTCTCACCAACATTGACCATGCTAATAAAAAGGGTAGAAAAAATATGAGGGTATTTTTGCATGCTGCCGGCAAGAGATCGTCCTGCTTCCAAGTCAGAGGCTATTTCACCAATAGCATCTCGCATTCCAATATGAGTCATATGAGCTTTTAGCCCTTGTAAAGTAGGCAAAATTGAAATACCTGCTTTGAGTAAAGTCGACATTTGACGACTAAACATAATGAGATCATTTGTATCAGGTGTACGGCTCTTTAGAGAGTCTTGAAGTTTATCTAAAACGTTGTTTTGTTCAGTAGCAGACTCTGTAATATCAACAGGCGTGATGCCAATATTGATTAAATGGCTGGCCGCACTACTTTTGGTATTTTCTTCAAGTTCACCCGTGATAGCTTCGCCCTTAGCATTACGACCTTTATATTGGAAAATAGGCATATTTAAAGCTTATTTCTCAGCACTATGCTGAGTTGGCTCTGAAGGAGAGACTTCGATATCACCTGCAATACGGAGCACTTCTTCTAGTGTTGTTATACCTTGTTGTGCTAAGGCTAAGGCATGTGTGGAGAGGGTTTTAGAATGCAGCTGCTGCAGAGCTTGCTGTTTGAATAAATTATGGTCGCCTTGTTGCATTGCTGTTGATAGTGCTGGAGTGATGAGCAATAACTCATAGATCCCAGTTCGGCCTTTATAACCAGTTTCATTACATTGATGGCAGCCTGTAGCCAGATAAAACTTAGGAAGCGGATTTTCCGTACCTAACATTTGACTAACCCAGAAAGTATCAGAGTCGTCTAAGTCATGAGGCTGACGGCAGTCTGTACATAGTTTTCGAACAAGGCGTTGAGCTAATACTGCTTGTAATGAACTGGCAACTAAAAAGCTTTCAGCGCCCATATCTAATAAACGGTCAACCGTACTAATAGCATCATTCGTATGCAAGGTTGAAAAAACAAGATGACCTGTCATTGCAGCTCGAAGGCCTATTTCAACAGTTTCTTGATCACGCATTTCACCAATTAAGATGACATCTGGATCTTGACGTAATGCTGTGCGAAGCACTGATGGGAAGGTAAGGCCAATTTTTTCATGTACTTGCACTTGATTAATGCGAGGTAGTTGATATTCCACAGGATCTTCTGCAGTAATAATTTTACTTGTTGCAGAGTTAATGTCATTGAGTGCGGCATAGAGCGTTGTTGTTTTACCACTTCCGGTAGGACCTGTAACAAGAAGCAAGCCGTGTGGTTTTTTTATTATTTTATATAAGGGGGTAAGCACATGCTCAGGAATACCCAACTTACTTAGGTCAAGTAATCCTTGAGAATGGTCAAGAAGACGCATTACAACAGATTCACCATGAACCATGGGCATGGTTGATAGACGAACATCGATACTTTTCTTTTTGACTTTGATATTAAAGCGACCATCTTGAGGAAGGCGCTTTTCAGAAATATTGAGCCCAGCCATCAGTTTCAATCGAGATGTGAGCGCAGTAGCAATACGAGTTTCATCGACGAGTTGTTCTTGTAAAACACCATCAATTCGCTGACGAATGCGGAGGACATTACTATCTGGTTCGATATGAATATCAGATGCTTGCATTGAGACAGCATCTTCAAAAATAGCTTGTAGAAGTTTGACGACAGGGGCGTCAGCAGTGGTTGTTGAACGCGATAGATCTTGAAGATCAAAATCCGTCTCAGCAAGCTCTTCATCCAGCACTTCAGCTAATGAGTCAATTTGTTCTGTTTGACGGTAATCTGAATCTAAGTGTGACAGTAGATCACTTTCACTGATTGCCGCAATGTCAATCTGTCGTTTTAATACTTTTTCTAACTCATCGTAGGCATAAATATCGGATGGATCTGCCATACCAACTAAAATCTTATCATTTTGTTCTTTTATGGCGATTGCTCGGAAGCGTCGCGCATGAATTTCAGGCAGTAATGGAAAAACATTGGGATCAATCGGGGTATTGCGCAAATCAAGATAAGGGATATTGAGCTGTTGAGATAATAGTCTCAATAATTGAGATTCTTGGATAAAATCAAGATCAATAAGTGTTTTACCCAGTTTCCTACGAGTTTTCTTTTGTTCTTCCAAAGCGGTTGACAGTTGTGCTTCAGAGATAAGTTTGTTCTCAATAAGCAGATCACCAATACGAATGCGTTTTCTTATATTCATTTAGGTGTTATTTCATCCCATTTATTGAGTAAGTAAAAGTATTGTCGAGAGTATATGACATAATCAGTATTGTAGCCATATCTCGTCATTACGTTGTTCAATCGGTAAACTTATTAATGATTGCCCACTGCAAGGACCGGCGATGCAAACACCTTCTTCGAAAGTGAATAATGCACCGTGGGTTGAGCATTGAATATGAGCCTCATCAATGGATAAAAATTTATCCGGTTGCCAGTTGAGGGGAATACCAAGATGAGGACAATGATTTTTATAGACGTAAACTTGGTCTTGTTGAGTTAGGACCAGTAACTCAAGTATTTCCTCCTTCTTTATATTGGTACTAAAGCTTTTCGTTGAATTAACAGGAAGCTCATGTTTGTGACATAAAAAATACCAAGACATAATCAATTAACTTTGAAATTTGAATTTTGAAGAAGGTTTGAAAATCCGTACTGGCCACATTTATGCCCTGCAAGCTGACAGGCATTGCTTAAAGCTTGTTGAGCATCATTATGGCTAACAAGGCTATGGATAAAAGCTGCGTTAAAGGTATCACCGGCACCAAGTGTATCTATCACTTTCTTCGGAGGAAATGCTTGACTGTGGAGTATGCTGCCATCTGATGATATTGCCCAAGCACCTTGTTGTCCCCAAGCACATATTGTCAGTTTGTTATTATTTAAAGATGTCAGAAAACTGGCTGCATCACTAAAACCACAACTTTCAGCATAGTGCTGGGAAAATAGTAATACATCGGCTAGTTCAAATAGACTTTCAATATTTGGTCGTGATTTTTCAACTTCTAATGAGCAAGTAAGCTTAGGAAACTGTTGTTTTAGATGTTGTAACATCTGTTGTGTTTCAGCAATATTCCTACCTTCAAAATGTACCCAATCAAACTTGTTTAGATCAATTTTAACAAAGTCATTAAAGCTAAATTCAGGACAGTCTCGATGATGAATAATACTTCGACTGCCCGTTGATTGGTTCAGGGTAATATAAGACGTTGGCATTTTACCCGACGTTAATATTTTGCAGGTTGATGTATCAATGTTTGACTTGGCAAGGTCTTGTTTGATGGTTTGACTATCAGGTTCATCTATTAATATGCCACCCCATGAACAGTGATGACCAAGCTGACTAAGTACAGTCAGTGTATTGGTCGCATTACCACCACGAGATTGCTGTTGTGATAGGGCTCTTATTTCAGAGTTTTCTTCAGGATAGGATTCAACAACATTAATGATGTCGAGTGTGGCAATGCCAATTGCAAGAATATTAGCCATAGTGAGTAATCATCATATCCTCGCTTAATAAAGCGAGGATATGACATTATTTGATTATGCTATTAGATTGTGTCAAAAACGGCACTAACGGCAGCAGTTATTTGATCAACATTACCAACACCAGCAATGCTATGCAGTTTATTTTGATCTTGGTAATAACTCACTAATGGTGCTGTTTGATCTTGATAAATATTTAAGCGGTTACCAATTGTTTCTTCATTATCATCAGCACGTTGGAATAATGGACCGTTACACGCATCACAGTGATTTTCTACTTTAGAAGGTGATAGGTGAATATTATAAATAGCGCCGCAGTCTTTACAGGTACGACGGCCCGTTAAACGCTGTAGTAACTCTTCAAAGGCAACATCAAGTAGAACAACACCTTGTAGTGGCTGTCCTAGCTTAGTAAGCATTGCATCAAGTGCCTCAGCCTGAGGAATATTGCGAGGGAAGCCATCTAGAATATAACCATTTTTAGCATCATCATGAGAAATACGCTCACGGATCAAACCAATAACGATTTCATCAGATACTAATGCGCCTGCATCCATTGCGGTTTTAGCTTGTTTGCCTAATTCAGAACCTGCACTTACAGCAGCCCTTAATAAATCACCAGTTGAGATTTGTGGAATATCATATTTTTTAGATAATACAAAACCTTGTGTTCCTTTACCTGAACCTGGAGCGCCTAATAATACTGTTCTCATGGAGTGCCTCTTTTCATTTTATTTGGGATGAATTCAAGATCACATCATTACTGATGTTAGATCATCCAGTTGTGTTGTTACGTGTTGTAATATTTCGGGTAGTACCGCAGTGTCTAAATTCAATAATTCCCAAGCTTTTACATCTAGTGGAGGGACGTGATGATCACCACTATGACCCAGTTGAGCTGAACTCACCATAATATCGGCAATATGCACAATGGCGACTTCGAGTGGGAAATTTTCAGACTGTGTCGGGGTATGGTGATGACGAACAACGTCTTCTAAAGATGTCGGTAGTCGCCATGCTTTGACTAAGGCATGACCAACTTCTGTATGGTCGAATCCAAGAGTTCGTTGCTCTGATAAATAAATGACTTCATTACCAAATTTAGCACCATTAATGGCTTCTCTGGCGAGCTCAGGCATTGATTGATAAATAACTAAACTACCAATATTGTGAAGTAGGCCTGCAAGAAAGAAGCGTTCAGCTGCACGTTCACCACATTTTAGAGCAAGTTGTTTTGCTGCAATGGCACAGGCAAGACTATGGCGCCAAAACTCTTTCATATTGATTAGAGAACTTGGGATTCCATTAAATGAATTAATCACTGAGGTTGCTAATACTAAGTGAATTAACTCGCGAGTTCCTATAATAGTGATGGCCCGTGAAATAGTATTTATTTGAGAAGGAAAGCCATAAAAAGGGCTATTCACAACTTTCAGTAATCGCGTAGCTAAGGCAGGATCAGTATTAATAACTGCACTGATATCTTCAGCTGAGCTATTAGGATCATTCATTAAACCATTAAGTTCAGTATAGGTACTTGGTGGCGAAACCAATTCAAGTGATTTATTAACAAGAGATTCTGCTGTCAGTGCCATACCTTAGTCGCTTTCCACTGTTGGAGAGGTGGTTGTTTCAGGCTGTATCTCGAATAATGCTTGCATCACTGGGTGCGTGAGATCAGTGTAACGAAATAACTCTTTTCGAACTTCGATGTCTTGTTCAGTTAAATTAGATTCGGCCATTTTACCGTACACTCATACTAGATGATTGAAAGAGTGTTTCGCTGATAGTCGCGCCTAGTTTACCGGCAAAGCGATCTAAATAATTTGGGCGAGGTGTGTAATCAATAATGTCTTCAGCACCAATGATATCTCGAGCGACAGTGCTACTGTTTGCTAGGCCATCGATTAAGCCAAGGGGTAAAGCTTGCTCCCCTGACCAGAACAGGCCGGTAAATAATCTTGGATCATCTGCAAGACGATCACCTCGGCCTGCTTTCACAACATCAATAAACTGTTGATGGATGTTATCAAGCATATTGTGAGCATGTTTAATATCTTGATCTCTCATTGGTAAAAATGGGTCAAGGAATGCTTTATTTTCGCCTGCGGTTAATGAACGTCGTTCAATACCTAATTTTTCAATTGTTTCGGTAAAACCAAAACTATCCATACGAACGCCAATTGAACCAACAATACTGGCTTTATCTGCATAAATTTCTTTTGCAGCTACAGCGATATAATAGCCACCTGATGCACATACATCTTGAATCACAGCATAAACAGGAAAGTCAGGACGAGATTGTTGGAGTCGTTGAAGCTCATCATTAATAATGCCAGCTTGGACAGGGCTGCCGCCGGGCGTATTCAATCTAAGAATTAGACCTTGAGCATTTGGGCTATCAAAGGCATCTCGAATGCCGGTAACAATCGTATCAGCATTGGCTTCTGCATCAGCAGCAATAACACCATTTATTTCGACAAGAGCTGTGTGCTCTTCATCATAAATTGGAAGTTCGTCTGATGGAATCATCAGCATTAACACTGCCATTAAATAGACAAACATTAAACCTTTAAATACATAACCCCAGCGACGATTTTTGCGTTGCTCATTGAGTGCAGCAAAGGCTAAATCTTCGAGCACTTTACGTTCCCAACTGCCTTGATCGTTAGGTGTACCGCTCATGTTATTAGCATTAGAGTTAGGAAAATCGCCAAATGTGGCCATAGTTCAGTGTTCCAAAAAGGAGTTAAGAAAAGCAGTAAATCATAACAAATGTCAGACTACAAGTTATCTAAGGATCTTTGTAGCAAGATTTAGAGGGCCATTAACCATTGCTCAACTTGATGTAAATTATCGACTATATCGCGTGGCTGACATGCTTGTAAGGTGTTAATGCCATGAGCGCCATGACTTACAGCTAGGCTATCAGCCCCGGCATTATGGGCCATCTGCAAGTCATATTCAGTATCACCGATCATCAATGTTTCTTTTGGCGTTACGCCACAATAGTCCATTAATTCTTCAATCATTTGAGGATGGGGCTTGGAGTGACATTCATCAGCACATCGCGTGGCATGGAATAAATGTTCCAATTTTGTACTGCTCAATACTTTATTTAGACCTGAACGACTTTTCCCTGTAGCAACACCAAGAAAATATTCTTGTTTGTTAAGGTTTTGTACCAGATGACTGGCATTATCAAATAGTGGCGTGTCATGTGGAGTGCTTAACCAAATATCTCGATAGGTCTTAGCGAGTTGAGCCACATCCATTGATGAAATATTAGGGTAAAGCGCTTGAGCTGCTTCATTAAGTCCTAGACCGATAATATGACTAATAGCTGAATCAGCTAATGGAGGAAATTCAAGCTGACTAATAGCTTGTTGCATGCAGGTGACAATATGACCCGTTGAATCCATCAATGTGCCATCCCAATCAAAAACGATAAGTTGATATCGACTCATTATTGGTCTCGTAACTTATTAACAACATTTTCTAATTGTGTGGGTAGCGGTGCTTCTAATGCTAATTTTTCACCGGTAGAAGGGTGTGCAATACCCAGTTTCCATGCATGTAAAAATAAGCGTTTTAAACCAAACTTTTTCATGTCACGGTTAAAGTTACGTTGACCATATTTGTCATCACCAGCAACTGGATGACCCATATATAAAGAATGGACACGAATTTGATGTGTACGTCCAGTGTAAAGAATAACTTCAGTTAGTTGGGCCTGAGCAAATGATTCAATCGGTTTGAAGACTGTTTTAGAATATTTTCCTTCAGGATCGACAATAACCATGCGCTCACCTGAGGAAACGCTATTTTTCATTAAGGGCTGTTCAATCAATCGCTCTTTTGAACCCCAAGAACCTTTTAATAGGGTTAGATAGCGCTTATCTATCTTGTGGTCTTTCATTTGTTGTTGCATATTGAGCAAGGCTTCTCTGCTTTTTGCGACTAATAGGCAGCCAGAGGTGTCACGATCAAGGCGATGAACAAGTTCAAGGTAGGGTAAGTCATCTCGAATAATACGTAATGCTTCAATAAGGCCTTGTTCAATATTACTACCCGCATGAACAGCAACACCTGAAGGTTTATTAAGAACTAATAGCGCATCATCTTCTAACATAATGCAGTCGTTGATTTGCAGCCTGAAACGATCACTGACAGTAGTGATTTTTGATTTTTCTGAAGTATGTAAAGGCGGAATTCGAATACTGTCGCCGGCCTGTATTTTGTAAGTTTGCTTGATACGACCTTTATTAACGCGTACCTCGCCTTTGCGAATTGCTTTATAAATACGGCTTTTAGGCACACCTTTTTGTAAGGTTAGTAAAAAATTATCAATTCTTTGGCCAGCTTGAGCGGCGGAGATATCAACAAATTGAACAGAATAAGATTTTTTATCGGTACTAGCCATTAACAAATGAGCCCTAAATATTGAGTTTACTATTGCTGATATGACAAAGGACTGTTATATTCCGATGTTGGTCTTTTTGTAAACGTTGGTAACAGTATACCAACTTTAGTTAAAAAGGCTTAAAAATGGCATGGTCGCTCCTTCTTTTGAAGAGGAAGTTGATGCGGCAAAGCCCTACAAGTTTGATTGACGCGTTTGATTATTATCAGGCGTGGTTAGGCTCAATAATGAGTAAAAATTTAAGTGGTTCCCACGTCTTGGTTTAAAAGATATTTTGCACCAGACAGGATAATAACAAGTAATTAATGAGTAGGTACCGGCTAGCTACACCAAGGGGTGAGGCGGCAGTACTGAATAAGGTCGCAGACAACAATATTGCGACAATGGTCTTTCTTGAAAACAAGAATAATAAATAAGACCAATAGGTAAGCTAAAACAATATGCAAATGTAAGACGTATTGTGATGATTAATTGCAAAAAGTGAAGTGTTTTCCTGCTGAAAAGTCGACAAAGACTATGCAAATCCCTACAAATAAAGGGATACCAATGTGCGAGCCTCATATAGAGGTTTTAAATGAAGCGAATTTTAATTAACGCAACGAATGAAGAAGAGTTGCGTGTTGCGATGGTCGATGGCCAGCGCCTGTTTGATCTAGATATTGCCATCCCTTCTCGGGAACAAAAGAAAGGTAATATTTATAAAGGGAAAATTACCCGTGTTGAACCAAGTTTGGAAGCGGTATTCGTTGAATATGGTTCTGAACGTCAAGGTTTCTTATCACTAAAAGAAATTTCAAAAGAATATTTCAAACAAAACAAATCAAAAGATGGTGAGTCATCAGGCCGAATTAACGTCCAAGATGTACTGTCAGTTGGTCAAGAGTTGGTTGTTCAGGTTGAAAAAGAAGAGCGTGGTAATAAAGGTGCGGCATTAACGACTTTTATCAGCCTTGCAGGACGTTATTTAGTCTTAATGCCTAACAGCCCACGTGCTGGTGGTATCTCACGTCGTATCGAAGGAGAAGAGCGTTCTGAATTACAAGAAGCATTACGTTCTTTAGAAGTGCCTGAAGGTATGGGCATGATTGTTCGTACTGCTGGTGTTGGCAAGCAAACCGAAGAGTTGCAGTGGGATTTAGAATACCTAGTGCAGTTATGGACTGCTATTGATAAGGCAAATAAAGAACGTAAAGCACCATTTTTAGTCTATCAAGAAAGCAATATCATCATCCGTGCACTGCGAGATTACTTACGTAAAGATATCGGTGAAATCTTAGTAGATTCTCCTGAAGTGTATAAAACAGGCCATGACTTCATGACAATGGTCATGCCACATGAGCTAAATAAGTTTAAGCTTTATCAAGATAAAGTGCCGCTATTTACGCGTTACCAAGTTGAAAGCCAAATTGAAACAGCCTTTAGACATGAAGTTCGTCTTCCTTCTGGTGGTGCTTTAGTTATCGATCCTACAGAAGCATTGATATCTATTGATGTTAACTCGGCTCGAGCTAATAAAGGTGGCGATATTGAAGAAACTGCCTTTAATACAAACTTAGAAGCAGCAGAAGAAATTGCACGTCAATTACGCATCCGTGACTTGGGTGGTTTGGTTGTTATTGATTTCATTGATATGGGACCAACACGTCATCAACGTGAGGTTGAAAATCGCCTTCGTGACCATCTAAAAGCAGATCGTGCACGCGTCCAAGTTGGCCGTATTTCTCGATTCGGTTTATTAGAAATGTCTCGTCAACGTATACGCCCATCTTTAGGCGATGCACATGAAGAAACCTGCCCACGTTGTGGTGGTTTAGGACATGTTCGTGGCGTGCAATCATTGGGTCTTGCTGTGTTACGTTTAGTTGAAGATGAAGCAACTAAAGATCGTATTTCAAAATTAATTATTCAGTTACCGATTTCAGTTGCAACCTTCATGCTGAATGAAAAGCGAGTTCAATTAGAAGAAATTGAACGCCGCCAAGACGTTAAATTATTATTAATTCCGAACCCACATATGGATACACCTCACTTTGATATCGAGCGTGTTAAAGAAGGTGGTGATGTAACAGAAGTGAGCCATCATTTGATGGTGACACCTGAAGCTGAAGTGCCTGAAGCAATGAAAGACCAACCTGTTGTTGAGCAAGCTGCTGTAACAGGAGTGTCTCCTTCAGCTCCTGCGCCAACTGCATCTACTGCAGTAGCTGAGAAAGCCGAAGATAAAAAACCAAGTTTATTAAAACGTTTGTTGAATGTTTTAACAGGTAAGCCTGCTGATGAAGTAGAAGAAAAGTCTGAAGTTGAAGAAAAAACACAAGCGCCGAAACGTGAGCAAAATAAACGTCCACGTAATAACAATCGGAATAATCGTCGCCCACCACGTCGTCGTCCAGATCAAGCAAAAACGGATAATGAAAAAGAGGCTGGCAACAGCACCGCTTCTAAGGCAGAAAAGAAGCCTAATCCACAAAAGTCTCAAGACGATAAGGGTGAACAAAGCCAGAACCCTAATGCTAAGCGAACTCGTCGTGGTGGTCGTCGTCGCAAGCCTCGCGCAGAAGATGCGGCACCGGTTGCTGAAGATGCAGGTAATAAGGTTGCGCCAGCTAAGAAAGAGGTGGATGGTAATGCCGTTCCAGCACCAGCTGTAGTTGAGGTTAACGGGAATGTGCCTTCTGGAAATGCTGATAAGGAAGTAGAGGGTAAGGAAGTAGACGGTAATAAACCAGTAGCAGATAAGCCTGCAGCTAATAAACCGAAACCACGCACCAGAGGAAGAACGTCTACAGGTACTGCTAGACGTCGCCGTCCTGCTGCAAAAGATCAGCAAGATAAAGAAGCTCCAATGCCGGTAGCTGTAGAAAATGTGGAAAAAAAACCAACATCGGAAGATAATAAGGCTGAAAAGGTAGTCGTTAAGAAGCGCGCTCCTAGAAAAGTGATTCCTAAAGAGGCCACAGCAAAAGAAGATGTCAGCGAATAAGCGATTTGAATGTGAACACTTGTTGGCCTTATTAGGCCGGCAAGTTGTTTATCAACAGCAGCAATGTGAAATCATTGAGCTATTGGATGCTTGTGAGTTGGTCTTGCAGGTGCTGAATCCAGATACAAATATTCAAGCAACACAATATGGTGAAGGACACCGTGCTGTGCCAGTGACTTATATTTTATCTGTGTTCGATGGTGAAGGTGAACTTCATACTGAGCTGATAGCCGCTGGTATTGATATCTTATTAGAAAAGAATCTGTAAGCCCTATTTATTAACTAAGAAGTTTGCGTACTTCATCTAAATCTTCTTGAGTATCAACACCATGTCCAGGTGATATCTCAGCCGCTGTTAGATGAATCTTCTTACCATGATAAAGAGCGCGTAATTGTTCTAAAGACTCTTCTTTTTCTAGAATGCATGGGCTTAGTTCTGAGTAGTGCTTTAAAAAACTTGCTCTATAACCATACAGGCCAATATGTCGATAATGAGGTAGTTCAGGTGGCAGTGTGGATTGCTGGTCAAAGTGATCTCTCATCCACGGAATAGGCGCTCGACTAAAATATAAGGCATAGCCCTGACCATCCATAACAACTTTGACAACATTAGGGTCAAATACGTGTTTTTCTTGGTTAATTTGACTATATAAAGTCGCCATATCAGCATCTGTATGTTGCTCTAAATCATGAGCTACTTGATTGATTAAACTTGCAGGTAGGCAAGGTTCATCACCCTGAACATTAACGATGATATCTTCATCAGCAAAACTTCTCTGCAAAGCTACTTCAGCTAGTCTGTCGGTCCCTGAGATATGATCTTCACGTGTCATACATACATCTGCACCAAAGTCTTGAGCTACACGTAGTATTTCTTCATTATCCGTTGCAATGATGACTTCACTGGCATTACTTTCAATAGCACGTTCATAAACATGCTGGATCATCGGTTTACCGACGATATCTAATAATGGTTTACCGGGTAACCGAGTTGATGCAAAGCGAGAAGGGATAACAATTTTGAATGACATTAAGCCGTTTCTTCATCTGTATCAAGTGCGCGAGCTTCATCTGCCAACATAACAGGGATATCATCACGAACTGGGTAGGCTAGACGACAAGCAGGGCAAATGAGTTCTTGCTTAGGTTTATTGTAGTTTAAGGACCCTTTACAGCTAGGGCAGGCCAAAATTTCAAGTAAAGTTTTATCCATGGGGAGGAAGTTCCGCTAATTTATTTAATAAATGTTGTTCAAGTTTACCGCTTATTGAGGCTTCAATGGGGATGTACCACATATTTTTCTTGGCAAAGTGCTGGCATTTTACGGCATCTTTTTCTGTCATCAAAATATCAAGCTCATCATCAAAAACAAGATCACTTGGCTGGAAGGGGTGATGGTCATTAAAGTGATGAGGTATAACAGTCAATCCATGTTCTGACAATTGATTAAAAAAACGTTCGGGATAACCGATACCAGCGACAGAATGCACGGTTTGACTCTGAAAGTCAGACACCTCTTTCTTAATATTCGGATCGACTAAGTTAATCGCAAGCCCCTGTGATGTCGTCATAGTAAACTCAGCAGCTGTTTCAGACCCATTATGAACGATAAAATCTGCTTGTTCTAAACGAGATAGTGGTTCACGTAATGGACCTGAAGGTAGGCAATATTCGTTGCCAAATAAACGTTTACTATCGACAATGACCACCTCAATATCTCGTGCTAAGGCATAGTGCTGTAGACCATCATCAGCAATAATAATATTACAGTCAAACTGCTCCAATAGTTGCTTTGCTGCGACAACACGCTTAGGTGCGACAAGCAGGGGACAGCCTGATTGTCGGCTAATAATGAGAGGTTCATCACCCACAATACTAGGATCACTTTGAGGCGTGACTATTTGGGGGTAAGATTGAGCTTTGCCACCGTAACCTCTGCTAACAATTCCTGGGCGAAAACCGGCTTGTTGCAGTTGCTTAGCAAGCCAAATGACAAAAGGGGTTTTTCCTGTACCGCCAACACTAATATTGCCGATAATAATGACCGGTACACTGAATGAATGTTGTTTAAACAACCCTACACGATAGAGTGAGCGCCGTAAGAAAATAACGAGGCAATACAGTGTGGATAAAGGCCAGAGTAACCAGCGTATAGGGTGAGCTTGATACCAACTATTTATTAACCAGTTCATCGATTATTGCACTTCAGTTGGAGCTTCCTGAAACTGTAGGCGGTGAAGTTCAGCATAATGCTGGTCTTTAGCCATTAATTCAGAATGAGTACCGTTCTCAATAATCTTCCCATTGTGCATGACAATAATTTGGTCAGCTTTTTCAATGGTAGATAAACGATGGGCGATAACTAATGTTGTGCGTTGGCTCATTAAGTTTTCTAGAGCAGATTGAATATGGCGTTCGGCTTCTGAATCTAATGATGCAGTGGCCTCATCAAGAACAAGAATAGGTGCGTCACGCAATAATGCTCGTGCGATAGCGAGTCGTTGACGTTGACCCCCAGATAATAAAACACCATTTTGGCCAACTTGTGTGGCAAGACCGTTAGGAAGTCGTTCAATGAATTCCCATGCATGAGCAGCTTTAGCCGCAGCGATGATCTTTTCATTACTAATATGTTCTTTTTGACCATAAGTAATATTATTGGCAATGGTGTCATTAAATAGGATGACTTGTTGATTAACTAGGGAAATTTGCTCACGAAGAGAGCTGAGTTTAAGTTCATTAATCTTAATATCATCAAGCAGGATTTGCCCTTTATTCAAGGTGTAAAATCTAGCTAATAAACTGACTAATGTTGTCTTACCACTGCCGGAGTGTCCGACAAAAGCAACTGTTTGCCCCGGTTTTGCATGAAAAGAGATGTTATTGAGTACTGGTTCTTCATTTGAATTGTATGCAAAAGTAACATTTTTATACTGAATATCTCCTTGTGAACGATGAATTGTTTTTGTACCGTTATCCTGTTCAGGGGCATTATCAACTAAGTTAAAGATACTTTGTGCCGCAGCAATACCTGCTTGTAGTTTGGAGTTTATTTTTGTAAGTCGCTTTAGTGGTGTCAATATCATAAACATGGCAGTCACAAATGAAATAAAGCTACCCACAGATATTTTATCGAGCATTTCTGGTAGTGTGGCGAGATAAATAACTCCCGCTAGGCCTAGAACAGTAATTAACTGAATAATAGGTTGGCTGATAGCCTCAGTTGTGATCATTTTCATCTGATGTTGGCGGTTTTTTTGGTTAGCCTCGGTGAAGCGTTGTATTTCATATTCTTGGCTGCAAAACGTTTTCACTTCTCGCTGACCATCAATAATTTCATTGCTAATATGTCCTACATCTCCCATAGAATCTTGGATTGTTTGGCTTATTTTTCGAAAGCGAGTACTAATTTTGAAGACTAAGAAAGCGATAAGTGGCACTGTTAATAGAATGATGAGTGATAATAGCCCATTCAGGTAGATCATCCACGCTAACAAGCCAACAACGGTGAGACTGTCACGGATTAAGGTGAGAACGGCTCCTGTTGTAGCATTAGCAACTTGCTCGACATCATAAAGTAACTTAGACATAAGCTGACCCGAAGTGCTTTGATCGTAGAAGCTACTAGGCAGTGAAATAAGACGTTCAAACATTTCTGTACGAAGGTTTTTAATGACATTACGGGCAACCCAGCCAAGACCATAGCTAGTGACGAAGTTAGCAGCGCCTCGAATTAAAAATAGTCCAATCAGTAATAAGGGTAGTAGTTTAATAGTGTCGGCATCACGTGCAACAAAACTACCATCCAATAATGGCTTCATCATTGCAGCGAGACCTACTTCTGTACCAGCAAAGACGGCCATAGCAATGATGGCTGCTGTAAATGCAAGCCAATATGGCTTTACATAATTTAACAGACGCTGATAGATCTGTTTCGCGCTGATCGGCTTTGATTCATTATTCATGATTTATTGCTGTGTTTGGCGTGTTGCTAAAGTTAGGCGGGTATAGCCAAGTTGCTGTGATACATCCATTGCAGTCACAATATTTTGATATTCTGCATTCGCATCAGCACTAATAATAATGTGGGGGTCTTCATTTTCACCCACAGCTTGTTTTAAGTGTGCTGATAACTGTTCTAGGCTAGGGCTGTCTAAGGTCACTTCGTTGATAATAAACTGGCCATCAGCATTGATGATAATATCAATGGCAAGATCTTGTTCAGCTATCGTCTGACCTGTAGCTTGAGGTAGATCTACTTTGAGTGAGCTTTCGCGAATAAAACTCGTTGAGACCATGAAAAATAGTAGTAATAGAAATACTACATCAATCATGGGAGTGAGATTTACATCAGGTTCTTCAGGTCGTCCTGCTGAGAGCTTCATCGTAGCTCCTTATCAACATCAAACTCACGCTCACCATGTAATATTTCAACGAGTTTCATGGCTTTTTCTTCCATATCAACAACTAAGACATTTACTTTACCGCGGAAATAACGGTAAAAGATAAGACTTGGAATGGCAACAACTAAACCCATGGCCGTAGTAATCAGTGCTTCAGAAATACCACCTGCTAATGTTTCTGGGTTGCCGACCCCTTCAGTTGTAATAACGGCAAAGACTTTAATCATACCGATAACAGTACCTAATAAACCAAGTAGTGGTGTGATTGCTGCAATGGTACCGAGTGTATTAAGATTTCGTTCTAGAGATAAGGTGACATGTCTGCCAGTATCTTCAATACTTTCTTTAGTGATATCTCGAGTAGAGTTACGCGTTGCTAAACCGGCAGCGAGAATTTGACCCAAAGGTGAGTTACGTTGCAGGGAAGCAATGCGATTATTATCAACTTGACCGCTATTTAGCCATTGCCAGATATGGGTGATCAATTCTGGGGGGGAGATACGTTTATTTTGTAAGCTCCAGAAGCGTTCTGCAATAATCGCGATAGAAATTGCTGAACAAATAAATAGGGGCCACATTAGTAAACCGCCAGCTCTGAAAAATTCCAACATAGTGTCTTATCTCATATCCATTAAAGTTCTATCGCCATGATACGTGAAAAAGAGCCATTCATGAACATGATCATCGTGCAAAAGTCTCAAATTTATTAATTATCCAGACTTCAGGTTAATTACTTGTCCAAATTTTTTTGTTTACTTGTCGCCATGTGATTGGAGGCAAGATCGAGTTAGTTAAAAATTTAAATTCAATAGCACCGTGATCGGCACTATTTAATAGTTTAATGTCTCTATCTGCATATCGTTTAACGACCGTATCGTGAGGGAAGTGATAACGATTCCGGTAAGCAACAGGAAATAGAGTAAAGTCAGGTGAAACAGCATCAATAAAATCAGCAGAAGATGATGTTTTACTGCCGTGATGAGGGGCGATGAGAAGCGTAGATTGTAAATCGGCTCCATAACGTTGAAGTAATTGTTTTTCTGCCTCTTTTTCAATATCTCCGGATAATAAAACACTACCACTAGTATTTGAAACTCTTAAAACACAAGAGAGATTATTTTCACTACCTTGATCTGTAATATTAGGATGTAGTATTTCAAAGTTCACACTATCCCATTGCCATGACTTACCTGCTAAGCATGACATTGCATTGGGTAAAAGCTCAGGAGTACTACTAAGAATAGTGGAGGTAGCCACTTCATTTAAAAGTGGTATGGCGCCACCGATGTGGTCATTATCACCATGACTAACGATTAAGGTATCTATTCTATTAACACCTTGATGTTGTAAAAAAGGCTTAACAACGGCTGTTCCGGTATTAAAGTGTTCGCCAAACTTTGGACCAGCATCAAATACAAGTGTGTGCTGATGAGTTTGGATAACGGCAGAGTGTCCTTGCCCTACATCTAATAGTGTAAACCAAAATTCACCATGATTAGGCTTTGCAGGCGACCACAAAAATAGAGGTAGAAGAGCTATTATTCCTAACCATTTTCCTGGAAAGTTTTTTGGCATTAGCAATAACACGCAAGCAAGAATGATGGGTATCCAGTAATAAAAAGGAACAGGAGGACTTTGCCAATGTGAAAAAGGTAATGAGGCTAATGTATCGAGTAATGGCCAGATAAAGCTTAATAAGTTATCAACTAGATGTAGTAGTTGATTGCCTAATGGCGGCCATAACCACAATAGAATACTTGCCAGTAATAAAATAGGAACAACAAGTAAGCTAATAAAAGGGATGGCAACAAAATTGGCAATAGGTGCAATGATGGATGTTTCTAAGAAAAAGAATAATAGTAACGGACTTAAGCCTAAGGCAATGAGCGTGTGAATTCTAGCCCATTGCCATTTGGGGGCAGGGTAGCGAGATTGACTAATAAATAAGATGATCGCTACTGCTGAGAAAGATAGCCAAAAACCAGCAGATAAGACAGATAAGGGATCATAAATTAATACGCATAATAAGCTTATGGCTAAAACATGAGAGCTCAGGATGGGACGCCGAATAATCAAAGAAACCATCGCAACGGCCACCATTATCAAAGCACGTTGAGTCGGAATAGAAAAGCCGGCTAAAGCAGCATAAAATAGAGCAAATATAAATCCACCGATTGCACCACTTTCAGTCGCGGTTAATAGAAGTAAGTTATTGGCACGACATGACCATAAGAAACGGAATAGGAAAAAACCAATAGAAGCAGCTAAACCAATATGTAGACCTGATATAGCTAATAAATGATTTGTCCCCGATAATCTTAGAACCTGCCATTGTTCTTGATTGATATTATGGCGAACTCCAGTTGTTAAGCCTTGAACAAGTCCAATGTTAGGGCTGTCTAATAACTCTTGTTCAATATTTTCAATAAGTGATTGGCGTAATGCATTAATTGAATAAAATGGCGCTGTTTCGATACGATGGTTTCTAGTGGAAGAACGAACGTAACCTGTCGCTCCAATTCCTTGTTGAAATAGCCATGCTTCATAATCAAATGTGCCAGGATTTATCATTCCTCTAACGGGTTTTAATTTCACCATTAATTGCCATTTTTCTCCAGCATTTAAATGTACTGGTAATGGTTTATACCAGTTAAGGCGTATCTTCTTTGGTAGAGAGTATTGAGGTGATGGATCGGGTTTAAATTCAAACCTAATTCGTTGCTGTTGCCGCTCAGGAACGCTAGAAACTGTACCTATTATGCTTATCTCTTTTCCCGCTATTTCATTTGTCAGCCGCTCATTAATGACTTGATGAGAATAAAACAGTGTCCATAAACCACCGAGTAGCAGTATTGCTAAGTAACGAACAGGCTTGAATTGCAATAAAAAACAGGCAGGTAGAGACAACCATAGCCAATGGATGGAGGGTAATTCATTGATCTGTAAAAATAATACACAAGCAAGTGCAAATGATATGGCAGTTTTAATCATAGATCCCTTATAATTAAATTATCTAACAGCCGATTTAAAGATTGATAAGACGAAATGCCTCGTAAACTTCTTAAACGTATCATGCCAGATCACAAAACGATGTGCGAACATCCGCATCTGCAGAAGTTTGGTGAGCGATTGACAGAACCTAAGCTGTGGCATTTAAACCGTCGTTCAGTTGCTGGTGGACTTGCACTAGGTTTATTTATTGGGTTTATGCCCATTCTAGGGCAAATGTTTGTTGCGGCTGCACTGGCCATTCTTATTCGCGTGAACCTTCCTATCTCAGTAATGGCAGTATGGATTTCTAATCCATTGACCATCGCCCCTATGTATTTCTTCGCCTATAAAACTGGGGCATGGATACTACAAATTCCGGTTGAGCCGCATAGTTTTACCATGTCTTGGCAATGGTTTACCCATGAGTTTCTAACTATCTGGCAGCCATTTCTCTTAGGAAGTGTCGTGTGTGGTGCAATAGCTGCATTATCAGGTGTGTTATTTGTTCGACTTGTGTGGCGACGGATGGTTATCCGTAACTGGGCAAAAAGACAGGAAAAAAATAGACGGAAGTCTTAAGTTTATAACCCTTAAATTAAGGTTGTAGCTTCAGTTTTATTTTGCCAAAGCACCTTTAAAGAGTGAATTATTACGTTCACTTGTCGTTATATTCCGTGAATAATCCACCTTACTTTCACTGTTAATAATTAAATTTTCTTTTACACCTTGTTTTACAAGTACTGCATGGAAAAATGAACTATTAACTCTTCTTTCGTGAGTGTGAGACGAAGATGAGGGAGCAGTTTTTATTTCTGGAGCCGTCTCAGCTTGGTAGTCCCTTGCCGCTATTTCAAGCATCGCTTTTGACAATGAGTTGTTGTCTACTAATGGCTCAACCGAATTTGCCCAAACCAGATTAGATAATAAAAATGTTGGTAGGATGATTAACAGTTGTAATTTAGTCATTTTGTTTCTTCCTGTTACTAAGAGGACATACATGCCCTTACAATACAGACAAAATAGAAACTAAAAAGTTACGTTAAAATTAATCAGCTCTCAGCATTCTGAATCTTGAGCAGCCTAAAAGAACCTGATTTATTGGGTTAATTTACCATCAATCAGAGTTAATGCCCGATCCATTTGTGAAGCTAAACCAGTGTCATGAGTGACAATAATTAAGGCTGTTCCTAATGATTCATTCAATTCAAGAATTAAATCAAAAATAGCTTGAGCAGTACGATGATCAAGGTTACCCGTTGGTTCATCAGCTAATAAACAATCAGGTTGGGTTATCAAAGCCCGTGCTAATGCTGCACGTTGACGCTCACCACCTGATAACTCACTTGGTTTATGAATAAGGCGATGGCCTAGGCCTACTTTTATTAATAACTCTTCAGCTTGTTGCTGGGCTTGTTTAGGCTGCATGCCACCAATAATTAAAGGGATGGCTACATTTTCTACTGCAGTAAATTCAGGTAATAAATGATGAAATTGATATACAAACCCTAAGCTTTGATTACGCAACTTACTTAATGCATTGACGGACAAATGATTAATGTCTTGACCATGAATTTTAACTGTACCGTTACTAGGTTCATCTAAACCGCCAAGCAAATGTAATAGCGTACTTTTACCTGAACCTGAGCTACCAACAATGGCAAGACGATCGCCTTTATTAACAGTGAGATTAATATCTGTCAGTACATTTGTTTCTAAATCACCATCAGAAAACTGCTTGGCTAAATGATTGCATTGAATAATGGCTTGATTAGTCATAACGCAATGCCTCTGCTGGACGAATTTTAGATGCACGCCATGATGGGTAAATTGTTGATAATAATGATAAGGCAAAGGCTGTGATGCCAATGACTGTTACATCATTCCAGTGTAAGTCTGATGGCAGGCTACTAATGTAATACACATCAGCAGGTAAAAATTGATAACCAATCATTTGTTCTAAATTAGCGATAATTGTTTCAACATTAAGGGCTAAGGCAACACCGCCACCGACACCTATCAAGGTACCAAAAATACCAATCAATGTTCCTTGCACCATAAAGATCATCATAATGTCTTTAGGTGTCATTCCAAGGGTTCTGAGTATTGCGATATCAGCTTGTTTATCAGTCACCATCATGATTAAAGTTGAGACGATATTAAAAGCAGCAACTGCAACAATTAATAATAAAATCACAAACATCACTGTTTTTTCAGTTTTAAGGGCGCGGAAGAAGTTAGCGTGTTGGTAGGTCCAATCAGCAGCACGGTAAGTTGCAGGTAAGGTGGCTAGTAAGTCGCTAGTTATGCGAGGTGCTTTGTAGACATCATCAAGTTTAAGGCGGAGCCCTGTGACTCTATTTGGAATGCGGAAGAGTTTAGCCGCATCTTCGATATTCATGATAGCCAAGGCACTGTCGTATTCATACATGCCAATTTCAAATACACCAACAACAGTGAGTCGTTTTAGTCTAGGCATTATACCGGCTGGGGTCGGGGTAACATGAGGAGTTATTAGTGTGACTTTATCACCTGTTGCAACCCCCATTGTCATGGCTAAATCTTTGCCGAGAATAACGCCAAAACTACCGGGTTGAAGTGCATCGAATTGCCCTTGAATAACTTTGTCACCGATGGTGGAAACTCGGCCTTCAAGTTCAGGGTTAACCCCACGAATTAGGCTGCCACGAACACGGCTACCTTGACTGAGCATTGCTTGGCCTTCAACAAATGGCGCTGAGTCAACAAGGTGTTCTGCACCAGCAATCAAGCCTTGCAGTGATTGCCAGTCCTTTAGAGTGCCATTAGAGCCTGTGATAAATGCATGAGAGGTCATGCCTAAAATTCGTTCACGGAGTTCTTTTTCAAAGCCATTCATAACCGATAACACAACAATTAAAGCTGCAACACCAAGTGCGACACCTAACATGGAAGTGAGAGATATAAATGAGATGAAGTGGTTTCGACGTTTTGCTCGGGTATAGCGTAAACCGACAAACACACTTAAAGGCTTGAACATTATATGAGGATTCTTTAGATGTTTTTAGACGCTGTGCCCGTCATCCCCGCGAAAGCGGGGATCCACAGGCTGTTCAAGCCGCCACTATCGTTGGATTCCCGCTTTCGCGGGAATGACGATGATGATATTGATTTGAACATGAGTCTTAGGAAAGTGGACTAGAAATATAGTCTATTTAGCGTAAACAGTTTTTGTGCCGCTTTCACTACCGAGTAATAAAACATCAGCAGGACGCATCGCAAATAAGCCGTTAGCAACAACACCTACGATATTATTAAGCTCTTTCTCCATAGAAATTGCTTCCATGATGTCCCAACCGTGTACATCAATAATAACGTTACTGTTATCAGTGATAAAACCTTCACGGTAAACAGGTTCACCACCCATTTTAACGATTTCACGAGCAACATAACTGCGTGCCATCGGAACAACTTCAACAGGTAGTGGGAACTTGCCTAATACATCAACTAATTTGCTTTCATCAGCAATACATACAAATTTATCACTTGCTGCTGCAATGATTTTTTCACGAGTCAAAGCACCGCCACCGCCTTTAATTAGCTGTAAAAAATTGTTTGACTCATCTGCACCATCAACATAAACAGCAATTTGACCTACTGAGTTTAAGTCAAAAACAGGAATGCCATGCTCTTCTAAACGTTTAGTTGAAACAATTGAGCTTGAAACCGCGCCTTCGATACGACCTTTGATTGTTGCTAATGCATCAATAAAGTGGTTTACCGTAGAACCTGTTCCAACACCTACGATACCATCAGTATCAATGTGTTCTAGTGCTGCATAGGCGGCTTGTTTTTTCATTTCATCAGCGTTCATTGCTTCATCCTTATTTATATTGATTGTATTAATATCTAAGCAATTATAGAGATAAATGAGCTGCAATGGTAACGTAAGCACACTATTGATTATTTAATGTTAAAGAAACTGAGCTGTCATGCTGACTGAATACGTAGAAAAAATACTGAAAGCGCGGGTATATGATGTGGCGATCGAGACGCCATTAGATGTGATGCCGCGGCTGTCAAAGCGCTTAAATAATGCACTTTGGTTAAAGCGTGAAGATTTACAGCCCGTATTTTCATTTAAGTTACGTGGTGCTTATAACCGTATGACACACCTAACTGATAGCGAGCGCCAACAAGGTGTTGTTGCGGCTTCAGCAGGGAACCATGCTCAAGGTGTTGCGCTATCGGCAAAGAAAATGGGTATCTCAGCTTTGATAGTCATGCCTAAAACGACACCGGCTATTAAAGTTGAAGCGGTAAAAGCCTTCGGTGCTGAAATTGCCTTACATGGTAATAGTTATGACGATGCTTGCAGTTATGCGCTAGACATTGCCAAGCAACAAGGGAGAACATTTATCCATCCTTACGATGATCCGGAAGTGATTGCGGGTCAGGGTACGATTGCGATGGAGATATTACGTCAGCATCCTGATCCTATTCATGCAGTTTTTGTCCCTGTTGGTGGTGGTGGTCTAATTGCGGGTGTCGCAGCTTACATCAAAGCCTTTTGGCCTGAAATCAAAGTGATTGGTGTTGAACCTACAGATGCTGCTTGTCTAAAAGAAGCCTTAGAGAAAGATGAACGTATCGTGCTTGATCAAGTGGGCTTATTTGCTGATGGCACGGCGGTACGTCAGATTGGCGTGGAACCTTTTAGAATTGCCAGAGAAACGGTAGATGAAGTTATTACTGTTGATAGCGATGAACTCTGTGCGGCGATCATGGATATTTTTGATGATACTCGTTCTATTGCTGAACCTTCGGGTGCTTTGGCTGTAGCAGGCGCTAAAAAATATATTGCTCGTGAAAACCTGACTGATGAACAATTAGTTGTGATCGATAGTGGCGCTAACATCAATTTTGATCGACTCCGTCATGTTGCCGAACGAGCTGAACTTGGTGAACGACGTGAAGTGCTTTTCTCGACAACGATTGATGAAGAGCCTGGTAGTTTCCAAAAGTTCTGCCACACTTTATCTGATCGAGGTATTACTGAATTTAACTATCGTTATGCTGATAGCGCTGCTGCACAGGTCTTTGTTGGCCTAAGAATTAATGGTGGCGATGAAGAAAGGCATGCTTTGTTTGCTAGTCTTGATGATGGTGGTTATCAGTGGACTGATTTTAGCGATAATGAAACGGCGAAGTTACACGTTCGCTATATGGTGGGCGGTCATGCTCCACAAGTCGAAAATGAGCGTTTATATCGTTTCGAGTTTCCAGAGAGACCGGGTGCATTGCTACGATTTTTAACTCGAATGGGCCAGAGATGGAATATAAGTTTATTCCATTATCGAAATCATGGAGCTGCATACGGACGGGTATTGGTCGGTGTACAAGTTAATGATAATGAACAAAATGACTTTAATCACTTTTTGGATGAATTAGGTTATAACTATTGGCAAGAAACAGATAACCCAGCATATGATTTATTTTTAAAATGATGCATTACCCACACCTTGTAGATATCTACGTTTAGATGGCTTATTGTTATGTAACAAACTTTAGTGCGATACGTCTTATGTGAAGGTCGGCAATTAAGTAAATTTAAAGGATTGATGTATGAATCATTTGTCAGCAGAGTTCGGTGAATTTGTATTAACAGCGATGGAAGTGCTCGCGGCGCTATTTATCTTGGCCGTTGGCTTACTTGTGCTGTGGGTTATTGTCACCTATGTGATTGATGTTACGCAGACTCAGCAAACGATTCGACGAAATTACCCCGTTATTGGTCGGTTTCGATACTTCTTTGAACATATAGGTGAGTTCTTTCGCCAGTACTTTTTTGCCATGGATCGCGAGGAATATCCGTTTAATCGAGCTCAGCGCTCTTGGGCCTATCGAGCAGCAAAAAATGTAGATAGTACGGTGGCATTTGGTTCAACCGATAATATTAATGGTCCGGGACGAGTTTTATTTGTTAACTGTGCTTTTCCTACGTTAGGCCAAGATGCTGTACCAGCCCAGCCTGTGACCATTGGCACGGCTTGTAAACATCCTTATACCACCTCATCAATTATCAATATCTCAGGCATGAGTTATGGTGCTCTATCCAAACCTGCTGTTCTCGCTTTGTCTGGCGGTGCCAAATTAGCGGGCTGTTGGATGAATACGGGAGAAGGTGGCTTATCGCCTTATCACCTTGAAGGTGGTGCAGATATTGTTTTTCAGATTGGAACGGCCAAGAATGGTGTAAGCGACCTAAATGGTGTGCTTGATGATGATAAGTTAAAGGAAATGGCAGCTCATTCTCAGGTAAAAATGTTTGAGATAAAAATGAGTCAAGGTGCTAAACCAGGTAAGGGTGGTATTTTACCTGGTGAAAAAGTGACGGAAGAAATCGCAGCTATTCGTGGTGTTGAAGCGGGTAAGGATGCATATAGTCCCAATCGACATCCTGATATTAGTAGTTTCGATGATTTAATCGACATGATTAATCGGGTACGAAATGTTACTGGCAAGCCGACTGGTTTTAAAATGGTGGTGGGTTCTCCCAGACAAGTTGATGTACTTATGGCTGCTATCGTGGCGAGAGGTGCAGAGTTCGCCCCTGACTTTATTACTATTGATGGTGCTGAAGGCGGAACGGGTGCTGCACCAATGCCTTTAATAGATTCTGTAGGCATGTCGCTACGTGAGAGTTTACCGATTGTTGTTGATAAACTTCGTCAATATGGCTTACGTGATCAGGTTAAGGTGATTGCATCAGGAAAATTAGTGACGCCAGGCTCAGTGGGTTGGGCTTTATGTGCGGGTGCAGACTTCATTACAAGTGCGCGTGGCTTTATGTTTGCATTGGGTTGTATTCAAGCTTTGCAATGTAATAAAAACACCTGTCCGACGGGAATTACCACCCATGATCCTAAATTCCAAAAAGGCTTACATCCTCAAACGAAATCTATACGAGTAGCCAATTATGTCAATAATATGGTGAAAGAAGTAGGGATTATTGCTCATTCATGTGGCGTGAAAAGTCCTCGAGCTTTAAATCGTACTCATGCACGAATTGTTATGGGCAATGGTTTGACCAAAGGGATGGATGAAATCTTCCCTGAACTTGAGAAAATCAAGGAGTAAATTATGGCTATCAGTACTGGCATAATATTATTAGCGATAATGTTATTACTGGCCTTATTACTGAAGCCAGTTGCTGAAAAATATCATATTCCATTTGCAGGTTTACTCGTTGTAACTGGATTTGTAGGAAGTGAAATTGTGGTGAGTTTAGGGATTGATACTGGAATCCGATATGACTCGTTTCATGATTTGATTATCTTTGTTTTCTTGCCACTGCTCATTTTTGAAGCTGCATTTAAGATTAATGCCCAAGCTTTATTTAAAAATCTACTTGTTATCTTGTTTTTTGCTATTCCAGTAATGCTATTTTCAACAGCTGTTGCTGCTGTGATGATTTATTATGGCATTGGTCATCCAACAGGGTTCCCGTGGGTAGCTGCATTATTAACAGGCGCATTACTCGCTGCAACAGATCCTGTCACAGTGTTAGAAATTATGCGTAAAGCAGGAGTGTCAGAACGCCTGTGTATGTTGATAGAAGGTGAAGCACTCTTTAATGATGCGACCGCTATCGTAACTTTTAGTATCTTTCTTTATATCGCACAACATCCAATGGAAGATATTTCAGTACTAGATGCCAGCTTACGATTTATGGTGGTATTTTTTGGTGGCAGCATTGTTGGTTTGTTTATTGGTTTTGCTTTTTTGTTTTTATCACGACTGTTGCAAGACTTTGTTCAGCAAGCAATCGTTACCTTAATTGCAGCCTATATTTCTTATTTAACAGCCCAACAATGGTTGCATGTATCAGGTGTAATGTCGGTCTTAGTTACCGGAATGGTACTTGGCCGTGTTATTCATCATGATTTCCAAGAGCATGATAAAAGTAGCTTTGTTGATGATTTCTGGACCTTCAATGTCTATGTTGCAGAATCATTAATGTTCTTATTAATGGGCGTGACAATTACACTAGGAATGTTCACAGATAATTGGTTGGCGATGCTGATTGGTATCTTTGCTGTTTTAATTGCTCGTGCAATAGGTGTTTTTGGTGGTTCACGATTAATTTCATTTATCCCAGGTATTGAACCTATTTCAATAGGTGAGCAACGACTGATGTTTGTTGGTGGCCTGCGAGGAGCCGTAACATTAGCCTTAGCGTTATCTCTCCCCCTTGAACTAAGTTATTGGTGGACTGTGCAATCAATTGCCTTTGGCGTCGTATTGTTCACCTTATTTGTTCAATCACCTTTGATGATTCCTTTATTGAAGAGTCAAAAGAAGTGATAGTAGATAGATATATTTAAGATGTTTTTATATTTTGTTTTTTATTGAACCTGCACTCGAACTCGTCTTTTTCGCTTTCTTGGAAATAAACCAATGAAATGAAAATATCATTAGGATTTTTAAGCTTGTAGCCTTATCATTCTGGTTTTAGTTATGTTGAATAGAAGCAGAGGAATAAGATGAAAGCTGAACAAAAGGTTATGTCTGACGCACAGAGTTTGATTGAGGCTGCAACAGAGCAGTTTGTGGCTTCGGCACGCAGTGCAATCGCTAAACGTGGTGTATTTCATGTTGCATTAGCTGGAGGCTCTACACCTAAAGGTTTATATCAGAAATTAGCAACATCACCTTATGTTGAGCAGATTGACTGGTCTCGTGTGCATTTGTTCTTTGGTGATGAGCGCTGTGTATTACCAACTCATGATGATAGTAACTTCAAAATGGCTCGTGAAGCGATGATTGATCACATTCCTGTTCCGCATGAAAATGTTCACCGCATGCCTACGGAAGAGGGTGTTGCTCCTGAGGTTGCTATTCGATATGGCAGAACATTAGCTGATACTTTGGATGGAGCACCATTAGATTTAGTCTTGTTAGGTTTGGGGCCAGATGGTCATATTGCATCTTTATTCCCTGATACTGAAGCATTAGATGTGACAGATAAAATGGTCACGAGTCTTTATGTTGAGAAATTTGATTCTTGGCGTGCAACGATGACGTATCCAACCATTAATGCTGCACGACAAGTGATTGTATTTATTGGTGGAGCAGCTAAAGCAGCCATTGTTAAAGACATTACTACTGATGCAGTTCAAGGCTTGCCAGTACAACGATTGGCTCCTCAGGGTGAATATTATTGGTATATGGATAAGGCGGCAGCTGGTCAATAATGATGAATGGCATACTAGCAGCTGATATTGGCGGTACAAAAACCTTGTTTCAGCTAAGTTCTGGGCAAGGTGAAGTTATTCTTGAAAAGGAATATATCAGTCAGCAGTTTGCTAGTTTTGATTTGGTCTTAGCTGAGTTCTTAGGCCAAGACCAGGTTCAAAAGCATCAAGTAAGTAGTGCTTGTTTTGCTGTTGCAGGTCCTGTTTCAGGTCGCGATGCGAATGTGACCAATCTACCATGGACATTAAATGCAGATGCTTTAGAAAGTCAGTTTGAACTCGACCATGTACATTTATGTAATGATTTCGAAGCTGTTGGATATGGGATTTCTTGTCTTAATGCTGATGATTTATTCACTTTGCAAGAAGGTGAAGAAGACAAGCTTGCCCCTAGAGCGATTATCGGAGCTGGAACGGGTTTAGGACAAGCCTTGTTATTACCTGATGGTAATAGGTGGAAGGTAGTTGCAACTGAGGGTGGCCACACTGATTTTGCACCGATAGATAGGCTGCAAACATTGTTATTGGAGCACCTTATTGAACGTTTTGGTCATGTTTCTTATGAACGCGTTGTATCTGGTGTTGGTTTAGTGACTATCTATGAATTTCTGCGCGCGTATCAACAATGTGATGAGAATGAGGGCTTACGCCAAGCAATGATCAATGATGATGCTGGTGCCGCTATTAGTCAGTTTGCAGTGGAGCACAATGATCCTTTAGCTGCGCAAGCTCTGGATATGTTTATTCAAATCTATGGTGCCCAAGCAGGAAATTTAGCTTTGACTGTTTCTCCAAGGGCGGGAGTCTACCTTGCTGGTGGCATTGCAGCTAAGAATTTAGAGCAATTCAAAAATGGACTTTTTATTCAGGCATTCAATGCTAAAGGGCGAATGCAGCCCTTGATGGAGCGTATTCCTGTTCGAATTGTATTACAGCCAAAAGTAGGCTTACTAGGTGCGCGGTTATTAGCTAAGCAATACACTGTATAATCATTTTATGAGCTTAGAAAATACTAAAAAAATTGCGGTTGATGTTGAAGCAACCTACCTTGTACAAGAATCAGATCCTGAGAAAGAACGTTACCTTTTTTCTTATACGATTACGATAAAAAATACAGGTACAAGTGCTGCACGCCTATTATCACGTTATTGGAAAATAACCAGAAGTGATGGCCATGAGCAAGAAGTGGAGGGTGATGGTGTTGTTGGACTTCATCCTTACTTAGCACCTGAACAAGAATTTACCTATACCAGTGCTGCAATGTTAGATACGCCAGTAGGTATGATGCAGGGACATTATATGATGGTTAATGATGATGGTGAGCGCTTTGAAGTTGATATTCCAGCCTTTACTCTAGCTGCTCCTCAAACGCTGCATTAGTCGCCATGACTCAGAGTGTAGAACGACAATTTTGGTTTTATTTTCTGTTTATTAGTCTAATCGCTTCAGGTATTTCTCCCGTAACAGATCGCCTGACATGGTTTTTAGAAACCTTTCCCGTGATGATTGCGTTATTCGTGTTGTGGCGTACATATGCTCGATTTCCCTTCACATTATTAAGTTACCGCCTATTTTCTATTTTTGGTTTGATTCTGATAATTGGAGGCTATTACAGTTATGCTGAAAATCCTTTATTTGATTGGATACAAATAGAATTTAATTTAGAGCGAAATCATTATGATCGCCTAGGTCATTTTTTCCAAGGTGTCGTGCCAGCAATAGTGGGGCGAGAGTTATTATTAAGAACTTCGCCATTGCAAAGAGGCAAGTGGTTATTTGCTATCGTTTGTGCAATTAGCCTAGCTATCAGTGCTTTTTATGAGCTTATTGAGTGGTGGGTTGCGGTGTTGAATGAACAAGCAGCAGAGTCATTTTTGGGAATGCAAGGTGATAACTGGGACAGCCAATGGGATATGTTTCTAGCACTGATTGGAAGTATTTTTGCTCAATTATTTTTGAGTAAACGACATGACCAGCAGCTTAAGGCTTTGCAACGGCAGATATAATGCATTTGCCGATTGAGTTTGGGGAACAAATTTGGCCATCAATCCAAATGGCATGATCAAAACGGACATTATCTAATTTACTTCCACCTAAATTGGCATTGCTTAGATCGGCATAGGATAGATCGGAATTACTTAAGTCGGCATAACTTAAATCAGCATTTTTCAGATTAGCACCAAGCAGAAGTACATTATCAATTTGACTGTAACTGAGATTGGAAAAACGCAGATCAGTATAGGCCATATCAGATCCTGAAAGGCTTGAGTTCATAAGGTTAGAACCGACTAGTTGGCTGTTTCTAAGCTGTGAATTATTTAGATTACTGTTGCGTAAATCCATTTGTGGTTTGAGGCAGTTTCTCCAATCGACCCCAATGTCGGGGGCAAGCTTGCAGTTAGCATGAGGTGATGGAAAAGGTTTGGCATAATAAACCGCTAAAATAAGCAAGGTTGATACTATTAAAAATACAGCAATAATCGGCCATAAGATACGCTCTTTACGCTGTCTAAACTTTTGCATAAGCAATGTACGAAACTGTCGTCGTTGGATATCATGCTCAGCTTCATGATTTCGTCGGTCAGTCACTCGGTTTTGGGGTATCACTTGCTCTGTTGACATGGGATGCCGGCGATCAAAACCATTTCGTTCATCTAGGTTTCTTTTTGACTTCATCGCTGCTTCTACATTGTAATCTGAGTGTAGTGAGGCTTGTGTATAAATCAAGTGCCAGTCGAGCTTGTCTGTACTTGCTTTGTCTTTTTGAGGATCCAGGCGACCGAGCAAGAGATTATTTCTGATAACCGAGGCTGTAAAAGGTCCACTGACGATACCGTCAGAACGGATATACCATAATGTTGGGTTTTTCTTCATTAAGTATATACTAGCATTTTAAATAAAAAGTAGGCTGATGTTATTGTGTTTGTTCAGCAATCATTACAAGCTCAAATTGGAACGGTTCAAGAGATACCAAAAAATGTGCTTGCAGGCTTAGTGGTTGGTCAGCGAGTAGATGCGCTTGTGATGAGCTCTGTTATTGCAGCAGAAATGGTATCTATTAAAGTTGCTGATACTTTATTAGATATCCGTAGCTCTGTTACATTGCAAGCCGGACAAAAGATACAGCTTGAATTGATGGTTGAAAATGGTAAGCCTGTATTAAAGCTTATTCCACCGACCAATGTCTCTGAGTCACCAAGTTTAAAGCCAGGCCAACAAGTGGCTGTAGAGATAATCAAAATATTGGCTGAGAACAAGGTGTTAGTTCAGACCCTTCCTAGTCAGACAAATAAAAACCAAACTCCTTTACCTCAACATAATATTGAGATTGATACATCAAAGTTGACCCAGCAACATAAAGTCGGGGATAAGTTGCTGATGGATGTAGTTAATGGGAAACCTTTGAGTGTACAACTTCGTCCACAGCAAGCATTATCGCGCGAACAAATAATCCTAGATAAAATTCGCCAATTATTACCTCAGCAGGCAGTGAGTCCTAGTTTAAATACGCTGATAAGTTCTTTGAAGAATCATCAGCTGCCTGAGCCGATACAGAAAGCAGTGCAACAACTTGTTCAGCATTCAATAGATAAGTCAGATCTCAATAAACCACAAGCATTTAAACAGGCGGTAGCAGCTTCTGGTGTTGTTATGGAGCAACAATTATTAAAGCAACCTAATCAAAGTACACGAGACTTTAAAGCGAACTTATTAAATGTATTAAAAGCTGTTGAAGTGGTTATTTCTGAGAATAAAGGCCAAATAGCCGAGAAGGGCATTAATAAACTACCGGCACAAGTTCAGGTGGCCTTAACAGAAAATGGTCGAACGCCAGCTCAATTGATTAATGTTTTATTATCGGGAAAAAGTGTTCCATCTCTATTGTCTAGTTTAAATGCTCAAACCAGTATTCCTTCTATTATTAGTCAGCAACAAGCAGCATCACTAGTTACACTACTTAATAAACCACTTATGCTTAGCCAGCAGGGCGTTAATCGACATGTCCCAATGGATCTTATTGAGTTAATGCAGTTATTTAAAGAAGTGGAAGGTGTTCACAATAAGATTCAACTAAATCAATTAAATAGTTTAAAAGAACCTGAGCCTGGATCGACAGTCGCCAGTTGGTTATTTGATGTTCCTATTAAAGATAAACAAGCATTAGATTTATTGCAGCTTCAGATTGATCAGCACAAACAACAAGATAATGACAGTCAAGATGATGATATTTGGAATGTGAAGCTTCGCTTAGATACTCATAATTTGGGGCCTGTTCAGGCAACCGTTACATTGCAGAGTGAAGATGTAAAAGTAATCATAAGAGCGGAAAGAGAGGACAGTGCCCAACTTTTAGAAGACAATCTGCCAATATTAGATGAGGCAATGAAAAAGTTAGGTATATCAATTAGTCATAGTAGCTGCAGTTCTGGCGTCGTAGATAAAGCTATCAATCTTAAAACTGAAAGTGAGTCAATATCAGATTCATTACTGGATGTATCGGTATGAGTGAAAAAGAAACACTTCGAGCTATAGCGCTACAGTACGATGGTGAAAATGCACCTACCGTCACCGCTTCAGGTGAAGGAGCTATTGCTGAAGAGATTATAAGGGTTGCTAGAGAGCATGGTGTGCCTCTACGTGAAGACGTCATGTTAGCTGCACTTTTAAGCGAACTTGAATTGGGTGAAGAAATTCCACCCTTACTTTATCGGGTGATCGCTGAAGTCATTGCCTACGCTTATATTGTTTCAGGAAAAATGCCTGTTATTAACGAGAATTCTGCTTCTTAGGTTTAATAGTTTAGTAAGTTTCAGCTACTTTCACATTTCTACCACATCATTAATCCCCTAATAAATAAGGGATTTCCCTCATTATGTAGAGAAGAGTGAGACCTTTCCCATATAAATCTAGCTATCTATTTGTAAAAGTCATGCATTTATGTATAATTTGCTTTACAATGAAGTCATTAACTTATGATTTTATTAGATAAAAGGATATTGTCTAGGTAGTAAACTACAGTGAAGTAGAACTGTTATTTGGTGGCAATATTGGCTGATAAAATTTTAGAGCATCGCTCAGGAGAGTTCAAAACACGACAAGCTGACCCAATTACTGGATCAGATGTTGATGTTTTGATGGACTCTAAAATTGTCATTGCCGGTGCCAAAGAATCAGATGTTGCTTTTATGCAAACATTGCTGCAAATCAGTGGTTTCACGAATATAACTTCTACTTTTAATGGTAATGGCGTGATGGAGTGTCTCCGCCAAGGTATCCATGATGATTTGTGTGATATCGATTTACTTGTCATTGATAGCAATCTACCAGGTCTAACAGTTGCAGAATTACGTGTGATTATGGATGACTTTGATGAATGGCGACTAATCCCAATTATCTCGCTCACACAAGAGTCTCAGTGGGACCATGCTCAACTATTAACTGATTTAGGCCATAGTGTGACGAGTTTGTTTTATCATCCACTCACGGCGGAGTCATTTCCTCCATCAGTGATGACGGCATTAGCAGTTAAAAAAGAACGAGATCAAATCACGCGTCGGCAAGTTCAACTTGAAGATGAGCGTGATAGGCTAAAAGTGATGGAAGCACGATTACAGTTTTCTGTAGGACATGATGATTTAACGGGCTTGTTAAACCGTCGACGTTTAGAGCAGGTATTAGATTTAACGCTAACGCATGTACGAAATTTTAAGGCAACGAGCGCCTTACTTTATCTCGACGTAGATAGGTTTAAAGTCTTAAATGATGCCGAAGGTCATGAAGCTGGGGATAGTTTATTAGTTCAACTTGCTAATGAGTTACGAGGACACTTCTCAGTAAGTGAGACCTTAGTGCGAATAGGCTCCGATGAGTTTGCAGTCCTTATTGATAATGTCGATGATGATCAAGCGATGCAGCTTGCTGAATCATTACGTGTACTTTTTGATGGCTATATTTTTGAGCACCATCACCGCGAATATCATTTATCAGTAAGTGTAGGCATTAAGTTCATTAATAATGAAGAAATATTAACTGCTGGAGATGTACTCGCCCAAGCCAATCAGGCCTGTTATACAGCTAAAAAACGAGGCCGTAATCGAGTTCATTTGTATTGTCCTCAAGATACAGAAATGCATACTTTACGACAGAATGTAGAGTGGGCTCCACGAATTAGAGCTGCTTTACAACAGGAAAGGTTTTTATTGCAATATCAACCTATCTATTCAATTAGTAAGGGTGAGATTAGTCATTATGAGTGTTTAATCAGGATGAAAGATGAGGATGATGTGATGTATTATCCAAATGATTTTATTCCTGTTGCTGAAACAATGGGCTTAATTCACCATATTGATTTATGGGTTGTAAATCATGCTTTAGATTTAGTCTCTACATTGCCTGAAAATGTCTCTTTAACAATAAACCTATCTGGAAATATATTTTTAGATCCGAACCTTTTCCCTTTAATAGAGAAAAAGCTATCTGACACCGGTATTACTCCAAGTCGGGTGATATTTGAAATTACTGAAACAGCGGCCATTTCAAATTTTGAGCAAACTAAAGAGATGGTCATACGTTTACGTTCTTTAGGCTGCCAGTTTGCCTTAGATGACTTTGGTTCAGGTTATAACTTATATAGTTACTTGAAAGAATTTCCAGTTGAGATTCTTAAGATCGATGGTAGTTTCATTACTAATTTAGATACCGATCCGGTAGATCAATTATTGGTAAAGTCTATGATTGATATTGCTCACAGTTTAGGTAAAAAAACGGTAGCAGAATTTGTAGAAAAGCAAAGCACTATGGACTTATTAAAAAGTTATGGTGTGGATTATATTCAAGGTTATTTAATTGGAAAACCTCAGGAGAGCCTAACAGCTTAGTGTAGCTCCTGTTGGAACTCAGTATTATCGCTACCATGTAGGCGATTTATCAAGTGAGCTTCTTCATCACTTAAATTACAATTATCAATTAATTGATTCATGCTCACACCCTTACGAGCTAAACGAATGGCATGATCATAATTATGCTGTTGAGAGCTCATGCCTAGATCAAGTGTATTTTGGTGCTCTTTTAGTTGATTAAGTGTTTGTTCAAATTTAGATATTTTTTTATCTGAACCCACTGCACCGGCACATAATACTGATAACTGGTCCTGTAAACCGGTAATTTTTGCTGCCTGATGTTGGTTTAACTTAAATAAGCGGTAAGATGTTGTCGCTACGATGACTGCAACAAGGCTTATGCTTGCAACGAGTATTATTGTCATCATTTTATTATCTCCTGTACATAGGGTCGGATTCAAACATATTCATCAAATAAACCATGGTGCGGTCTTTTAGGTGTTGGTTTATCATCACTCGGTTCTTGTTCAGCATCATCATTGTGTTGAGGCTGTTTCTTTTTTTCTTGGCGCTTATCTTCTGGTGGCGGACTAACCGGCAAGGAAGGTGTTAATGGCTGTGTAGGGTTAATATTTTCAGCCATAAGTCACAATTTCCTAGAAGCTAGAGAAATCCGAGATTTCTTCTTCAGTCAAAAACTTGTCAACATCAACAAGTATTAATAATTGTTCTTCTCGGCTACATACACCTTGAATGAAGCGTGAACTATCATCACTACTGACATTAGGAGCAGTATCGATTTCAGATTGGTGTAAGTAAACAACTTCAGCCACACTATCAACTAACATACCAATCACATTGCCATTTACTTCAACAATGATGATGCGTGTTTGATCATCACTTTCTATAGACACCAGACCAAAGCGACGACGAGTATCAATGACCGTAACAACATTACCACGTAAGTTAATAATGCCGATTACATAATCGGGTGCACCTGGAACAGGGGCTATTTCTGTAATACGAAGTACTTCTTGCACTTGCATCACATTGATACCATAGGTTTCGTCTTCTAGCTGATACGTTACCCATTGTAGTATTGGGTCATTTTCTTCAATGTCATTTTGACTCATTAGTTCCAACCTTTTACATTATGACTAAAATTATGTCACAAAAAGTCTGGCTGACAAAATACCGGCAACCAGTGTTCATATTTAAATAAAGCAGTATTCATGCCATATATTTGTATGGCATCTATGATTTAAGCTGTTTTACAAGTTCTTTAATATTAAGAATACTACACATTTTATCGAGTACCGTACCTGCTAACCAAGGTCGTTTTCCAGCTTGCCGCCGCCAACGCACTTCTTCAGGTGATAAAGTAACAACTTTGCTGACTTTATTACAGGCTAAACCCCATTGTCCATCATCGATTAGGATAATGAAGTTAGGTTTGTTTTTATTGTCTTGAAGTTGATCTGGCAAGATAATATGAGCTGTATCAACAACTTGTGTGTGCTGGTGATCTTGGCTAACTAGGCCAAGGTACCAACTTGGCTTGCCAGCTATTTTAGGTAAAGGTTTCTCTGGCCAGGTTAAAATCCCATTTAACTCGTGTAAGGGGATTGCCAGTTTTAAGCCATGAATTTCAAAAAGAAGTGTTTGGAAAGATGATTCGCGCCAGTTATCAGCGTGTTTATTTGCTTCAGACTGTGATATTTCTATAGCATGCTGACTGGCTTGGAGAATGTCCTCATCTGCCTGAACTTCATTTGGTTCTTCAAATAGCATATCGTTAAGGTAGGCAGAAAGAGCCTCTTCATGTTCAGCAAGGTGTGTAGGCTTAGACATGCGATAATTTACTCGAGTCAAAATCAGGGTTATTTAGGTGTTCTAAGAGTTTTGCATAGGCTACAGAACCACGAGAACTTTCATTCATAATAGGTAATGGAATTCCCGCTCTGCTGGCATCACGAAAGTGAGTATCAACAGGAATAACATTATTCCAGACACTATCAGTGTGTTTTTCTTCTAACAGTCGCAAACTCTGTGTTGAGGCATTCGTTCTACGGTCAAACATCGTAGGAACGATTAAATATGGTAATCCTTGTTGCCGAGCATGATTAATCATACCAAGCGTGTGTAACATACGCTCTAAACCTTTTAAGGCCAGAAATTCGGTTTGTACAGGTATTAGTAATTGGTCACAGGCTGCTAATGCATTAATCATCAAGACGCCAAGCATAGGAGGGCAATCAATGATGATATTAGGGAAGCGCTCTCCGAGAATAGCTAAGGCTTTCTTAATGACTAGACCTTTACCCCCTTGTGCCCCCAGTTGACGATCTAAAGTTGCCATAGCCGTTGATGCTGGCAATAAATATAAATTATCGCAGCTAGTTTTCTTCAAAGAATTAAAAATAGCAGCGTTAGGGCTATTATCCAGTTTCTGAAATAGCGTATAAATACTATTCTCTATCGTGTCTGGGTCAGAGCCAAAATAGGTTGTTAGAGAGCCATGCGGATCCATATCTAAAACAAGCGTTGGTTGACCTTGTTTTGCTAATAAACCAGCTAGGCTGACAACAGTCGTTGTTTTTCCTACGCCACCTTTTTGATTTGCAACAGCCCAAATAGTCATGGTGCACTCCCATTATCTTCGACTTGTCGAGGCTTATTTTGAATGACTCGTGGCGGTGTAATCACCGTTGGCGCGGCAGGACCAAATGCAGGCGTAGCCGTTTCTTCAACAGTATTTGCAGCAGGTTGTGGAAATACATTTAAAGAACGTTCATTTTTGTCACTACCTAATACAACAAGCACAACTCGGCGATTTTTCTGACGACCTTCATTCGTCGAATTATCTGCAATAGGTTTGAACTCTCCGTAGCCAATTGCTGACAGTCGGGCAGGGTTTAGGCCATAACGATCAAGTAAGTGCACAACGCTGGCAGCTCGGGCTGCTGATAATTCCCAATTTGATGGGAATCGAGATGTATTAATGGGATTATTATCTGTAAAGCCTTCGACTTGAATAAGGTTAGATGAACTGCGGAGGATGTCAGCTACTTTGCCAATGATAGGTATCGCTAGTTTTTCTAGGCGGGCTTCACCACTGTAAAATAACACATTAGATTTCATTTCCAATTCTAACCAGTCTTCACCTTTCTTGATGATGACATCTTCATTTTCTATCATTTCTTCTAGAGCAGTATTTAGTTTGTCTGATATTTCATTAATTGTTTGAATTGTTTCTTCTGAAACAGGAGGAGGCGTATAGACTTCTATCTCAGGAAGTTCGATAACGCTTTCAGGGGTATTGATAGCAAGGTTATCGGGTGTTTTTTCACCTTGGCCACGGCTGACTTCACCTATTTGAATCGGATCTGTGCTTCTTTTAGGATCAGTGAAAGTTGCTTCTAAAGTATCGGATAAAACACGGTACTTGCCTTCATTAACAGATGAAATTGAATACATGACAACAAAGAAAGCAAATAATAAGGTAATAAAGTCGGCATAGGAAACCAACCAACGTTCGTGGTTAATATGTTCTTCGACTTTTTTTCTACGTGCCATTGGAATTCTTAGCTAATGTAAGCTTGTAAACGACTTTCAATATTGCGAGGGTTATCACCATCAGCCACACTGATTAAGCCTTCGATCAACATCATATAAACTTGGCTTCGACGCTCGATAAGTGTTTTTAACTTGTTACCGATGGGCAGAAATACTAAGTTTGCAAGTACAACACCATAAATTGTGGCTACAAAGGCAACAGCGATCCCTGAGCCGAGAGATGACGGATCGGCTAAATTACCCATAACATGAATTAAACCAAGAACGGCACCAATAATACCGATAGTAGGCGAGTAGCCGCCCATCGCTTCATACACTTTTGAGGATTGAATATCATGATGCTCTTGAATATCGAGATCATTTTCTAATATTTCTCGAATCATTTCTGGGGTAGCACCATCTGCAATAAGTTGAAGTCCTTTTTGTGTGAAAAGATCTTCCTCAAGTTCGGCGAGTGTTTCTAATTTAAATAGACCTTCTTTACGAGCAATTTGATTCCAGTCAAGAATTTTATCGAGGATTTCTTCAGGAGAAAATTTAGGAGGAATAAATACCCAAGCAAGCATCTTTAATGCACGAATAAATGTATTTAATGGAGTTTGCAGCATTACCGCACCTAAAGTACCGCCTAAGACTATTAATAATGCAACAGCATTCATAATAGAATCAATGTGGCCTCCTTCGAGGTATTGACCACCAATGATGGCACCAAAACCAACGATAAGACCAAGAAAGCTAAGAATATCCATTATTTTAACTCCACTAAATGACGAGCAATATCATTTAGATCAAAAATACCATCTGCAAATCCAGCTTTAGCAATGGCCATTGGCATGCCATAAATGGTACTACTTTTTTCATCTTGCGCCCATATAGTTGAGCCTAACTCATGTAGTTTTTGACAACTCTTTTTACCATCAGAGCCCATACCCGTTAGAATAATTGCTAACGTTTCTTTAGGATGAATTTTTGCCACTGAATCAAAGGTAATATCAATACAAGGTTTATAAGTCTGACTTTCTCGACTCGCTTGAATTTCAATAAAAGCTTGTCTAGCATGACCTTTCAGCAACATCTGCATGCCACCAGGAGCAAGGTATGCAGTGCCAGGACTGAGTTTGTCTCCATTCTCAGCATGTTTGATTTTAATATTACATTGCGTATTTAAGCGTTCTGCAAATGAAGGAGTGAATGTTGCAGGCATATGTTGTACGAGCAATATAGGATATGGAAAGTTCGCCGGCAGTTGAGTTAATACTTTCTGTAAAGCAACGGGCCCACCGGTAGATGTACCAATAACCACGATGCTCAGTGGTTTAGGCATTGAATGTGACGTTACTCTTGGCGATGGTATCTGAACAGGTGGTTTAACTATTCTTATGCTTTCAAGATGAGGCTGAGGCGCTTTTGAATTCTTCGCGAGACTGTGTAGACGCTGACATAATTGTTGGTGAGCAATCGTTTGGTCGCTAGAAATATCTTCAAAACGCTTTGGCATATAATCAACCGCCCCGGCATCTAGGGCATCCAGTGTTGATTTTGCTCCTTCAGTTGTCCATGTTGATAACATCAAGATAGGAGTAGGGGACTGTGCCATGATTTTACGCGTGGCTGTAATACCATCCATTACCGGCATTTCAATATCCATAGTAATAACATCAGGTTTTAGAAGCTTTACTTGTTCAATGGCTTCTTGTCCATTATTTGCTGTTCCTACGACTGTTATTTGTGGATCAGAGGAGATAATTGTAGACAAGCGTCTACGGAAAAAACCTGAATCATCAACTATCAATACACGAACAGACACGAGTAGCCTTAGTACCCTCTGTGGGCATAGGTTGCCATCAGTTCAGGGAAGTCAAGAATGAGTGAAATACGTCCATCACCAGTAATTGTCGCCCCAGCCAAGCCTTTTGTACCCTGAAGTAATGCACCTAATGGTTTGATCACTACTTCTTCTTGGCCTATTAATTGGTCAACAACAAATCCTACACGTTGTGTCCCTACATTGACGATAACAACATGCTCAATACGAGGTTCACCGTTATCATTAAATGTACTTGCCAACCATTTTCTTAAATAGAATAAAGGTAGTGTTTTGTTTCTAACCATGATTGTTTGCTGGCCATCGACAATATTTGTTTTGTCTAAATCTAAATGAAAAATTTCATTAACACTGACAAGAGGGAAAGCAAAAATCTGATCGCCTAACATCACCATTAATGTTGGCATGATAGCGAGTGTGAGTGGAACTTTAATAGATAAAGTTGTACCCACACCAACTTCAGATTTGATATCAATCACACCGTTTAGTTTGGAAATACTAGTTTTAACCACATCCATTCCAACACCACGTCCAGAGATATCTGAAATTTCTGCTTTCATGGAGAAGCCGGGGGCAAAAATTAGGGCGTAAGCTTCAGAGTCAGTAAGGCGAGATGCTGACTCTTCATCCATCATACCTTTCTCAACAGCCTTGCTACGTAATACGTCGGCATCCATTCCTGCACCATCATCTGAAATGGTGAGTAAAATATGGTCACCTTCTTGTGCGGCACCTAAAATAACTTGGCCTTGACGATCTTTACCTGCAGCTTCACGAACATCAGGCATTTCAACACCATGATCAACCGCATTTCTGACTAAATGCACCAGTGGATCAGCTAATGCTTCAACTAAGTTTTTATCTAAATCAGTATCTTCACCACGAAGCTCTAGATTGATATCTTTTTTCAGGCTTCGAGCTAAATCTCGAACAACTCGAGGAAAACGACCAAATACCTTTTTAATTGGTTGCATTCTAGTTTTCATAACAGCAGTTTGTAAATCGCCGGTGACAACAGCTAAATTGTTGACTGCTTTTGCCATTTCTTCGTCTTCAAACGCGGCTTCTAATGTGCTAATTCGGTTACGGACAAGTACTAATTCACCGACCATGTTCATAATGTCATCTAAACGACTAGTATCAACACGGACAGTTGTTTCCGCTGGTTTGGCTGCAGCGGCAGGTTTTGCCGCTGGTTCAGGTTTTGCTTCTGCTGGTTTTTTAGCCGGAGGAGTGGCCTCTACTTTAGGTTCAATTTTAGCCTCGGGTGTTGGTTCAGCAGCCACCTCAGGTTTTGCTGCTGGTTTTTTGCCTTGCAGTTCATCTAATAATGCTTCGAATTCTTCTTCAGAGATATCATCATTATCTGACTTAGCTGGTTTGGCAGGTGTAGGTTCAGCAGTTTCAGGCTCTACGACTCCAGGTACTCCATTACCATGTAGTTGATCTAGTAAGGCCTCAAACTCATCGTCTGTAATATCTTCTCCATTGGCAGCTGCAGAGGGGGGAGCAACTACTGGTTCAGGTTCTGGAGTTGGTTCAGGCTCAGCGGCAGCAGCATCATCCTCTAGATATACACCAAGTTGATTTAGAATTTCAGGATCTGCAGGTGTTGGGAATTGACCTGCCTTGGTTTCATCAAACATTGTATTAAGAATGTCGAGTACCTTGAGGAAGGTATCCATCATCTCAGCATCAACAACTTTATCGCCTTGACGCAGAAGATTAAATAAATCTTCACATTTGTGGCATAAGCCGACCATGGCGTCTAGGCTCAAGAAGCCGGCCCCACCTTTGATTGTATGAAAACCACGGAAAATAGAATTAAGAAGCTCACTATCTTGAGGCTTAGTTTCTAACTCAACAAGTTGTTCATTTAATCCTTCTAATATTTCTTCCGCTTCAACTAAGAAGTCCTGAAGGATTTCATCATCAGAGTCTAATGCTGCCATCTTTATTTATCCTTTAGAAGCCTAGACTTGATAACAAATCATCGACCTCATCTTGATCATTAACAACATTAGGGTTATCACCAGCATTAATCTGAGGTCCCTCAGCCTTAATTGGATCAACTTCTTTGTTGTCTTTCGGTTTATTCTCAACATGCTGACCGGCAATTTTTACCAGTCGAACTAAATTATCTTCCACTTCTGCAACCAAATCGATGACTTGGCGAATCACTTGCCCTGTTAAATCTTGGAATCCCTGAGCCAGCATCATTTCTGATAAGTTGGCGTGGATTTGCTCAGAATGTTGTTTCACTTCTGGCAAATAAACTTCAATTTCTTTACTTAGAGAGCGAAATTCATCTGCGTTCATTTCTCTCATGCGAAAACGGTGCCAACTTTCGTCTATTTTTTCGGCAGTTAATTTGAGTTCAGAGGCAAGGGGTAATGTTTGATCAATATACCCCAGTGTTTTATGAGCTGCATCTTCTGTTGTAGTGATAACGTAATTTAAACGTTCACGAGTATTTGGCATGTCATTTTCAGTCAAATCGACTAATCGTGAGTCCACATTAAAGTTACTCATGGCCTCATGAAGTTCTCGCGTTAATTTTCCTACTTCTTGGAAAAGTTCACTTTCTTGAGATTGAGTAAGAATCGCTAGTTGATGTTCAACGACACTCACATCATCAGCTTCTAATGCTGTGACTAAGGCACGAGCAGCTTCAAGTTGTATCGTCTTATTGTTTGATTCCATAATGAGCCTTATATGAGTTTATTATTCTGCGTCGATTCGTTCGAAAATTTTATCGATTTTCTCTTTAAGAGTAGCAGCTGTGAAAGGTTTTACAACATAACCATTTACACCCGCTTGGGCAGCAGTAATAATTTGCTCACGTTTTGTTTCAGCCGTTACCATTAAAACAGGAATGTTAGCGAGATTTTCATCTGCACGAACAGCCTTTAATAGGTCGATACCTTGCATACCTGGCATATTCCAGTCAGTAACAAGGAAATCGATACCACCAGCTTGCAGTATAGGTAACGCCGTTAGACCATCATCAGCTTCAGTTGTATTATTAAAGCCTAAGTCTCGTAGTAAGTTTTTAATTATTCGTCTCATTGTAGAAAAATCATCTACGATAAGAATCTTCATATCTTTGTCCAAGGGGCACCTCCAGTTTTCAGTTTAACCAGTCACTTAATTTTGAACGAAGTCGGATGACAGTTTGACTGTGTATTTGACTAACACGAGATTCACTGACTCCCAGTACTTCACCAATTTCTTTCAAATTTAACTCTTCATTATAATACAAACCCATCATTAGTCGTTCACGTTCAGGGAGTGTTTTTATTGCTTGGGCCATCGCCTTCTTGAATCCATCGGATTGCAGTGAGTCGACAGGACCTGACGATGTTGGGGTAATCGGTTGTGCATGCGCTTCATCATTGTCTGTAAATTCATCAAGGCTAAAAACCTGATGGCCGGCTGAATCATGTAATTGTTGATGATATTCGTCAATAGTAAGCTCAAGCGCTTTAGCTATTTCACTATCATGGGCATGTCGCCCTTCTTGCTGTTCTATTTTTCGCATTACATCAGAAATTTCACGGGCTTTTTTGTGAACTGATCGTGGTGCCCAATCGTTTCGACGTATTTCATCAAGCATGGAACCACGGATACGGATACCCGCATAAGTTTCAAAGCTAGCGCCTTGGCTTGCATTGTAATGCTGGGCAGCATCCAACAACCCAATCATGCCTGCTTGAATAAGATCATCGACATCCACAGTATGTGGAAGGCGTGCAATTAGATGGTAAGCAATACGCTTGACCAAGGTTGCATGTTGTTCAACAAGTTCAGCCATCGATACTTTTGATGCTTCAGTGTCGGTATACATGGCAACGGCATTCATCTTAAGCTATATCCAAACTTGCTTGGATAAGACGTTCGACAAAAAATTCCATATGGCCGCGAGGTTGTTTTTGAACTGGCCAGTAATCTACTTTTTTAGCTAAATGCATAAAAGCAGTAGCTGATTTACTACGAGGAATGTATTCAACTACAGCGCGTTGTTTTTTGACGGCACGACGTAAGTCTTCATCAAAAGGAACAATACCCATAAAGTCTAAGTTAACCTCAAGGAAACGGTCACAGACTAAAGATATTTTATTAAATAACTCACGACCTTCTTGAACACTTCGTGTCATATTTGCGATGATATGAAAATGAACAACGCCATATTCACGGCTTAATAATTTGATAAAGGCATAGGCATCAGTAATTGATGCTGGTTCATCACAAACAACAACAATGATTTCTTGAGCTGCGCGAGTGAAACTAACCACACTGTCAGAAATACCAGCTGCACTATCGATCATTAGGATATCAATTTGATCATCCATTTCACTAAATGCTTGGATCATTCCTGCATGTTCCGCAGGACTTAGCTCTGCCATTTTTTGAACACCAGAAGCAGCAGGGATTATTTTTAGCCCAGAGGGGCCTTCGACAATAATCTCTGATAATGTTTTGCTGCCATCTAATACATGCAGTAAATTATATTGCGGATGTAAGCCGAGCATGACGTCAATATTTGCCATACCTAAGTCGGCATCAAGCAACAGCACTTGCTTACCTTGTGAGGCGAGAGCAACACCAAGATTAACAGTGACATTGGTTTTACCAACACCGCCTTTACCACTAGCCACTGCAATTACTTTGACAGGGCGGGGTGATGGGCGAGTCATTTTTCTAAGACCATGTGCTTGGTCATTAGGTACATCAACCATATGCTGCGAAACCTCCATAACTGGATAAGGTTTGTGGGTCGAGCTGTTGTTCTGCTTCGTTCATTAAATCACTAGCCTGTTTTACCAATGTATTTGGGCGGGCAAGACTGAAATCTTCAGGTACTTGCTGACCGTCACAAACATAAGCTAACGGTAGTTTGTGGCGAATTAATGCTGATATTGCACCACCTAAACTGTTTGCTTCATCTGTTTTAGTTAAAATACAACCACTCAACTCAAGATTTGAGAAAGTGTTAATAATATCATTTAGACCACTAGCTTGTGTTGTTGCTGACACAGTTAAGTAATTTTTTATTTTAGATGACTGTTGCTTAAGTACAGAGAATTTTTCAGCTAACTGCACATCACGTTGATTCATGCCTGCTGTATCGATAAGGATAAAGCGGCGATCGAGTAGATCATTCAAGGCGTCACCTAGTTCTTGGTGTGTTTTAGCAACGCGGACAGGAACCCCTAAAATACGAGCATAAGTACGCAATTGTTCTTGTCCACCAATGCGGTAACAATCAGTTGTAATCAATGCAACATTCTTGGCACCATGTTTTAAGGCACATCTTGCGGCAATTTTGGCTACTGTGGTTGTTTTACCTACACCTGTAGGGCCGACTAATGCATAGATACCACCCCGAGTAATGATGTCATCATCATCTAATGGGATTTCACTGGCTAACTTACCTAGTGACTGGCGCCATGCAAGCTCTAAATCATCAACACCCTGTGCTTGAGCAGTAAACTTTTTAGCTAAATCAACTTGAATGCCCATTTGTAAATAACGTTGTAATAGTTGAACTTGGACAGGACTGTTGTGTTCCATATCTTTCCAGGCTAAGTCCGATAGTTGATTTTGCAACATATCTTTAAGGCCAGAAATTTCTTTACGCATTTGAATAAGTGTAGGCTCTTGTGACCATACATTTTGTGTTATTGGCGCTTGAGGAGCAACACGAGGTGCACTTTCTGCTGCAGGATTAATTTCTACCCGTGGTGATTGAACAGGCTCTGTTGAGTGTGTTTGTGACTGACGTTTGAATTGCGCTTCATCATAATCTGTTGCCGCCACAATTTCGACACCGCCATCGACTCGATTATTGGATAAAATAACAGCATCAGGGCCAAGCACATCTCGGACTTCTTTGATTGCTTGGCGAACATCAGCAGCTTGGAAACGTTTAATTTTCATAATAATATCCTTGAGGACTAACGACCAACGTTAGCAACAATTCTAATTTGTTTGTTATCGGGAATTTCGTTGTACGACAAGACATTAAGGCTAGGAATAGAATGACGAATAAAACGTGAAATCCATGTTCTAAGCCCTGCTTGAACCACTAAAATGGCAGACTCTCCTGTCATTTCTTGGCGTTGTGTAGCGTCTTGTAAATTCTTATGCATATTCTCAGCAAGTCCTGGTTCTAAACTGGCGCCACCTTCAGCGGTAGCCTGTAATGTCTGTAGCAATATCTGTTCCAGCTCAGGGTCTAAAGTGATAATAGGTAGATCTGCTTGGATACCATTAACATGTTGCACAATAGAATGACTCAGTGCCATACGGGTTGAGGCGGTTAAAGCCTCAGCTTCAGGGTTACGAGCTGCTTGTTCGGAGAGTGCTTCAGTAATCGTACGGATATCACGAATAGGAAGGTTCTCTTCAAGCAAATTTTGTAATACTTTTTGCACGGTTGCCAAAGGCAAGGCCTCTGGCACAAGGCCTTCAACCAGTTTAGGGGCTGTTTTAGCCAAGTTATCAAGTAGTTGCTGAACTTCTTCTCTACCCAATAAATCATGAGCATGGCTTTGTAATATTTTGCTCAAGTGTGTGGCAATAACTGTATCAACATCAACAACGGTATAACCTTGTGCTTGAGCATGTTCACGTTGGCTTGGTTCAATCCACACGGCATCAAGACCAAAGGCAGGATCTTGACCTTTAATACCATCTAATTCGCCAAAAACTTGACCCGGGTTAATGGCCATCATTCTGTCAGGATGAACCTCAGCTTCACCAAACGTCACGCCAAATAAAGTGATTTGATAAGCAGTAGGGGCTAAATCAAGATTGTCACGAATATGAACGGGTGGAATCAAAAAGCCTAATTCTTGAGAGATTTTTTTACGGATCCCTTTGATCCGAGTCATTAATTGTCCACCTTGGTTTTTATCTACCAATGGAATGAGACGGTAACCTACTTCTAAACCAATAGGATCAACGGGGCTTAAGTCTTCCCAGCCCAGTTCACGCTGTTCTTTAGGAGTTTCTGTTTCTGCACTAGGAACTGGTATAGCTGTTTCAGCGGCTTTTTTATTCTGAGCCATCATCCATGAGCCATATGCACCAGCAGCAGCTAATAATAGAAATGGTACATTCGGCATGCCTGGAATAACGCCCATGGCACCAATAATTCCTGATGTGACCGCTAATGTTTTTGGCTCACTGAATAGTTGACTGACAATTTGTTCGCCCATGTCTTGTTCTTTAGTAGAACGAGTAACAAGTAAACCGGCAGCGGTAGCGAGTAATAATGAAGGTATTTGGGCAACAAGACCATCACCAATCGTTAATAAAGTGTAGTTATGACCCGCCTCTGCAAAGCTCATATCATGTTGTGCTACACCAATTATTAGTCCGCCGATGAGGTTAATAAATAAGATTAGAATACCGGCAACCGCATCACCACGAACAAATTTACTGGCACCATCCATAGAGCCGTAGAAATCTGATTCTTGCATGATTTCTTCACGGCGGGCACGAGCTTCATCTTGATCAATAAGACCAGCATTCAAGTCAGCATCAATGGCCATTTGTTTACCGGGCATAGAATCTAATGTGAATCGAGCGCTCACTTCAGCGATACGAGTGGCACCTTTAGTAACTACGACGAAGTTGATGATGACAAGAATAGCAAATACAACAAAACCAACAGTGTAGTTACCACCAATAACAAATTCACCAAATGCTTCGATTACGTTACCAGCTGCAGCTGTTCCTGTATGACCTTCTAATAATACGACACGTGTTGATGCAACATTAAGTGCTAAACGTAATAGGGTTGCGATAAGCAGAATACTTGGGAATGAAGCAAAGTGAAGAGGTTTAAGTACATAGATACTCGCCAACATAATGACAAGTGATAGAGCAATATTGAAACTAAATAACATATCGAGCATAAAAGGAGGTAGAGGTAACACTACCATGGCTAATAATGCGACTAATACCATAGGGGCTGCAAGGCCTCCATGGGCAAATGCTTTTAGTCGTGCCATTAAATCGTTATTTTCCATTTATCTAACCCATGATAGTTGAAAGTGCTGTTTTTCAGAATAAAGATAGGAAGTCAGGGCAAGGCGTAATGTGCAAGCAATGATTAGTCCTTGCCAAACATTGCAACGACGTACTGGCTTTCTAGGCTTGGTTCTGAATTCTGCACTTTCAACTATCATGGGTTTAATCTCGTTTTAATTCATCTGGTATTGGCAAGTCCTCCGTATTGATATGAGGCTTGTTACCACCTCGGTTGTTATAGCGACGCAATTGGAAGACAAACGCTAACACTTGGGCTATTGCAATATATAGACCAGAAGGGATCTCATCACCGATTTCTGTACTAAAATAAATAGCACGAGTGAGTGGCGGTGCCGATAAAACAGCGACTTCATTCGCTTCAGCAACCATGCGAATTTGCTGAGCAATGAGATCTGCACCTTTAGCCACGACAGTAGGAGCACCTGTTCCTGCTTGGTCATAACGTAGTGCAACAGCATAGTGAGTAGGGTTAGTAATAATGACGTCAGCCTGTGGTACATCTTGCATCATGCGTTGTTGAGACAATTCAATTTGCATTCGACGGATACGGCCTTTTTGCTCAGGGTTACCATCTGTTTCTTTGCCTTCATCCTTGAGTTCTTGCTTGGTCATTTTTAGCTGACGGATATGATTCCAATGTTGGAAAGGCACATCAATAAGTGCAATGAGAATCAAACTACTTGAGATAGCAAGAAAGACCCATAACACCAATCCTCCTAAGTCAGACATCGCAACTTCGACCTCTTGTTTACCGAGTGTCAATAATTGGTCACGCAAACTCCAGATAATTAACGTTGAGATAACACCGACAAGGATAAATTTGGCTAATGCTTTTACGAGCTCGATTAGGCCTTGAGGACCTAAGATTCGTTTTAAACCTTTTAAGGGATCAAGTTTTTCTAACTTTACGCCAAAGGCTTTAGCAGAAAAATTCCAACCACCAGTACTTGCCGGCGCAACAAGTGCCGCAACAACTGTAATAGCCAAGAATGACCCTACGTCAAAGGCAACTGTTTCAACAGCGTAGAAAGCATGTTGGATAATGGCAGCAGGATCGAAAAGTTCTTTGCGTGTGAAGCTAAATGACTTTTCCATAACCTGTGCAACACTGCGAATTATTCGTTCACCTACAAACATCATTGCCACCGCACTAGCAATTAAGACGAGAACAGTTGTGAATTCCTTAGATCTCGGTACTTGGCCCTTCTCGCGCGCGTCATTAAGACGCTTGGCGGAGGGCTGTTCGCTTTTTTCTTGACCTGATTCCTCAGCCATTAGACTGCTCCAGCAGGTTGCACAAATAGACGAATCATTTGCAACATATAATCAGACATAGTGAGTAAATGATTAGCGATAGAAGGCAAAGTAACAAACATAATGGCAAAGCCAAGGATGATTGTCATCGGGAAACCAATCGAAAATGGACTGATTTGTGGTGCCGCTCGAGACAGAATACCAAAAGCAAGGTTAACCATCATAAGTGAACCGATAGCAGGTAAGGCAACTAGTACCCCTGAAGCATACATCCAGCTAGCTTGGCCAACTAAGCCATAAAAGCTGGTACTTGTTAAACCTGTAGCTGAGACAGGCATAGTGATAAAGCTTTCAGCAAGCACTTGAAGTAAGATGAGGTGACCATTAAGGCTGATAAAGACCAATGTGACAAAGATCAAATAGAATTGACTGATGACGGGTACAGTTACACCATTTTGTGGATCTACCATTGATGCAAAACCAAGCCCCATTTGCATGGCGATTATTTGACCACCAATGATGAATGCATTAAAAAGGAATTGCAGCATAAATCCCATGCAGGCACCGATGAGAATTTGTTGAGCAACAATTAGTAACCCTGCACCACTAAGCGGATCAACAGCAGGAACGGAAGCCTGAATGGATGGCACAATGGCGATGCTAATAGCGAGAGCGATAAGTAATCTACTACGGGTATTAACAAAATTACTACTGAAAATGGGGGCCGCCATCACAAGGGCAGCAATACGAAAGAAAGGCCAAATATAAATCCCTATTAAGCCTGTTATTTCTGCAGTACTGAATTCCATAACTAACCGATCAGAAAGGGAATATCTTCAAACACACGCTGTGCATAGCCTGTGAGAAGGCTCAGCATCCATGGGCCTGCAAAGACTAATACTAAAATAGTGACTAATAGTTTTGGAATAAAACTCAAGGTTTGTTCATTAATTGAGGTTGCTGCTTGGAACATACTGACAATCAAACCAACAAATAATGCTGGTAACAAAATAACCGCAATCAACATTGTGATGATTTGTAAGGTTTGTTGCATGATGGTAAGGACTGTTTCAGGAGTCATAATATATTAGCGTCTTTTAGACGTAAAAACTCGATGCTAATGTGCCCATTAATAATGCCCAACCATCAATAAGTACAAATAACATGAGCTTAAAGGGGAGTGAAATCAGCATAGGGGACAACATCATCATACCCATAGCCATTAGAACGCTGGCAACCACTAAGTCAATGATTAAAAAGGGAATAAATATCAAAAACCCAATTTGAAATGCAGTTTTTAATTCACTGGTAACAAAGGCGGGTAGTAATAATGTGAAAGGAACGTCCTCAGCAGAATCAATAGTACCGTGACCTGAAATACTGGCAAATAACTCGATATCACTTTCACGTGTTTGAGCCAGCATAAATTCTTTGAAGGGTGTACTTGCTTTTTCGGCAGCATCAAGCATTTGAATTTCACCATCCATATAAGGTCTAACGCCATTTTGATAGGCATTGTCAAAAACAGGATGCATGATAAAGAAGGTTAAAAATAATGATAAACCGATTAAAACTTGGTTTGATGGTGTTGATTGCACACCCATTGCTTGACGAAGGATAGATAGAACAATAATGATTCGGGTAAAAGAGGTCATCATCATTAACGCTGCAGGTAGCAGAGTTAAAACTGTCATTAAGGCTAGAATTTGTAGGGTAATAGTATAATTCTGCCCACCATCTTCACCTGTTGTTAAGGTAACAGCAGGAATGCCGGGTTCAGCCATAGCCATTATTGGCATAAAGACAAGAAGTAGTGCGAGTAGCCCGCGAATCATAATTTACCTTTTTGCTGCATCATTTGTTGTAGCTTATCAGCAAAGCTAGATGAATTGGATTGTTTATTATCTGTATTGATAGGTTCTTTAAGTACGTGAAGTTTCTGTACCTGTTGAGATGTCACTCCGACTAAAATTTGTTCTTTACCAACTTGCAATAAAATAGCGCGTTCACGAGGGCCTAATGCCAGGCTAGCAATGATATGCATATCGCTATTCGATGATGATTGAAATTGGCCAGTTTTTCTCAGTAACCATGCTAAAAAGGCGATGATTGCTAATACTAATAAAAGACCAAGTAACGTTTCAATTAATGCACTTGTTGATACTGGTGGTGTGCTCAGTGTTTTTGAGGCTAAACCTGCTTTATCTGCTTGCTCAGCAGCAAAGCTGATGGATGATAAACAAGCTAAAATAAACAAGCTAAATACTTTTGTTAGCATTGACATCATTTTAATTTCTTAATTCGATCTTCAGCACTAATAACATCAGTTAGGCGAATACCAAACTTATCATTAACTACAACGACTTCGCCATGAGCAATTAGAGTCTCGTTGACCAGTACATCCATAGGTTCACCAGCAAGTCGATCTAACTCAACGACAGAACCTTGACTGAGCTGTAATAAATTTCGGACGTTAATTTTAGTTCGACCAATCTCCATTGAGATGGTAACAGGAATATCTAAAACCATATCCAGATCAATATCGATATCTTGACGAGGTGGTTTTGCATCATCATCTAATTGAGTTACTGGTGCTGCTTCAGCTTCTGAATCAGCTTGTTCTTCAAGCGCTGCTGCCCATGGGTCTTCTTCTGCTTCTGCTCCTGCTTCAGGTGCAGACTCTTCGAGAGCTGCAGCCCACTCATCAGCAACATCTTGATCACTTTGTTTAGTATCTTCACTCATAATTTTGTACTCTTTTAGTTACTTCTTTTTTTGCAAGATAAATTGAGGTGTTGCATCTTTAGGATGCTCAATTATTTCGTGTATTTTTAATGCTGTTTTGCCTTTATGTTCACCAAAAGTTGATTTGAACATGGGAACGCCTTCTGCTTTGGTTATAACTGTTTTTGGCATTTCAATAGGTAAAATATCACCGGCTTGTAGAGCAAGAATTTTCTTCAGGCTCATTTCAATTTGCGTAAACTCAGCAGCTAAACTGACATCAGCTTGTAAGACTTCCTCACGCATTGATTTCTTCCAGCGACCATCATCAGCCGAACTATCACTTTGAATACCTGTATCAAGTAATTCACGGATGGGTTCAATCATCGAGTAAGGCAAGGTGATATGGATATCGCCGCCACCGCCTTCTATTTCGATATGGAAACTTGAAATAACGACCACTTCACTTGGGCTAACTACATTAGCGAATTGTGGGTTGACTTCATGATTGACGAATTCAAATTCTATATCTAGGACAGGAGACCATGCCTCTGTTAAATCTTTAAAACAAATGTTTAGCACCATATTGATAACACGTAATTCTGTAGATGTGAATTCACGCCCCTCAATACGAGCTTGGAAACGACCTTCGCCGCCAAAATAGTTATCTAAAATAGAAAATACAAGTTTAGGTTCAAAGACAATAAGCCCAGATCCTCGAAGAGGGTGCATATGGATAATATTCAAACTTGTTGGAACAAAAAGTGTGTGAATATATTCTGAGAATTTCATTACCTGAACGCTACTGACCGAAATTTCAGCAGAGCGGCGAAGCATATTAAATAGACTAATTCTTAAATAACGACCAAAACGCTCATTGATCATTTCAAGTGTTGGCATTCTGCCACGAATAATACGATCTTCATTACCGAAGTCGTAATCACGTGTCTCACCCTCTTGTTCAGTGGGTGCAACCTCAGTTTCGATCTCATCGCCACCCATACCATTTAGTAGGGCATCGACCTCATCTTGTGAAAGTATATCGTGAACAGCCATAATATTTATTGCATGATCAAGCTAGTGAAATAGACCGCTTCTAATTCACCATCATGTTCTTCTGCTTTTAATACCTCGTTGATAGTTGCTAGCGTTTGTTGCTGTAGAGCTTTAGTGCCTGTAGTTGTGCTTAATTCGTCATATTTTTGACCCAGTAGTAACATTAATAATTCATGTTGAATTGCAGGTGTGTGTAAATTGAAAGCATCAATGGTTGCTTGATCTCTAGCCATGACTTTTAATTTAACTGAAAGGTAACGTACTGCACCTTTACTTTGTTCTTTAAAGTTAACGATAAGTGGTTTTTCGACGGAGAAGTAGATAGGTGATTGTTTTACAGGTGCTGCAGCCTCTTCGGTCTCTTCAGCTATTGGCTCATCGCCACCACCAAGAAACATTGCTGCACCGCCACCAATAAGTGCTAATGCAACAACAGCAATAATGATAATCATTTTCTTTGATTTACCACCACTAGCCTCTTCTACTACTTCAACATCATCTTGTTTTTCAGCCATTTAGAGCTATCCCATTTGTTTTGAAATAAATAAGCAATTACTGTGCCTGTTATTGCAGAATGAAACTAGTGAAGTAAACAGCATCAAGATTATCTTTGCCTGTTTCTTCTTTTAATATTGCTTTTATTGTATTGAGAGAACTTACTTGCAGTGCTTTTCTACCGACTACTGTAGTCACGTCTTTAAATGATTGTTCAGAAAATAAGCTACGTAATGCATCTTGCAGCATTGGTAAGTTCAGTTCAGCGTGATCAATAATGTCCTGATCATGTGCCATTAGCGTTACTTTGATTTGTAGATAACGAACTTGTTTTGCACTTTGATTTAAAAAATTAATAGTAAAGGGTTCTACAATTTTGTAATAAATTGCAGCTGGGGCTGCAGGTGCGTCATCTTCAGCTAAAACTGGAAAAGCGATAGCTGATAAAAAAAGTATTAAGAGGATTCGGATAGATGTGTACATTGCTTGATATAATCCCTTTTCGGTTTTTAAAACAAAATTATGACAAGCTTATTAGATAGGCGAAAGGGGTATAAGACAATTGGCTGTAAACAAGATGGATAATTTAGAAAATAATGAAGCCTCACTATGGGATAAAATCGCTACAATTCCCCAGTATCTCATTCCTCAACATGCTTTATCAGTACTCATGCATAAGCTGACACGCTGTGAAACAACATGGTTTAAAAATAGCTTTATTCGATTTATTACCACGAAGTATAAGGTGGATATCAATGAAGCTGCGCAAACTGATTTAGCTTTTTTTGCTAGTTTTAATGCATTTTTTACTCGTCAACTGCGCTCGGGTGTGCGGCCTTTGGCAGAAGGTGACACTGTTATTACTTCACCGGTTGATGGTGCAATTAGCCAAATAGGTGATATTAATAACAATCAAATTGTTCAGGCCAAGGGGCGTGAATATAGTGTGTTGGAATTATTAGGTGGAGATGAAGAATTAGCAAAGCAGTTTGAGCAAGGTCAATTTGCAACGATTTATTTATCACCTCGAGATTACCATCGTATTCATATGCCGTTGGCTGGAAAGTTACAGCAAATGACCTACATTCCGGGCAAGCTTTTTTCAGTAAACCCTCGTACCGCTCGCGCCGTGCCAAAATTATTTGCTCGTAATGAACGTGTTGTTACAGTATACGAAACACAGCAAGGCCCGATAGTAATGGTATTAGTCGGGGCTATTTTTGTGGGTAGTATGGAAACAGTATGGTCAGGGAAAATTACACCTCCGTACGGCAAAGAAATTCAAAACTGGCACTATGAGGGTGAGCAGGCAATAAGCCTCGAAAAAGGTGAGGAAATGGGCCGATTTAATATGGGGTCTACCGTAGTCATGTTATTGCCGAAACAGATGGATAAATTCAAATCAGAACTCAATGCACAGACAGTGGTTAAGATGGGACAAGCGATGAGTTAAAGCCTATAATCAGGATGTGAAGTGATGTACCAATGATTGGAGTTCACAATGTCAGAATTAAAACATCCTGCTACGCCTGCTTGGCATGCAATTAGTCAAACAGAAGTATTTGAAAACCTAGTCAGCTCAGCTGAGGGTTTAACACAGCCAGAAGCGGAACTACGCCTTAAAACTAATGGCCCTAATCTCTTGCCTGAGGGCAAAACACGCAGCCCATTACAACGTTTTTTTGCACAATGCCATAACGTACTTATTTATGTCTTGATGGTGGCAGCAGGGATTACAGCATTTCTCGGCCACTGGGTTGATTCAGGTGTTATCTTTGCGGTTGTCATCATTAATGCCCTTATTGGTTTTGTGCAAGAAGGCAAGGCTGAAGATGCCTTACGCGCTATCAAGAAAATGTTGTCATCACAGGCTTTGGTTCTGAGAGATGGCAGACGTATTACTGTTGGTGCTGAAACTTTAGTGATAGGTGATATTGTTTTCTTGCAGTCAGGAGACAAAGTCCCAGCAGATTGTCGATTATTAAATACCAAAAGCTTGCAGATTCAAGAAGCCTCTTTAACAGGGGAATCGGTACCTGTTGAAAAAAGCGGCGCTGCAGTTGCTGAAGACATGGTACTGGGTGATCGAAGCTCAATAGCTTTTTCAAGTACCTTAGTTACCTATGGGCAAGGCAGCGGTGTGGTCGTTGCTACGGCTGCAGATACAGAGATTGGACGAATTAGTTCACTGTTATCTCAGGTTGAAACATTAACAACTCCTTTATTAAAGCAGATGGCTGATTTTGGCCGACTACTAACCGAAATAATTGTTGTTATAGCAGCCCTAACAATGATCTTTGGTGTGTTTGTACATGGTAACTCTGTTGCAGATATGTTTATGGCAGCCGTAGGGCTCGCTGTTGCGGCAATTCCTGAAGGTCTTCCTGCCATTATGACGATTACCCTTGCCATTGGTGTGCAGCGTATGGCTAAACGTCAGGCAATCATTCGACTCTTACCTGCAGTTGAAACCTTAGGTGCTGTGACGGTTATTTGTACTGATAAAACGGGTACTTTGACTCGAAATGAAATGACAGTCACTAATGTCGCCACAGCAGGTGGTGGTTTGTTTGATATTTCTGGTGTTGGCTATGACCCTCATGGTGATTTTATTACTCAGGGTAATGAAATTGATTTTGACGATCATCCTGTTTTAACTGAGCTAATGAGATCGGCATTATTATGTAATGATGCCGTATTAAAAAAACAAAATGATGAATGGGTATTGCAAGGTGACCCTACAGAAGGTGCATTGCTAACCTTGGGGATGAAGGCAGGCTTAGACATTAGTTTTGAGCATGAAACATGGCCTAGAACCGATATTATTCCCTTTGAATCCCAGCATCAGTTTATGGCGACTCTTCATCATGATCATACTGGGCAGGGTGTCTCATATATTAAAGGTGCACCTGAGCGAATCTTTGCCATGTGTGACTTTCAGCGTTCAGGCCTAGATGATGAAGTGATTGATTTAAATTACTGGCATGCACAAATAGAGCTTATGGCTTGTAGAGGGCAACGTGTTCTTGCTATTGCCTGTAAAAGATCAGTCTCAGAACATCATGAATTAGCATTTACAGATATAGAGCAAGGCCTGACTTTATTAGGCCTTGTCGGCATGATTGATCCTCCTCGCCAAGAAGCCGCTAAGGCTGTTATGCAATGTCAGTCGGCAGGAATTAGAGTCAAAATGATTACCGGTGATCATGCTGTCACTGCTGTTGCTATCGGTACACAAATGATTATAGGAGATGGCCAAACCGTATTAACAGGTCATGAGATAGAGTCAATGACAGACGAAGAGTTACGTGCTGTTGTTAATGATATTGATATATTTGCCAGATCTAGCCCTGAACATAAGCTTAGATTAGTCAAAGCCTTACAATCCTTAGGCCATGTTGTTGCAATGACAGGAGATGGCGTTAATGATGCACCAGCGTTGAAGCGTGCAGATGTTGGCACTGCCATGGGCCAAAATGGTACCGAAGTCGCCCAAGATGCAGCTGAAATGGTGTTAGCTGATGATCGCTTTTCATCCATTGTTGATGCGGTTGAAGAGGGCAGAACAGTTTATGACAATCTAAAAAAGGCAATCTTATTTATCTTACCAACAAATGGTGGTGAAGCCTTAATTATTATCGCCGCTATTTTAATGGGTAATATGCTACCCATTACACCGGTACAGATCTTATGGGTAAATATGATTACTGCCGTTACTCTGGCTTTAGCTTTAGCATTCGAACCACCTGAAAGCAATGTTATGCTTAGACCTCCTCGAAATCATAAAGAGCCTTTACTCACACCTTTATTTTTATGGCGAATAGCTTTTGTTTCATTAATACTTATGGTGGGGACGTTTGGGTTATTTAGCTGGCAACAAGCACAAGGCGCATCCATTGAATATGCTCGAACAGTGGCAGTGAATACCTTAGTCATGTTTGAGATATTTTACCTATTCAACTCACGTTACATTTCTAACTCAGTGCTTAGTAAAGAAGGGCTATTAGGCAACCGCTATGCTCTCTTTGCCACCGCTTGTTTACTGTTATTTCAACTAGCCTTTACGTACCTTGGTCCGATGCAAACCTTGTTTGGAACAACAGGCATAGGGTGGACTACATGGCTGGTCATTATCTTAGTGTCATCATCAGTATTATTTTTAGTTGAAATCGAAAAGTATATGGTGCGATTGTTGAAGTAGGCTTGTAAGCTCTTCAATTCAACGACATAGCTCACTTGTCACTAAAGGCTGAATGTAGCGAAACGGCTTTTTGGCAGTCAAGTGGAGTGCCATGTTATACATTATGAAGTTCAAAGAAATTACCTTCATCATCCATTCCCAATGGAGGTTTGGTTCTCTCAATCCATTCTTCGTCTTCTAGCTCTGGTACGGGATTAAGTGTGATTTTTGCTAAAAAATTTTCTCTTGATTGCTGGATAATAAACTCTTCATAATTTGTTGTGTATTTAGAAAATAAATCAACAGCTTCTCGAGGGATATGGAGTAAAGTAACCTGAGTTTTACTTTCTTTGTTGATTATATCAATTACTTTAAAATAACTGCCGCTAGAAATCATACATAATCCAAAGTCTTGAAACATTGACGGCATGGTTTTATTTTGTGATGAAATAACTAAATACCTCAGATTAGAGTTGTAAGACATACCTTCACCCTTCGAGGATGAGTCAAGAAAACCTTTTTCCATGATAACCATTCCCGTTTTGTATTTGGCTACCATGTTTTCTGATAAGTGAGTGTCACGATAACTAAAGGAGGCTCCTTTAAATACCATATCCCCAATCTCTTCAATAAATTTTTCGTCAAACTCCATGAGCTGGGGTTCCTTTAATTGATGTATACGATCTTGCTAAGGGCTGGAAGCCCAGAATGAGCTTGAGCTGATTGTTAGGTTTTTTCGGCGACACAAGATTTTTCCTCATCATATAAACGATAGCCGATAAATAGCAATAACACCCAATACTTTAGCGTTATAGCTCCTAGTGCCCATAAAATATAGCATCCATTAACTTTTTTTCGATGTTCCAGAGCCATCAATAACTAATGATGGAACAATAGTAGCAAGGACATGAGCTGTGTTTGCGGTAGTGAATATTCCCCCAAGTTATAGGTTGAAAGTAATTCTTCTATTGAACTTTTACTGTTTCCGAGGGCATTTTAATTGTTATGAGCTTTTTCCATGTACTACAAATCAATTCCTATATCTCCGTCTGAACCTCGTAATATCCTAATAATCATCCTACCTATAAACGCAATTAAACGATATGGAAAATCAACTATTATTTCAAGCATATCGTACCAGTGGTTTTCACCAGGTTTGGATGTTGGCCAAACTAAGTGAGTAAGTAAATAACCTGCTATAGCCGCTAATAAGACATACCAGTTAAACCCATTTACATACAGGTCGTAGATAAGATAGCTGCTTGTTGAAAATAACGTTATTGAGAATAATACTCTTAATACATCCATGTTTTAGATCTCTAATTACTCATAACGATCTAGTTAAGGGGCCGCAGCGAAGCGGAGGTCCCATGAGCGACAGCGAGCATGCTTGAACTTTTTGTTAGGTGGTAACAATTGATGTTATTCATGCGCTTCTGACTCTGGTTTTGTATAGAGAGAAATAGGATATTGTCTTTGTAGCGTTTTGATTACATCTTGAGCTAGTGTTCCATTTTCTATTGATTTTATTTCAAAGCGCATAGATGTAAATGTGTCTAGTGCAACTTTTTCATCGAGTTTTTTTATCCAAATATAAGCATCACCTTGTAAGCCTGATTCTACATCTTTGAAATTCTTCTTTACGTAAGCCAGTAGCTCATCATAGAAATCATAGTAACTTTTATCAGTTTCAATTTCACCGTAAATCATTTTTATAACTGCCTTTCCTATACACCTAAC
>Ga0209495_1000114_pt1 | contig 61430 bp, 53 predicted proteins | sample EN1Hudsemesocosm_FD_184629 | JGI IMG/M metagenome (GOLD analysis project Ga0209495, IMG submission 184629) | Methane-oxidizing microbial communities from mesocosms in the Hudson Canyon - EN1E Hudson Canyon (SPAdes) (version 2) | ecosystem: Environmental > Aquatic > Marine > Cold seeps | place...
CCATTATACGTTCCTCAGCCGGCTGAGGAACGTATAATGGGAGCGCGTAAAATGATGGAAGATGGTCTTTGGCAGCGTTTTGATAAACCCGATTACGCCCTTGCACTACATGTGTTTTCTGAAATGGAAACGGGTAAATTGGATGTGGCAGCAGGGCCTATAAGTGCAGGGTCAACAAGCGTAGATATTATCGTACATGGCATAGGTACACATGGTGCTTATCCCCAATATGGTAAAGATCCCGTTGTATTGGGATCGCAAATTGTGATGGCATTGCAAACATTGGTGTCAAGAGAGCTGGGTCCCAAAGAAGCCGGTGTTGTCACTGTTGGTGCGTTTAATAGTGGTTTAAAACATAATGTCATTTCTGACAAGGCTCATTTAAAACTCACCGTTCGTTATTCCAATTTGGGGACAAAAGCCAAGCTACTAGATGGCATTAAACGTATTGCTGAAAACATGGGCCGTGTATCTGGATTGCCTGATGATATGTTGCCAACCGTCATCGTTTCTAAAGATGAAGATACGCCGCCACAAATTAATGATACTGGTTTAACCGCTCGACTTGAAAGTATGTGGAAAGATAAATATGGAACAAACAATGTTTTAAGTACGGTTGATGACGGAATGGGGGCCGAGGATTTTCCATTTTTTGTGACTGGACAAAACATACCAAGCGTTTATTGGAGCATTGGTGGTAATACTAAAGCAGAGCTTGATGCACAAAAAAAGGGAGACCTTCCTGTTACCTCGCATCATTCCCCATTTTTCAAAGTTGACGCAGATGGTTCAGTGCCTTTTGCGGTAGAAACAACAGTGACTGCATTAACGGAATTATTGCAGAAAAAATAGGCTGTGGTTTATTTAAGAGATTAAATTGATTGCTTAACACCTGCAGGGCAAAGTTTGACCCTGCAGGTGTTTGTATTGCTAACTGTTATTTTCGTCTGTTCTTTGGAACATAATCTAGGATGGACTCTGGTACTGTCTTCTTAACCTCAAAACCTTCAAACGCTTTTCTGGTTATCACGTGACCTAGCCGGCTTTCGATAGCACAAAGGTTTCTAAAGTTGTCTTTAGCTACAAATGATATGGCTTCTCCGGTAGCTCCGGCTCGACCTGTTCTGCCGATTCTATGTATATAATCTTCTACTTGGTCAGGTACATCATAATTCACTACACGTGATAAGTTTTGAATGTCGAGACCACGGGCAGCTACACCAGTCGCAACTAAAAACTTGATTTTACCCGACTTAAAGTCACCCAATATTTTCTCGCGCATTCCTTGAGTTCTATCTCCGTGAATACTTTCTGTTGGGATCCCACGTTTTTCTAATTGGCTGACTAACTTAGCTGCGCCTTGTTTGGTTTCAATAAAAATAAGTGCTTGATCCCATTTTTGTTCTTTGATGAGATGGCTTAATAATGCCGATTTATTGCCTTTGTCAACCGTGACTAACCACTGCTCAATTTTTGGCGCAGACTCTTTGTTTTGTTTAATAGATATTTCAACGGGGCGGTGGATAGTACGTTTAGCTAATGCTCGTACTTCACTAGAAATTGTGGCTGAAAATAACAGGTTTTGCCGCTGCTCAGGTGAACGTTCGATAATTTTATTTATATCGCCCACAAAACCCATATCCAACATTCTATCCGCTTCATCTAATACTAACACTTCAAGCTCATCAAAATGTAATGCCCGTTGATGTGCTAAGTCTATAAGTCGACCTGGTGTGGCGACTAGTATATCGACGCCCCAAATTAATCGTTGTGTTTGTTCAGCAGAGTCAACGCCGCCATACATGGCCATTGAAACAAGAGATAAATGTTGACCATAGGTGGCAATGCTTTTTTCAACTTGCACCGCTAATTCTCTGGTTGGCACAAGAATAAGAGCACGCACACGTTTACCTCTAAGCTTAAGGCCTGTATCCAGTTTTTGTAAGATAGGTAATACAAAACTGGCTGTTTTACCTGTGCCTGTTTGGGCAGCAGCAATGAGGTTTTTACCCGCTAAAACAACTGGAATCGCTTTTTCTTGAATAGGAGTGGGTTGGGTATAACCTAAATCAGTTACTGCTTTTAGAATGGGCTCTGATAACTGCAATGATGAAAATGACATATGTTGCCTTATTGAAATAGGTTCTAAAGTTTCTTGGCTAAGAAAATTGTATGTTGACTGCGTTTCTTAGGGCTAGCTTGCACTGAGCGTGTATCCACTCTAAAGCCTATCTTTTTTAGCCGTACGGTAAATAAATAGTCTGGCCCTGCAGACCAAATGGCCAACATGCCGTTAGGCTGAAGAGTGTCATATATGTCTTTTAGTCCGTCTTCTGAATATATCCAATTATTATCTTCGTGAGTTAATCCCTTAGGGCCGTTATCTACATCAAGCAAAATTGCATCGAATGTGGGGGCTCTTGAGGTCAATAATTCTTTGACATCGCCTATGTGTATTTGGGTTCGTGGGTCTTGCAGTGGGTTACCAGCGCAACTGCCTAGGGAGCCTTTGTTCCATTCCACAACTTCTGGTATCAATTCAGCGACGGTCACCTGGGAGTCAGCATTCACAGCTTTGAGCGCGGCGGCTAGGGTATACCCCATGCCTAAACCGCCCACTAAAATATGCGCATCGTGGTGTGGTTTAATATGTGCACAACCTAATTGAGAAAGTACTTTTTCAGAATTATAAACACGGCTATTCATCAGTTCGCCGCGTTTGCCTGATATCTTTATTGAGAATTCATCACCGCGCTGAGAAAGTGTTAGTTCACCACCCTCGTTGGGGATTTTTGCTGTGTTTAGCTGGGTCCATGGGAGCATAAAATGAGCTTAATAAATTTGAGTGTTTTAGGATGCACATTTTAGCACAATTGTTGCCTCAATCTTTAGATAGTAAGTGATTAGAACCAGAATATTTATTTAAATCATTTCAAGCATTAAAGTGTAAATGACATACTGTTAAAGAAAACTGATTAGCTAAATTCAGTCTCTTTAAATGCTGGTTGACTGGCAAGGAAAATTCATGAAAACTTTAACTTTATTGTCCTCATAAAGAACACTCATGGAATTTTCAGCTGCCTTACGCGCTCGTAGAAGTATTCGAGCATTTTCTGACCGTCCTGTTGAACAGCAAACAATTAACGATATTTTATTAGATGCAATTGAATCACCATCTAGCTCAAATACCCAACCCTATAAAGTCGCGGTTGCTTATGGCGACACATGTAAACAACTGGGTCAGGATTTATTGGCCAGATACTACAAAATAAATAAGATACAACGTCAGCCATTACCCCTTAAGTTGTTTAGTGCAGCGACAAGTCAGGCTATGCCTGATGGCGACTACAAACCTATTTTGGGCAAGTATCCGGGTATATTCCAAACGCGCAGAATGGCAACGGGTAAAGGTTTGTATGAAACCCTTGGGATTGCTCGCGGTGATAAACAAGCTCGGGATGAAGCAATGGCTCGAAACTTTACGTTTTTTGATGCGCCAGTCGCTATTTTTGTGTTTATTCACCCGGGCATGAAGTTCACAGCACTTGTGGATTCTGGGATCATGATGCAATCACTTATGTTATCAGCAACTGATAGAGGTTTAGGCACTTGCCCTCAAGGAGCACTGGGCATGTGGCGTTCACCTTTAGAAAAACATTTTGATATTCCCAAAGGTTACAAGTTAGTTTGTGGACTAGCCCTTGGTTACCCTAAAGAAAACGAAAAGGTTAATCAATACCGGCCTGAGAAGCTTAGTCTTGATGAATTAATAATCCCTAAAAAATGATCTTTTAGCTGATAATTGAAAGTAAGCAGCATAATAAACAATAAATAAATTACTCCTCTAATGGGATAACCTGCTATTTGTTTAAACTATTGATAAGTAGTTGTTAATCAGATAATGTTTCGTAATAAATTACGGTTTTTATACTATTCTTAACATCAAAATAATAAGGTCTTCGATATTGGCTAATTAACGTTGCTTTTATCCTGAGTTTATCAACTAAACCCGAGAAACGCGTTTAACTGTAGTGTCTAAAAATAAAGGCTATATGGTAATGAAACAAGAGCAGTATCAGTTAGAAACTGAGCATAAACATCTGAAAATTGTCAGTCAATATACAATTGATATCCTACCGGCAAATTCTGAGCAGGAAGTGATTGAGTTTTTATCGGATACCTTGCTGAATAAACTGGATATTGATGATTTTGAGTTTTATTCGTTTGATTATAAAAGCAAGAAGTTAACCCTCACCAACGCTTTTACTGAAAAACAGTCTATTCTGCTAGATCTTTATACGGTTCCAGAAATATCTTTAGGCGAGGGTATTATTGGTAAAGTAGCAAGTTCCTTGCAAGCTCAGAACTTCCAAGACCTGAGACAACTTACTGAACATAAACAAAATAATACTGGGCATTTATCAGCTCTTATCGTTCCTATCGTATCTGGTAAAAAGTTAGTTGGAGTTATCTATTGTGCGAGTAAAAGCCTCGCAGCATTTTCTGCTCAAATTGAAAAGTCATTGTTTTCCATAGCCTCTATCACCGCGATTAAGATGGAAAAAAATCGGGCGATAGAACAACTGCAATATACGATTGAAAAACTCGAATACAGTGGAAAAATCCAAGATACTCTGTTTGAGATTGCAGAATTAATCTTTGAAACATCAAGCATGCAAGAATTTTATCAACGTTTGCACAAGAGCATTTCTAAACTCATGTGTGCGTCAAACTTTTTTGTAGGTTTGGTAATAGATGATGGCGAGGCAATTACTTTGCCCTATGCAGTGGATGAGGTTGATGATGTACCGCCAAATGAAGTGATACCTCTAGACAATGACAAGCCAAGTATTACCGGTTATGTGCTCAATACCAACAAACCACTGTTAGCAAGTAAAAAGAAAATGCAATCCATGCTCGATTCAAACCAACTTTATATAAAAGGGTCCTTACCCAATTCTTGGTTAGGCGTGCCATTTGGCGAACCACCTCTTTACGGGGTTGTTGTTGTACAAAGTTATACTAAGAACATCAGTTTCACCGAAAAAGACAAACAACTATTATGTTTTGTTGCTCGGCATATTCGTAATGCTATTGGGCGAATGCAAGCGCGGGCAGATCTACAGTTTATGGCTTTGCATGATCCTTTGACCAAATTAGCCAACCGTTCTCTATTTAACGATAGGGTTAATCATGCACTTAACAAATGTAAACGTGAAAAAGATAAAAAAATAGCATTACTGTTTTTAGACTTAGATAAATTTAAGCAGGTTAACGACACTTACGGCCATCACATCGGTGATCTTCTGTTATGTGAAGTAGCTAAGCTTATTCAAAAAACCATTCGAGAAACCGACAGCTTAAGTCGATTAGGGGGGGATGAATTTGCCATCTTACTTGAAGATGTTGTTTCGGCTGATTTGGCTCTCAAAGTAGCTAATAAGATCATCAAATCTTTACAATCGCCATTTATGTTGGAAAAAATACAAATTAGTACATCCACCAGTATCGGAATAGCTTTTCACGATAAACCTGAGAATACTATTGAGTCGCTTGTCATTTGTGCAGATCAGGCCATGTATCAAGCAAAACAGCTAGGCCGTAACAGAGCTGTTTTACACCAGGGTTTGGCTCAGTCTAGCAGAGTGGCAACACACATCATCGAGCAGGACGCTATTAATGGTTTATTAGAAAATCAGTTCTTTTTTACTTTTCAACCAATTGTCGATTTACAAACTGGCTACATGGTAGGGGCAGAGGCCTTAGTTAGGTGGAACAACCCCAAGATGGGGGTTTTACCTCCCGATGCATTTCTTAATGAAATGCATGAAAATGGCAGTATTGTTCAATTGGATGTCTACAATGTCATCCGAGCAATTGCTCATCTTAAAACCTGGGAAAATCAACTCCCTACTAATTTTCGCTTATCCGTGAATATTTCTGCTCTAGGATTCGCATCTATTACCTTGTTAGAAACCATTCAATTTCAGTTCGAAAAATACCCTGAGTTATTTCAATACTTAACCTTAGAAACAACCGAAAAAAGTATTGTCAAAGGAGTTGAAGTCACACGGGCTCAGATGAATATATTTTCAAAAATGGGCATTCACCTATCACTTGATGATTACGGCACAGGCTATTCATCATTAAGCTATTTAGGGCAATTTAAATTTGACCATATTAAAATAGATCGGAGTTTTGTTAGTGGCCACGATATAAGTTCGGAGCAAAGGTTTATATTGGGCACTATCAATAGTTTAGCTAAGTCACTAGCAATCAAAACTGTGGCTAAAGGAATTGAAACACAAGCCCAACTCAATCTAATACAGGACTTGGAATGTACAATGGGGCAGGGGATTTTTATGAGTAAACCCTTGTCTGAAGAGGAGTTAACAGAGTTATTACAAAACAATAAGAAGCTTATTTTTACGCAATCATAAATACCCTTTTAGCTGAAATGTTTTTCAGAGAGTTTTTGGAACAACCAAGAGCATCCTGTGCTCCTGAATTGTTACACCCACCGAATCTATAGTTCCGATGTTGGGACTTTGAATGTCAAATATTCATCAGGTTAATAGGTTTAATCTGGTATAAATAAGACATCATTCACTTTACAGGACATCGTCATGAAGACATTTGGTTTTATTTTGGGACTGTTAGTCAGCTTCTATAGTTTCGCCGGTATTGAGGCTTTCGAATCAGGGCCTTTAATTCAAGGTTACGGTAAACACGCAAAGGTAGAACAGGATGTAAACATCCCTGAAAATTTTAAGTTTAAAGTCGCATTTGATGTAAGCGACTCTAGCGGTAAAGAAAAATTGAATCGTAAGTTTGATAGTTTGGCGCGATTTTTAAATATGCATGTTGCTAACGGTATTAAAGCCAAAAATATAGAATTGGCGCTGGTTGTTCATGGTACGGCTGGGGCTGATTTACTAAATGAAAAAGCATATAACGATAAATTTGAAAGCAGTAATCCCAACCTAGAACTGTTACAACGTCTGATGAAAAACAACGTTCAAGTATTTCTGTGTGGCCAGTCTGCCGCATTTCATAATATTAAAAATGCTGACCTTATTGATGGCGTACAAATGAGCCTGTCTGCCATGACTGCCCATGCGCTTTTACAACAGCAAGGTTACCATCTCAATCCATTTTAGCCGCGTATATGACAGCAAATAAATTAAACGAAATAGGCGGTTTAAGTGTCTGTTTCTGTAAAGGTTAATCATTATGTGTGGGTATATTGAAGTTAATGGCGAGCGGCCAGAGCCGATTAAACAGTTTCCCGAGCGCGAAATTACCAATCAGTTTTTTTCTAAGTCATTTAAACGTTACTACCCAGCATTCGGACAAGATCCGAGTAAAACCATTGATATTGTAATTGAAGAAAATGGCAAACTTAAACAAGTGCCAGCTACCTGGTGGTTCGATTGTACAGACACTAATTCTTCTTTGAATGTAGGTTCAAGAACGACCTTTAACGCTCGCAATTTAGACAGTCCATATTGGCAAGGCGCCTTAAAGAACAATCGAGCCATAGTGCTGGCGACCGGTTTAGGTGAGTCAAAGTTGATTGGTAAAACTAAACATCAATACTATATGCAAAGTGATGATGTTTTTGTACTTGGTGCCTTATATCGGAAATTTGCTCATGGCAGGTATAGTTGTGCGGTGATCACAAGAAATGCACACCCCAAAATGGAGCCTTATCATGACAAAGCGTTCCCAGGTTTTTTGCCAAATAACGATGAGTTTCTAAAATTATGGTTAAGTCAGTCTGTTCAACAACACCTAGAAATTGACTATGTGCTCAATCATCCAACATTATATCCAACCTTAAAAGTTCAGCGGGTCAAAACATACAAAGATAAAGTGCCTTACAAGTCATTTGAACCTGTTGTTTTGGATTCTGATATTTAGGGATTGTTACAATAAACAACATATTAGCAAGTTTTAAACGAGCTAATTCAAGATACGTGAATAAAGCATTAGCGGTGCTCTTTCAAATTATCCCACTGATGCGGCAACAATCATGAATGCAAAATTAGTCTTACTTTGCTTACCAACCGCACGTGCTTTATCATCTTTGGAATAACGAACACAACCTGTGTTATTTCGTTTTATATGCTCGTCACAATAGTTTTTCCAAACATTGTCTATGTTGGTTTGTAGTGTAAGTGTTACTAAAATAAGATTAATCAAATTACACAATATTGAGAAAAACTATGGCTGAAAATAAAACCCAAGCTACACAAATCAACGTTTTGGATTTTGTTAAATCTGTTGAAAACAAACAGCGTCAAGCTGATGCATTAACCTTACTCGATATTTTTGCCCAAGTAACCAAACAACAGGCAGTGCTTTGGGGCAGCAGTATTATTGGCTACGGCACCTACAGTTATCAAACCGCAGATAAAAAAACGCACGAATTTATGCGAACGGGTTTTTCCCCTCGAAAACAAAATTTGGCCTTATATATTATGCTGGGATTTGATGATTTCGAAGAAAAAATCCAGTCTTTGGGTAAATTTAAAACCGGTAAATCTTGTTTATACATTAATAAATTAAGTGATGTAAATCAGCAGGTTTTAGCTGAACTCATCCAAATGTCATTCGATGAAATGGCCCATCGATATCCTGAGTAATGAGCTTAGGTTTTTGGAAAGCGTTGACGGATGCGTTGTTTCCAAGCCTTTCTGACTGACAATCGCCAAAGATAATTTAAGCTAAAATATCCGACGGCACTAAAAAAGATAGAGTAAATTAAACAGCCCAGTAAAAATGCCGGGCCAATAGTTTCAATGCTTTGTAATATCCAGTCCCAACTTAATTCAAAATTAAATTCACCTCGAGGGGTGCCCATCACTTTAGTACCAACAATGTAAGCACTGTAAAAAATAGGCGGCATGGTGAAAGGGTTACTAATCCAAACTGTTGCCACTGAAAGGGGCAAGTTTACACGGAAAGGGATAGCCATGGCTGCGGCTAACCACATTTGAAAAGGCACCGGCCAAAATGCGAAAAACAAACCCACCGCAAACGCCCCTGATGCCGAACGTCTATTTAAATGCCAGAGATTAGGATCGTGTAGCAACGTACCAAAAATAGACAAAATTTTCTGGTCTTTAACTTTTTGATGACTTGGCAGAAAGCGCTTAATAAACTTTTTCAGAATAGTTCTCTATACTTTAATTTCATACTGCAACGGATCGCCTATATCACTTACTATGGACAGTAAACTTTTCAGTTTTATTGTAGCCTCGTTTACTAGTTTATTGTGGACTAGCTTGCCTACCATCGTTATCACTGTTTCGCTATTGATAGTAGCTTGCCTAATAATTCGAAAATATCAACACCTTGGGTGTTTTCTGCTAGGCATAGTCTGGATGGCGAGTGTAGGGCATTGGCAATACTCTTTGCAACTATCTTCAGAACAAACTAGTCAACCAGTACAAATAATAGGCGAAGTCAGCAGTTTGGTCATTGCTAAGGAAAATATACGTTTTAATCTAAAAGTGACACATATTGACGCTGAAGCTCTGCTTTTTTCAAAAACTTTTCGCCTAAGTTGGCGAGTGCCTGATTGGCAAGTTCAGCAGGGACAACAAGTAAAATTTTGGGTTAAAGTTAAACCCCCTCATGGGTTAGCTAACGAAGAGGGTTTTAACTACCAGCAGTGGTTGTTTAGTCAAGGCATTAACGCTACAGGCTACGTTAGACCACATGTCGATAATCTACTATTGAGCAACAATAAAACCATCAGACAAATTTTGCTAAATCGTATGTTAGCTTTTGATTTACCACATCGCTCTTGGTTAGCGGCATTAACATTTGGTTATCGTGGTTTGTTGCAACCCGAAGATTGGCACTTAGTACAAAAAACCGGGGTAGCTCATCTCATTGCGATATCAGGCTTACATTTGGCTCTGGTCGCTAGTTTAAGTTATGTGTTGTTAGCATGGATAGGAGGAGGGATAGTTAGCAGGTTTTCGAGTTGGCATCATATCAATCTTCACAATGTGGCAATGTTGTTGACACTTTTTACCACCTTAGCTTATTCAGCGTTAGCTGGGTTTGGATTACCCACTCTTAGGGCGTGGTTGATGTTGCTTTTGTTTAGTGTGTTTTTTCTGAGTAATAAACACCTGGGGGCAAAAAGCCTAATTTTGTTAGGACTTAGTGGGTTTATATTACTTTTTCCATTGAGCATCTTTGGACTGAGTTTTTGGTTAAGCTTTTCTGCTGTGAGTATTATTTGTTTTATATTTTGGCGTTGGCCAGTTAAGAAGTCTGGTTTTTCTTTGTTGGCAATATTCTCAGCCATGCTAAAAGTGCAACTTAGTCTAACCATATTGATGTTGCCGTTAATTGCGTGGCAATTTTCTTATATCTCTACTGTTTCACCTTTAGTTAACTTAATCGCTGTGCCCATAGTGACAATGGTTTTGGTACCTATTTGCCTACTGGCGGTGATCTGCTTAGCAATAAATATAGAGTGGGCGCTTGAGCTTTTTAAAATTGCAGATATTTTGCTGAGTTATGGCCTGACCTTTCTTGATTTTGCGTTAAGTATAGATGGGGCTTACTTTAAATTACCTGTGTTTCCTGGCGTTGTTTGGTTTGCTGTTTTCCTATTCGTATTTTGTTGTTGTTTACCTAGTGTTTGGATAAATAAAAAATATCTGTGTTTATTGTTACTTCCGCTAGTGAGTTATCTATTTACAGCAAGAACCAACTCTTGGCATCTAGATATACTGGATGTAGGGCAGGGAGTCGCGGTCTTAATCAGTAAAAATAACCGGGTTATTATTTACGATGTTGGTGCCACTTATCCTTCTGGTTTTAATATGGCTGACAGCGTGTTGTTACCGATTTTGCAGGCTAGGGGAGTCTCTGCGGTTGATATAGTGTTTATCAGTCATGGAGATAATGATCACGCAGGCAGTTTGGCACAATTGCTAAAAGGCACTCAGGTATCTGAGGTGGTAACTAACCAAGACAGATGTCAGCAACATTTTGATATGCACTGGCAGGGTTTAAGGATCCAAGCATTTTGGCCGGACAATGCCGACAAATACAACGACAACAATGGTTCATGTGTGATTAAAGTATCAGATCAGTACCATAGCGTGTTGTTACCCGGAGATATTGATCAAAGTATCGAAAAGCAGTTAGTTGATTTATATCCAAAGCAATTAACGGCCGATATATTGCTAGCAGCGCACCATGGTAGTAATACTTCTTCTTCTGGGGAGTTTATCCGAGCTGTAGGTGCTGATTATGTGGTATTTAGCCAGGGTTTTATGAATCGGTGGCGTTTTCCTCGACCAGAAGTGTTAGCCAGATTTGAGCGGGTAACCAACATAGAAGGTACTCAGCCCAGACTTTTTTCTACATCAGATACAGGTCAAGTATCTTTTATCATGCAAAATGATTCACCCAGGCCAATTTTAGTCAAAACCTTTAGGCAGGATATCTACCCTTATTGGTATGCAAATAACTTTCAGCATCAATAAAATATCCTATTGATAGTTGGGGAATTTCGTCCTAACAGTTACAATAGCGAGGTTTTTCCTCTTTCATCAGAAAACAGTTATTTAATGAGCATACAGACAGATTTAGCCACGCCAGTATCGTCTTCTATATTTCGACGATTTCGTGTTTATCTAAAAGATTTCAAATTCGCCTTTTTCATTGCCGTTATTGGCATGATTGGATACTCAGCTATTGATGTGGCTGTAGTTGCGCAGCTTAAACCGATTGTGGACGAAAGTTTAGGAAAGGGGGATTACCAGTACTTACGTTTAGCCTCATATTTTATTGTGCCGATATTTGTGTTGCGCGGCATTTTAAACTTTCTTGGAACTTATACCGTGGCGTGGATTGGTAATCATGTAGTGATGCAAATGCGCCAGCAATTGTTTAGCCGCTATATTCATTTACCTGTCGAATTTCATGATAATAATGGCACCGGGCAACTTATCTCTAAGGTCATATTCGACACCGAACAAGTCTCTAATGCCGCCGGTAAAGCGCTACTCACCTTAGTACGAGACGGAGCCTTTGTGGTGGGCTTGTTGTTTGCGATGTTTTACTACTCATGGCAGCTATCACTTATCTTTATCTTGATTGGTCCTTTGGTTGCGGTGATTGTGTCTGTGGTCAGTAAACGTTTTAGACAGGTTAGTAAACGTATTCAAGAAGCAATGGGCGATTTAACCACAGCTGTTGAACAAGTGATTAAAGGCCACAAAGTGGTATTGATGTTCGGCGGGCAAGAGCTCGAAGATAAACGTTTTGCAGATAAAAATAACCATAATCGCCAACAAAACATGAAATTGATTGTGGCCAGAATTCTTAGCGTGTCTTCGATACAAGTGATTGCATCTATCGCTTTAGCGGTTGTGTTGTATGTGGCTAGTTATCCTGATTTGGTAAAGTCACTGACTCCCGGTGTATTTGTCAGCGTTGTGGTGTTTATGACCATGTTGTTAAAGCCATTAAAACAGCTGACTACTGTTAATAGTGAATTTCAAAAAGGCATGGCAGCCTGCGTGAGTATTTTCGAGGTGTTAGATCAACAGGTTGAGCTAGATAAAGGTACTCATAGTATCGACCGGGTAAAGGGCAAAATCGATTTTAAAGATGTGACCTTTAGTTATCCCAGTAAAAAAGAAGCCGCACTTAAAAATCTGTCGTTCTCAGTCAAACCGGGTCAAACATATGCCTTGGTCGGTCGCTCTGGTAGTGGTAAATCGACCATTTCGAGTTTGTTAACCCGGTTTTACGACAATCAAACAGGTGAAATACTGTTAGATGATGTGTTGTTAAGAGATATCCCCCGAAAAGACTTACGCCGACAGTTTGCTTTGGTGTCACAACATGTGGTGTTGTTTAATGACACTATTGCCAACAACATCGCCTATGGCTCAGAAGGCAAGGTGAGTCGTGAGCAAATAATGGCTGCCGCTAAAACGGCTCATGTGTTGGAATTTTTAGAACAGCTTCCCGATGGTTTAGATACAATTGTGGGTGAAAATGGTTTTATGTTATCTGGCGGTCAACGTCAACGTTTAGCCATTGCTCGTGCACTGTTGCTAGATGCGCCAATTCTAATTTTAGATGAAGCCACATCAGCCTTAGATACAGAGTCTGAAAGACTGATACAAGATGCACTGGATCAACTGCAACAAAATCGAACCAGCATAGTTGTCGCCCATAGATTATCAACGATTGAAAACGCTGATACCATTTTAGTGATCGAAGCGGGTGAAATTATTGAACAAGGTGATCATCAAGGTTTATTGGCGCAAAATGGTGTTTATTCACAATTGTACAATATGCAGTTTGGTGAGGAGCTAGTCGTTAAGTGAGTTGGATTGACAACATCTGGTATGCACCGAGTTGGTACCATTGGCCGCTTATCATTTTGTTGTTGCCATTAAATGCGCTGTTTTGGTTATTGTCGGTGTTGCGTAGAGCCTTATTTCGATTAGGTATCAAAGCTTCAGTTGATATTCCAGTGCCGATAATTGTAGTCGGTAACATCAGTGTAGGTGGTAATGGTAAAACACCTTTAGTGGTGTATTTGGCCAAACAGTTAAGGCAACAAGGTTATCAGCCTGGGGTATTAAGCCGCGGATATGGCGGAAACAATGCCATCTATCCTATGACCGTAGAGAAAAGCAGTATGGTTGATGTGGCGGGTGATGAAGCAGTACTCATGCGCCAACATATTAACTGCCCATTAGTGGTTGATCCTATTCGTCCAAGAGGGGCGATGGAATTAGTAAACAAACATAAATGTGACGTGATTATTTGTGATGATGGTTTACAACATTATGCGTTAAATCGAGACATAGAGATTGTTGTGATAGACGGGCAAAGGCGCTGTGGCAATAATATGTTATTACCCGCTGGCCCATTGCGTGAGGGTTTGTGGCGTTTAGATACGGTAGACTTTTTGGTGTTAAATGGCGGTTTAGTCACTAACGGTGAATATTTAATGTCACTGGAAGCAGGCCAATTAATCAATGTTAAACACCCAAATAAAAGCTTGTCGATAAACGCTTTAACATCACCTGTTACAGCACTAGCCGGAATAGGTAATCCACAACGTTTTTTTGCGTTGTTAGAAAAAAAGCAAGTGAAGTTAGAAGCTAAAATAAGTTTTGTGGATCATCATGCATTTAGTAAGAAAGATATTCCAAACACCACAGTGCTCATGACAGAAAAAGATGCAGTAAAATGTACCCAAATTGCACATGATGATTGTTGGTATTTGCCGGTTAGTGCCAGTTTAACCAGTCAATTTGAAGCGCAAATTTTGCAAAAATTAAAGCAAGTAATAATAGATAAAAAACAAAGTAAGAGAAAATAATGGCCTTTGATAAAAAATTATTAGATATTTTAGCTTGTCCAGTTTGTAAGGGTAAATTGTTACACCAAAACAAACAGGCTCAACTAATCTGTAAATTCGATCGTTTGGTTTATCCTATTCGGGAAAATATCCCAGTGTTATTGGAATCAGAAGCCAAACATCTGTCGAGTGATGAAATGGAACAACTATTAAAAAACGACTAGCATCTTAGCTGGGCACATAATTTGAAGAGATCTAAGTATGCAATTTAGTGTCATTATTCCTGCACGATACGCGTCAAGCCGCTTTCCCGGTAAACCTTTAGTAGAAATACAAGGTAAACCTATGGTGCAACATGTCTATGAACGTGCTCAAGAGTCAGGAGCTAGCAATATTCTAGTGGCTACAGACGATGTGAGGATCGCTAAAGCCGTAGATGACTTTGGTGGCAAATATTGTATGACCGGCGCACACCACGAATCAGGCACCGAACGTCTAGCAGAAGTGGTAGATTTACAAAACATGTTATCCCATGAATTGGTAGTGAATGTGCAGGGGGACGAACCTTTTATCCCCGCTGAAAATATTCTGCAAGTGGCCGAAAACTTACATAATCACCAGCAGGCTGAAATGGCGACACTGGCGGTTAAAATTACCGACGTAGAAGAAGCCTTTAATCCGAATACCGTAAAGGTAGTGATGGATAAACAAGGTTATGCCATGTATTTCTCACGTTCGACTATTCCTTACGATAGAGCGCGTTTTCTTGATTCAGATTGTATAGATGAGATTGGTGAATTCTATTTTAGGCACATTGGTATTTATGCTTACCGTGCAGGATTTATCAAACAATATGTGAATATGTCTCCATCAGGTCTAGAACAAATTGAGTCCTTAGAACAGCTTCGCGTGTTGTGGCATGGTGAAAAAATTCATGTTGAGCAAGCCAGAGTTACTCCGCCAATCGGCATAGACACACCAGAGGATTTGGCTAAATTAATAGCCAGTCAAAAATAAGGAAATTTTATGGCAACTGTCGTCATAACCGGAGCCAATCGCGGCATAGGTTTAGAGTTTGTAAAACAGTATTTGGCTAAGGGTGACAAAGTGATTGCTCTTTGTCGTAATACTAGTGATGAATTAAGCAAGTCTGGGGCTAAAGTGATCGACAAAGTCGATGTGGCTAGCCCCGAATGTCTAGAAAAAGTCCTTGCGACCTTGAGTGATGTGAACATCGATTTACTGATCAACAATGCCGGTGTATTAGCCAACGAAAGCTTAGAGCATATGTCTGCTTCTACACTCGAATATCAGTTTAGAGTAAATGCTATGGGACCTTTGTTGGTCACTCAAATGCTCAGGAAACAACTGGTTCGAGGGGCAAAAGTGGCCTTGATCACCAGTCGTATGGGCTCAGTTACCGATAATACTTCGGGTGGACGTTATGGTTATCGTATGTCTAAAGCCGCTTTGAATATAGCAGGTGTGTCTTTGGCACATGACCTAAAAGAGCAAGACGTTTCAGTGGCTTTGTTACATCCTGGTTATGTACAAACTGATATGGTCAATAATAACGGCGATATATCTGCATCTGTAGCTGTTGAGCGTTTAATGCAACGTATTGAAGAGTTGAACTGGACTAATTCAGGTAAGTTTTGGCATTCAAATGGAGAAGTCTTGCCTTGGTAATATTGTTATCTTACCCATACTTGAGTTAACCCAAAAACAAGCCGGTAAATTAGCCCTTGTCAGTCAAGGGCTACATAAGAGTTATGCCTTCGGACAAGGTATAAAAGGCGTGAACGACGCCGTTAAACATCTAAGTTACATTCAAATAGACTCTATTTCTGTTATTCAGCGGGCTCATCATCACTGCTTGTGGAGCCGGGTAAAAAACTACCAACCTGATTTTATCGAACAACTTGTCGCCCAGAAACAAGTTTTTGAATATTGGTCCCATGCCGCTGCTTATTTGCCAATGCAAGATTACCGTTTTTCATTACCTAAAAAACAGGCTATCGCAGCGGGTGAAAAACATTGGCGGGATAAAAACCCCATTGCTGAAAAACGTGTGTTACAAAGAATTCGACAAGAAGGCCCACTAAGGGCAAAAGACTTTCAACATGACCGCAGCAAAAAGGGCACGGGCTGGTGGGATTGGAAACCAGACAAAGTTGCCTTAGAACAACTCTTTATTGAAGGGGAGTTGATGATAGTTGAGAGGCGAGGTTTTCAAAAAGTCTACGACTTAACTGAGCGAGTAATACCAACAGGTATAGACACCACAATACCTACTGCTAACGAGTTCGAACGCTATTTAATCAGCCGTTATTTGCGCGCACACGGTTTTGCATCTGCCCAGCAAATTAGCTATTTGCGTAAGGGTTTGAAGAGTCACATCAGCCGAACTTGCCAGGAAATGCTTGAAAACAACGAATTGCAGCAGGTGATTGTAGGTGAACAGACCTATTATGGACTGCCCAATACGATTGACTTGTTAAAACAATCAGTTAGTCGTAATCAAGTAAACATCCTATCACCCTTCGATAATGCCGTGATCCAGCGTAAACGACTGTCTGAGGTCTTTGGTTTTGATTACCAAATCGAATGTTACGTACCACCGGCAAAACGCCGATATGGCTATTTCAGCTTACCGTTGTTATGGGGAACAGAGTTTGTCGGGCGTATGGACGCCAAAATAGACCGCAAAACCAATATATTCCACATTCAAAATTTGCACCTAGAAACGGTCAAAGTGGACGAATTTATTGAGGTGTTAAAACCAACATTAAAAGCTTTCAAACAATTTAATAGTGGAAAAGAGATACAACTACATAAAGTCACAGGCCGCGAACACATAGAGGCAAATAAACAAGCAGACATTAGGCAACGTCTGCAGGCTCTTTAAATATACGTTTTAAACAAAACGCTTTTCAAGATAACTAATGATCTCAGACGAATCATACAACCATTCAACGCCGTCATCATTTTCAATACGTAAACATGGGGTTTGAATTCTCCCACCACCTTGTTGTAACTCTTCTCTAAAAGGTGAGCCTTGAGAAGCGTTACGTTTGATTATAGGTAGGTTCATTTTATACATGGCTCTGCGGGTTTTTATGCAAAATGGGCAAGCAAAAAACTGATATAAAGACAGTTTTTCCAATTCTGTTTCGATTTGTTGTTGTGCTTGTGCCGTACGTTTTAGTTTTGTTCCACGGGTCACAAAATCAATGGCGGCGATAATGCCACCTAACAGGTTACGAATAAGGTTAATCAATAGTTTCATCTATACAGCTCGGTTAGTGAATTGGGAAAATAAAAATCTGACTTATAATAACCTTTACCTGCATAGGTTTAAACTTTACTCGGAGACTAGGGGCTGTGTTTTGGTGCATAATGTTGGCAAAATGAGTTATGAAATGGGTTTGAAAATGAAAAGTCAGTTAATGCTTGTGTGTTTTGGACTAGCACTGTCTTTATGCTCGTCTGTGGCGCAAAGCAAAGAATTTAAGTTATTTGTTTTAGGTGGCCAATCCAACATGAATGGTTTTGGCTACAACCAAGACTTACCTAAAAACCTGAATAAACCTATTGATGGCGTGTATATTTTTCAAGGTCATTCAGATGCCGACGATGCACCGATTGCGGGGCAGGGTAAGTGGGAAGTGCTGCAACCAGGGCATGGGATTGGCTTTTCTTCCAACGGAAAAGTCAATAAACACAGCGATCGTTTTGGTGTCGAATTGTCCTTCGCTCACAAGTTACGTATTTTATATCCGAATGACAATATTGCCATTATCAAATATGCCCGCAGTGGTTCGTCTATTGCCATAGAGGCAGCAGGACCCGCAGGTGCTTGGGATCCCGATTACAAAGGCAAAACAGGCGTTAATCAATATGATCATTTTCTGAATACACTGGTCAATGCTAGAAATAATATGGACATAGATGCAGATGGCATACCTGATAGGGTAACCCCCAAGGGTATTATTTGGATGCAAGGTGAAAGTGATGCCGGGTATACCGAAAACCTAGCCAAGGCTTATTACGCCAATTTAAAACGTTTAATGGACTTGTTTCGTGCCACATTATTAGTCGATGACTTACCCGTAGTGATAGGTAAAATATCCGATTCATGGGACAACGAAGTAGGCAAAGTTTGGCCTTTTGGCGAGTTGGTGCAATATGCCCAAGAAAAGTTTGTTAAAGAGGATAGTAATGCTGCTATCGTCCGTGAAACACGTTACTACCAATACTCAGATACTTGGCATTATGACAGTGCTGGTTATATTGATTTAGGTGATAAATTTGCAGAAGCGGTATTTGAGTTAAATAAAGATAAGGCTGAATAGAAAAGTGCAAACAGGTCCAACAAAAAGTATAGAAATTAATGCTGAGCCGATTGCTCTGTATCAAGTATTAAAACTCGAAGCGCTGGTATCCAGTGGCGGCGAAGCAAAAGCGGCGATTGATGATGGCCGTGTTTTAGTCAATGGTGAAGTTGAAACCAGACGCCGCAAGAAAATCATGTCAGGTGACATTGTCGAATTTGCAGGTGAGCGTTTTAGTATAGTGTTGAAATGAAATAAACAGTCAACCTGTTGATCGCCTATCAGCGATCAACAGCTCAGCTTCCACAAGCGTTAGTTTTAGGAATAAATGATGAGCCATAAAAAAATCTTTACAACTCTAACATTAGCTATCTTAGTTGCATGCTCATCAAATTCGTCAGAATACTCGAAGAAAATATCATTGGATAATAAGCCACAACATCATACGAATAAGGGATATCAGAACCACCCATTTGTGGAAACTGCCGCACCTAAAGGGTTCTTTTTCTATATGCGAAGAGCATGGGGGTCGGTATTTGTACCTGATGTTCCTGATGGACATGAACTAACTGAGTTAGAGTCTCTTCAACTTTTAAACTCAATTTCCAGCGATCGTGTTACTTGGTTGGGGCATGCAAGCTTTTTGATTACAACCTCTGGAGTGACAATTCTGACAGATCCCTTTTTGTCAAAACGCGCCAGCCCTGTTTCATGGGCAGGCCCAAGAAGAATTGTTAATTTACCCATACCTATAAATAAGTTACCTGCTATTGATATAGTGATTGTTTCACATAACCATTATGACCACTTAGATGATAAAACGGTTAGGGAATTAAAAAACAAAAATGAGATTAATGTGGTTGTTCCTTTAGGGCTCAAGTCTTTTTTTACCGAACGAGGCTATAGCAAGGTGACAGAGTTAGATTGGGGGCAGTCAGTAACTGTTGAAGGAATTGACATTACAGCGGAACCTGTTGTTCATGATTCTGCACGAAGCACCTCAGATCATAATGAAACGCTATGGGCTTCTTGGGTTATTGAAAGCTTTCTAAAACGTATTCTTTTTATTGGCGATACTGGTTACTCAAAAACTATATTCAATAATATTGGTGATAAATATGACTCCTTTGACTTTGCTATTTTACCTATTGGAGCATATGAACCAAGGGAGTTATTGTGGATGTCTCATGTCACTCCCGAGGAAGCTGTCTCCATAGGTATAGATGTTCGCGCAAAGAGACTGATTTCTTCTCACTGGGGTACCATTAGCAGTTTATCTGATGAGCCATTGTTTGAACCTCCGATACGCTTTAAGAAGGCAGGACGTGATAGTGGGTTTTCCGACAACGAACTGTGGATAATGAAAGTTGGTGAAACTAGAACTGTTGAGCCAACGTCAAACTAGCAAGTCGTTTAAACGGATAGTAAACAGTTGGCTTTTGTTCGTGCTTGACAAATTGTAGCCAACTATTTTCGTCGCTTAACGAGGCGTATGACTCCCCAAATCAACCAAAAAAGTAACCATTCAGCCTTGTTCAGTAAGCCTAAATATTGTGTCCCAAGTGTTATTGTTAAAGTTAGATATAGGTATCTTTTGGCCTTTTATGGGGCATAAATATTAGGCCGTCAACAAATGCAGTCATTCTTTGAATCCTCTACCGTTGCGCTTTTTCATATTTCATCATCCTGATTCTGGTCTTTTATTTCTCTGATTTTGTCGATTATAGAAATGAACAGACGATACAAACTGGGATCAAGATGGTTGATGGCCATTTCATCCATAATGGCTAGCGCTTCAGCTTCTGGAAATGCTGCTTTATAAACTCTTTTGTGAACTAGTGCATCGTATACATCAACGATAGCTACAATTCGGGCAGCCTCTGGAATTTCTTCCGCTTTTAAACCATTAGGATAACCAGTGCCATCCCATTTTTCATGGTGACCATTGGCAATAACGGATGCTAGATTGAGCATGGGGATGTCGCTTCCGGCTAACATATCGCCACCAATACTTGCGTGACCTTTCATTATTTCGAATTCGGCTTCAGTCAATCGACCGGGCTTTTGTAAAATATTGTCAGGAATGCCGATTTTGCCTATGTCATGCATGGGGGCGGCTAACTTGATGTCGTCTATGAGAAGTTGCGGCCAGCTGAGTTCTTTTGCCATCTCTGCCGAGTACAAGCCGATTCTACGAATGTGTGCCCCAGTTTCTTCATCTCTTTTACCCGCAGCGGCTATCAGCTTAATGGCAATTTCTTCTTCCCTTTCACGGATTTGTTGAGTCCTACGGTGTACTTCTAGTTCCAGTTTCTCCTGTGTTAGTAGGTTATCCCGCATCAGTTGTTTTTCTTGGCGGTTGCTGTGATCTTGGTCGATAACGTTAAGCAGTAACAGTCTGTCGTCGTCTACCAAGATGGCAGTCGCTTCTAATAAGTACTCAGAGCCCGCAGATCCTTCTTCCATCCATAACCCTGATTTTAATTGACCTTTTTGTTTACGTTGCCAGTGATCTTCAGCATCAAACACAAAATGTTATAAAAAATCAGGTAATTCGTGTTGGCTAAGATGGCTGCCCTTGTTGATGGTGGGATAAAAATGTAGGAGCCAGCTTGGTGGGGTTGTTATACAAGTAAATAAGTCGTTTTCGGATGTCGCGAAGACAGCAATATCAAGCTCTGAATAGAGGTTTTCGAGTATTGTTGCTGACATGATTGTTTATTCCTCGATAGGTAACATATTGTGTGACAAGGTGCTAAATAACAGTTCCACATTGGCGCCTGATTTAGCACTGGTTTTAATGACTGTAAGATTCTTGTCTATATTATCAATCGATTCAGAGGAGATAAGCCATTGGTCCTCAATATCCGCTTTATTTATGGCCAATACGGCGGGGATATTTCCAAGTAAGTCTTGAACTAATGTATGGATCGATAAAGCGGTATTCAATGTCTCTGGCCTTGTACCATCAGCTACTAAAATATATCCGGCTGCGCCGCGCAAGTAACTGGTATTAATTTTTGTGTAATCGTCTTCACCCTCAAGATCCCAGATCATTAGGTTAATATCTTGACCGGAGACAGATAAGGTTTTTTTGTTGATTTTCACACCTATAGTGGTCAAATATTTATCGCTAAAAATACTTTCAACAAAGCGTTTTATCAGACTGGTCTTCCTCACTGCAAAAGCACCTAGTAAACAAATTTTCTTTTGTATCACTTGTTTATATCCTTTGATAAAGCGTTTATTTGTCAAAAAAATTAAGTGTTTTTAATGGACAATCTATCCAACGTGCAATCAGCCAACCAGTTATTTAGCTTGACTACTCTATGTTTTTTTATTTATGGGTAAATTTCTTAGCACAATAGTTTCGGATCTAGGTGTTTTTGTCAATTAGACTTAAGTTTCGACGTTATTGGTTTGCAACGTTCAACAGTGATGATGAACTAAGTAACTAAACCTTTAGTGGCAATACATTGCGCTGTTTTATGCCTTCAGTGATGGTTGCCCGATGGTTAATAACATATGCCAAAAGCATTCCTTAAGTTAATACAGGCTAAGCTCCGCGAATAACAAAAGGTTTAATTCAAGTTAATCACAAACGGTCTATTGTTCAGTTTTGTTGATAAGGTCACGTAACGATTGATGGCTAAACTGAGTGTCGATGTTTTTCTGATACTCCTCAGACAAGCCATCAACACAAGAAGAAAACTGAAGCATATCGGAAAGGTGAGAATGATCATGTCGTAAGGCATTTATTATATCGGCTGCAGTAATTTGATCTGTTGACCTTGCTGGAACAAGCTGATCGGCATTATCCCCGGCAACCACGACTAAATCCGCTTTCAATAGTTTAGTAATAATCTGACGAGTTAAAATGGGTGGTACAAATTTTCTTTGTTCCAGCTCTGTTTGTGAAACTGGCTCAAGTCTTTCCTCAAAACGAGCGCCTATTAACATCATCACTTCAAGTCCAACTTTTTCTAATAACACAGGCGAAGATTCGAATTCACTTTTTCGAGTAATGTTATTTCCATGCTGATGATAGAAGGCAATACTCGAGCCTAAGAGTAGAATTAACCAATTCATATATAACCAGATGAGTAATAAAATACCAACCGCAAAGCCAGAGTATATTGCATCATATTTTGTAGAGTTCACCACAAAAGCCGTAAAAATAAGACTACTGGCCTGCCAGGCACTTCCACCTACAATTCCACCCCAAAGGGCACTGGTAAAATTCACTTTAGTATTTGGCATCATGGCGTAGAAAAAAGTGAAGGCCATGATAATCATTAAGAATGGCATCAGTTTGGTTAACAAAATAATTAAACTGCCAAACGGCTCAATGGCAGCTAATGATTGAATGAAAGTTGAATTCATCGTAGACGCCGTGACACTTACTGCCGCAACAATCAATACTGGACCGACTAAAATAACAGTTAAATATTGGCTAAAACGATTACCAATAGATCTAAGTTGAGGCGCTAGCCATATAGTGTTGAATGCTTTTTCAATTTTTTGCACGAGAGAAACTGCGGTGTAAAATAATAGTACAAAGCCTACTATTCCCAATACACCAACCTTCATATTGCTAACAAAACTAAGGATTTGTTGATGAATTTCTAAGCCTTTTTCGCCCATAGGCTCAAGAAAGCTATAAAGCATTGGTGTGAACTGATCTTGAACATTAAACGCTTTAAGTATCGAGAAGCTTAGGGCTAATAGCGGAACTACCGAAAGAATAGTGGTGTAAACCAAGCTCATTGCATGTAAGGAGATTTGCCCATTCATCAAATCACGGATAACGGCATAAGTGATACGCAAAACACGGCGTAAAATTTGTTGTGGTTTGGATACAGGCTTATTCGGCGGATCTAATACCCATGACTCTAGCTCTGAGCATTTTTCTATTATTTTTTTCAAACTCTGGTTCCAATTATTTATGATTAGTTTTTGCGGCTTCAGTGCAAAGCCTTTTTAATAAATCATATTAAATTTTTACTGGTTTCTAAGATTGTGGGAAGAATAAAACACATACCTAATCTATTCAACAAAGGGATTTTTTGGCTAACGAATAGATGTGCCAATTAGTCATGTTGGTACTCATAATAGTTTAGTCGTTGGTTCGTTACAGTAATATTATCATGGACCAATACATTGATAATGGGGAGCAGTAAAAGCACTTATTAAATCTTCAAACTAAGATATTTTCTAACTTGTTAATGAGTATGGCCAAGTATCGATACCGTTGGTGAATTTGTTTGCCGTGACAAAAAGAATTAAAGGCGCGTAATTGGCGATGCCCAACGCTGGATGTCTGCTTTTATTGGTGTAAACTTTACTTCCCCTAATTGATTTGAATTTAAAGTGATGATTAAAATTAGAGTAATCAGATGGTTAACTATAAATGTTGGATTGATGGCAATGGCCTGTTTTAGCTTGAATGCGGCGCCTCTGAGCCAGCAAATTGATACGGATAAGGGCAAGATAGAAGGCCTATATGAGAAAACTAGTGCGGTGTATCAGTTTAAAGGCGTACCTTTTGCCAAACCTCCAGTAGGGGATTTACGCTGGAAACCACCAGTGACAATGGATGCTTGGAATGGGGTTAAGCCTACTAAAAAGTTTGCCTCGAGACCGATACAACTGCCTATTTTTGGAGACATGAATTTTCGCTCTCCTGACATCAGCGAAGACAGTTTATATCTGAATATTTGGAGTGCTGATTTAGCCCCTAAAAAACCACAACCTGTATTGGTGTATTTCCATGGTGGCGGGTTTATTACCGGTGACGGTTCAGAGCCCCGATACGATGGCACCAGCATGGCGCTAAATGGCATTGTGACTGTGACTGTTAATTATCGTTTAGGCATTTTTGGATTTATGGCTCATCCCGAACTCAGTGCTGAGTCGAGTTACAACGGCTCTGGAAATTATGCGTTTTTAGATCAGGTGGCGGCACTGCAGTGGGTTAAAGATAACATTGCTGGTTTTGGCGGCGATCCACAACGAATTATCATTGCTGGTGAGTCTGCGGGCTCTATGTCGGTAAGTGCGTTGATGATTTCACCGCTTAGTAAAGATTTGATTGCCGGTGTAATTGGTGAAAGTGGCTCTGTTGTAGGTTCGAATCTATCCACTAAAGCATTAAACTTAGCCGAACAAGACGGTGTAGAAATCTTAACTAAATTGAACGTGAAATCTATTGCTGAGTTACGAAAATTGAGTGGTACAGACTTGCTTGAGAAAACCTCAAAGCAAGATCTTATTTGGTATAGACCAAATATCGATAATTACTTTTTCCCAGTTGATCCGCTGACCTTATTACAACAAGGACATATGGCTAAGGTACCAGTTTTAGCTGGTGTTAATTCCGAAGAGGGCGGCTTTAATCAAATTTTAGGCGACAGTGCGCCTACCGTTGAGAATTTCCAAGGGGCAGTAAAAAAACTTTATCCAGAGTATTTTCAACAGATAATAGCCTTGTACCCAGCCAGCGATAAAGAGTCGGTTTTAGATGCGGCTCAAGCCTTGGCCAGTGATCGCTTTTTAAGCTATAGCACTTGGGTGTGGGCAGAGTATGCACAACGCCATAGCGGGCATGATGTATTTTATTATTTGTATACTCACCCTAGGCCGCAAATGACCTCTGCGTTTGATGATATGGAGCCGGCATTAGCAGGTGGTTTAGTCAAAAAGTCTGAAGACAAACCCGCACAGCCTAGTAGCCGTGGTGCGGTGCACTCTGCAGAAATAGAATATGTGATGGGTAATTTAGCAAGCAATAAGGTTTTTGCCTGGAATGACGATGATTACGCCATCTCTGCTAATTTTCAGCAGTACTTTATTGGTTTTATCAAGACCGGAAATCCCAATGTGACTGAATTGCCCGTATGGCCTAAATTTGCAGATAATAAACGCATTGTTATTGATAAAAAAATCAGTCAAGAAGGCATGTCTTTGTTGCGCAAACGTTATACGTTAATGGCTAAAATTAATGGCTTTGAACTTTGAACAAGAGAATCAATTTTTAGCCTTAATGGCCAAATCGATACTTGCTGTTTGGTTATCTAATAGCGTAGTAATAGAGAGCAAGGCTCTCTATTACTTTCGTTCTTTTATTCAGTTATAAACTCGTCTTGCAGTGGTTCTTCAATTGTTGTTTGTTGTGACGCAAAGGCATGGTTATCACGCACATTCTTTTGTACTGTGACAGCGGCAAATATACTCAATACATAGCCCATGGCGTAAAAACCTTTTTCGCTAAGCAATAATTCTGCATTGAACAAACCGATGGCTAACAGGCCAATAGATATGCCTGCTGATGCCCATGAAATACTATGATAAATTTTTGACGTGGCGATACCCTCTGCTTTGTCACGTATGGTTTTTTGTAACGACACCACTGAGAACAAACCGTATAAAATGATGCATGGGTAATAGCCTTTTTCGTTTAGCGCCATGTCGGCATTAAATAGGCCTATTCCATAGGCTCCTGCACCAATGATTAATGCAGCAATAGAGGCAATAATATAAGACTTTGTTGGTGCTTGAATTTCCATAATCGTTTTCCTTTTCGGTCATTTAGTTAGGTCGTTGAACTGACGCTACAATAGACACTAGTTAATTAAAAATAAACCGTATTGAGATTTGTAGCGGTAATTACTACGAAAGGTATATTATTGATATACCTTAGGTTAAAGGGTGATGGTTTCACCGTCGGCATAAAAGGTGACGCCAAGTTGGGCTAATTGATATTGGTCTAAGAATTTGTGGATAGAACCAAAAGTAGCAGTGGCAATTTTGCCTTTGTGGTCTTTGGTGGTGACATCATCCATTAACAAAGAACCAAACATCAATTTGAAGCGACTCGTTCTAACGCGCTGAGCAGTATAATGTGCCCGTGTATTTGCTTTTAGTTTTTCGATGTCAGTTGATTGATAAATAGCGGCGTTGATCATATCCAGAGTATGTTCAGTGCAATTTTGTAATTGGCTATTCATTGGATTAGCAATCACTGAATATTTAGGGTTATGTAAGTCGGTATTTTTGCCGTTAGCAATCAAGTCTATCAGTCGTGTTTGGATTTCCTCACTGGGAATAATAATCCCTGCTTTTAATGTTTGTGCCCCCCAGAAAAAATCCACTGGATAGTCTTGCACTAGTTGGCTTCTGTTTGACTGACCATCAACCTGATATAAGTTGTGGATCGCATAATCCTGAGCCGTTTCACCATTTGTTAGTTGAATATTTGAATAGACCGCAATGGCGGTGTGGGTGTAGTGAATCCCTTTAGGTAAGTCTTTTTCAGGTCTGCCTACTCGAGCAATGATAAACGCTCTAGCACCATGGGCAGCAGCGTACTTTTCAACATCCTTGGCAAATTTAACTATTTTTTCTGGAGCAATAACCGCTTGTTTGTTTGCCTGACTGCCCGCCCAAGTTGGCAAACTGAATAAGGCCAATAGGATAACTATATTGATAAATTTCATGTTTTTATTCCTTTAAAAAGTAAAGACTGCCAAACAAAATTAGAGCGTCGCTTTTTCTAATGACTTTGAATTACGGTTTGTTTTTTCTGGATAACAATCACTTTGTTTGGTGCAGGATCGGCTGTAATAGTGGTTTCGGTGATTACCAAGGGGCCATGATGTGTGTGTCTGCTGCCTGAGTTAGCAATAGAAGCGCCTGTTTGCACACTGGCTGCCCCAGCCGATAATGCCACGCTTCCCGCTACCACAAGCGGCACCGCAACCACCGTACTGGCTACTTTAGCTGTGGAAACTGCACCATGACCTACCGCTAATACTGAATGTTTACTGGCTTGGCCGCTATGCTGAGTTGAACCTTCAGCTTGTGCAGCTACAGATGAAATAGAAAGGGTGAATACTAAAGCAATAGTTGTAAGTTTCATTGTTCTTCCTTTTGGGTTGTGACGATACGTTTCGAACGAGGTAAACATTAGGCTTTAGTATTTAATACGTAAACACTGTTGTGTTTTGTATACTCTTTCGACACGTTTGGTATAGTTTAGTAATACTTTTAGTTGTTAATTGAGAAACCTATGAGTCAAATTAGTCAGGTGAATCACACTTTGAAACAGTTGTTACGGCAACAGCAGACCACCTACAAAGATATTGCCCTTAAGCTGGATATGAGCGAAGCCAATATCAAACGGATTTTTTCCACTCAAAGTTTTACTTTGCATCGTTTAGAACAACTTTGTGACATTTTACAGATGAGCCTATCGGATTTATTCGCCTTAACCGCGAAGCAGGTTCAGCAAATTAGTCAGTTAACCGTAGAGCAAGAAAACGAGTTGTTGGCTGATCCAAAGTTGTTGTTAGTGGCTGTGTGCGTGCGTGATGCTTGGAAGTTTGATGAGATCATTAACTACTACGACATAGATAAGCACCAATGTATTCAGCTTTTAGCTAGGTTAGATAAACTTAAAATTATTGATTTATTGCCGAATAATCATTTTAAATCGCTGATTGCCCAAGACTTTAGGTGGATCCCAGGAGGCCCATTGGAAAAATTCATGGAGCAGGAGGTTATGGTGAAATTTATGGCACCTAAACAAAACGAACAATGGCTGTTTCGGTTTTATCTACGGGGTCGTTACTCCCAATCATCTATCGAAATTATTCAGCGTAAACTCAATCAATTAACCAAAGAAGCGGCTGTGCTGAATCAAGAAGATGCTGATTTACCCTTAAACAAACGTCAACATATCGGTTTGCTTATGGCGATGCGTCCTTGGGAGCCTTCGTTATTTGAGAATATGCGTAAATAGGGGAGTGGTTAGATAAACGCATAGGACCTGAATCTTAGAGGACACTTCGGCCTTATGCGTTTTTTAAACAAAACTTAACGTTATCTTGCAGTCCATCCACCATCAATTACCAATGCTTGGGCGGTGATGTTTCGGGCTTCATTACTTAGCAAAAAAGCAGCTGTGGCGGCCAGTTCATCTATACCAATAAAGGCTTTTTTAGGCATAGGTGCGAGCATAATTGTTTCTACAACTTCTTGTTCACTAATGCCATTTTCAATTGCTTGAGCCGCAATCTGATTTTCAACTAAGGGTGTTTTTACGTAAGCGGGGCACAGCGTGTTGACCGTTACATCACAATCACCGGTTTCTAGGGCTAGGGTCTTAGCAAAACCAAGTAAGCCGTGTTTGGCGGCAACATAGGCTGATTTATAGGGGGATGCGACCACCGAATGAACAGAGCCTATATTGATAATACGGCCGAAGTTGTGTTTTCGCATACTGGGTAACAACGCTTGGCTGAGTAACGCAGGAGCGACCAACATAATATTGATCAGAAGTTGCCATTTTTCTGGTGGAAAATCTTCTAACTTACTCACATGTTGCACCCCTGCATTGTTGATTAATACATTTACTGTTAAAGGGTGAAGCTTGTTAGGTAAATCAGATACGGCATTTACATCGGTTACGTCTAGTTCAACCGCTGAGGCGTCGATACCTTGGTTTTGTAATTGGTTCACCGCTGATGTTGCCTGAGCGAGATTTATATCCGCAATAATAATGTAATGTCCCAAACTACCTAAATGTTGAGCGATACCCAAACCAATGCCACTGGCGCCACCTGTGATCAGAATGTTTCTTTTTGACATGTTATCTCTCCTGTAAATCAAGCTGCGTTAATGACTGCGCAATCTGTTTAACTGCTTGAATTTGTTCAGCGTCTTGGGTGGCATAATCGTTTCCTGTATAACCCCACCAATCCCAGCAACCTTGTGGGTTAAGTGGCATAAACATAGAGTTTTTAGTTTGTGGGTAAAGTACTACTAAATGATTGTTATCTGCCCAGTTGTTTAAGCCATTATTTTCAACGTATTGGGTGCCAACTGATTCGGCATTTTGCTGACAACCATGAAAATTAATATGTAGTTGACAACTTTCGCCCAACTGGCAGCTTTTAGGTACATACAGATAACCTTGCTCGGCAAGGCTTGCTGCTTTCTCTCCACCTAAAGATTGCTGGTTTATAGAAACTAACTTACCTTTTGGTTGAGAGCTTCGCGGTTGCATAGAGGGCGTGAAATAATCAAGCATGGCGCCAGCTGCGTCATAATCACACTGACCTAAAAAAGGGGATTCGGAAGTATCACATTGGCTACCATGAGTTAAAGTAGGAAAATGATGGGCAAAGGGCAGGTCACTAATGTATTCAACTTGGTTTGGTTGTACCCAGTTTAGATATTGTGTATGTAATGCCTGGGTTACATCGGAATGGATTTTGTCATCTTTTGTACCTCGTAATAACCACACTTTGCTGTTTTTTAAGTTTGCTAAAAGTGCAATTTTTTTCTGACCTTCATAAGTTTTAGCTTGTTGAGTCAGATTACTACTTGTTGCATCCGTGCTTTGATTTACACATTGCCCAAGGGCTGTTTTGATACTGTTATGAGCACAGTAATAGGGACCTGCAGCAATAATCCCTACTTTGTCTACCCAGTCAGAGTGAGCAATATGAAATTGATTGGCCATATAGCCACCGCTAGATAAACCTGAAACACCGATCTTAGTTAACTCTAAATTGAGTTTTTCGGTTCCCGCTTGACTGCTACTCATAAGCAAACAGCCAATTAATAACATTGTTAAATTTTTCATTTTCAGCCTTTGATTATCTGAATTATTGTTCGATAAAGTCTTTAATTTTTTGCGCTTTTTGCAGAATATTAACTACACCATTTAGATGACCTGAATTCCCCGATAACGTCATTAGCTGGCTATCTTTGCCAAGTTCTATGAATTGTTGATGGGTATCTTCGCTTAGATAGGGCATAAGTAATAAATCATTGGCTGACGGTAAAAATAGGCTTTTCGCTTTGATTTTAGTCAGGCCCTCAGAGAGGTTATTGCCGTGACCGGCTACAAATAATTGAGACGCTCTGGCCAAATATAAAAGATGGTTAGCATCAAACAATTTAGCCCGCGTTTCTGCTCGTTCTCTCAGCCAATTTACAATTGAATGTTTGCCATTAATAGAGCCAAGAGGTGCAGTTTCTAATGCATAATGGTTGACTGTTTTTGTTTGGCCAATTTGATTAAATGCTTCGGGAGTAAGTGCGTCTTGAGTGATAAACATCAATGCAGCGATTAATCCTTGTGTGGGCGGCGTATGCTCATAATAATCGCCATTTCGCCAATTAGGATCGAGTTGAATAGGAATTGCCCAGCGTTCTAATAATGCCGTGGTCCATGCATCACTTTGACTATTTCCGATGACAGAAACCATCCTAGGAACCCAGTCTGGATAAGCCGTTGCCCAATCTATTGCCTGCATTGACCCCATAGACGCACCAATCACGGCATGTAACTTATTTATGCCTAAACTTTCGAGCACTAGTTTTTGTACATTCACAAAGTCTCTAATCGTTACCACAGGAAAATCTAGGCCATAGGCTTTGCCCGTATCGGGATTAATCGAGGCAGGACCAGTGGTAATCACGTTAGGATCGTTTGCGCCTAGATTGGCAAGGCTGTCGACACTAATGACGTAATATTTATTGGTATCTATGGCTTTACCCGGACCAATTATTGCGTCCCAATAACCGGCTTGTTGATCTTCTTTTGAATATTTTCCAGCAGCATGTGAATTGGCTGAAAAATAGTGGGTTATTAATATTACATTGTCTTTTTCTGGATTGAGTGTGCCGTAACTTTCCCAGCCAACGGCCACCTGTTTAATGGTTTCGCCGTTAAAAGTTTTGAAATTGTTTGTTTCAAAACGTTGTTTAACTACCAATAGCTTTGCCGATGCAAAGGTACTAAGCAACAAGGCCATAAACACAGCTAAATATCCGGTGTGTTTTAAGGTTGGGTATTTCATATCAATTTATTTCCCGAAAATCATTTATATAAAGCTGAATAAAGCAATGGCCAATGCAACACCGCATAGTGGCACAACTACCGTTAATGCGCCCAATGCCCAATAAGCTTGTTGATGCGTTTCTTGGCAAATAGCGCGAATAGTGGTGACGACATAACCATTGTGGGGCAGCGAGTCTAATGCACCAGAAGAAATTGATACGATACGATGTAATTCTTCTGGGTCGACGCCTTGTTCTAAATAACCAGGCGCTAACAGTGGCAATGCAATCACTTGGCCGCCAGATGCTGAGCCTGTTAGCCCCGCAATCACGCTAATAGCAATCGCAGCACCAATTAATTCATTACCGGGTATTTGTGCCATCACTTCCACAGCCGTTTGAAAGGCTGCGGTTGCTTTGGCAATGCTACCAAAACCTACTACCGCCGCTGTATTGCCTATGGCAATAAGGGCTCCAGTGGTACCTGCAGTCACTGCATTTTGCATATTGTGAAAATGCTTAAAGTTGATAACCATTAGGCATAACACACCGCCGCCAAGTGCCACTATTAAAGCAAGCTGTTGTAGCGATTCGTGTAACAAGAATGATAAAACTAACACCACAAAAAGAGGAATAATACCGGTAATGGGGTGCGGGTAATCACGTTCTGGTATCTCTGGATCATGGTCCCGGGCTTCAAAATGTTCACCGTTAGCTACGGCTTTATTGATCATTTTTCGCATCCACCAAAAACCAAAGCTCGCCATAAATATAGCCACGACTAAACTGACTTCCCATGCAGCAAAAGGAGAGGTGCCTAAATATTTGATTGGGATCCAGTTTTGTATCTCTGGTGAACCAGCTGACGTCATAGTAAAAGTCACGGAACCAAATGCCAATGCTGCGGGAATAAAACGTCGGGGTAAATTAGCATCTTTAAACAAGCTAAGTGCCATAGGGTAAACTGAAAAAGCCACCACAAATACACTGACTCCACCGTAGGTAAGAACCGCACAGGCTAACACCACTGCAACTACTGCTTGTTTCTTGCCTAGTTTGCTGATGATCCACCTAGCTAACGAGTCAGCAGTACCAGTATCCTCCATAAATTTGCCAAATAATGATCCAAGCAAAAACATAAAGAACCAAGAGGCGATAAAACCTGAAAAACCTTGCATGTAGCTAGTGACAAAGTTGATATCACCGATAAAAATGGGTAAACCACTGGTAAGTGCGACAATTAGTGCACAAAGAGGGGCAGCAATAAATAAGTTCATTCCGCGAATAGTTAACACTATCAGCAGTAATAACCCACCTAACAGGCCGATTAAACTAAGCATATGTTGTATTCCTTTAAAATTAAGTCTGTGACCGCAGACTAATAGAAAGGATGATAATAGTGTGGAGTAAAGCCTTACTAATGCCCATAGTACTATGGTACTAAGGACTACAAAGCGTTTCTGGATTAAGGTTACTTAGACCGCAGCAAATAGAAAATAATAAAAACACTATCCGAGGACACATGATTAAAAATATACATAACAAGAAATGTTTGGCTGCTACTAAACAACTATTTAATCAATCACTTTGCGCTATTGCGGTAGGAACCGTGTTGTTTGCTAGTGGAAACCTACAGGCACAAGAAAGCGATAATAAGAAAGGCTTAGAACGTATTGAAGTAACCGCTCGTAAAACGGTTGAAAGTTTGCAGGAAGTACCTGTTTCTATCACTTCAATCGGTGCAGTTGAACTAGATGAAAAAGGCATTTCGGTACTCACTGAAATCCAGCAGTTTTCACCTAATACTACTTTACAGAACAGTCGTGGCACTAACTCTACCTTAACCGCATTCATTCGTGGTGTGGGTCAGCAAGATCCACTTTGGGGCTATGAGCCTGGTGTTGGCATCTATATTGATGATGTATATGTGGCCCGTCCGCAAGGAGCCGTATTTGACTTGTTAGATGTAGAGCGCATTGAAGTTTTACGTGGCCCGCAAGGCAGCTTATACGGTAAGAATACTGTTGGTGGTGCACTTAAATACGTTACCAAAGAAATGAGCGGTGACACTGAGCTAAATGTTCAGGGCACATTAGGTAGTTATAACCAGCGAGATTTGAAAGTAACGGGGCAATTTCCAGTAATCGAAGACAAATTGTATGTTGGATTTGGTTTAGCTGACTTATCTCGTGATGGATATGGTGAATATTTGCAATCAGCTTTGCCTAATCAGAATTTAGAAAACTACAACAAAGATCTAACTGCAGCACGTGTGACCATAGAATTTACGCCTAGTGATGATCTGTTTTTTCGTTTAGCTTGGGATAAAACCACTGACGACTCAAATTCTAAGGGTGGCTATCGTTTATTACCTAGCTTGTTAACTGACGCTCCGGTACCTGACAGTGTGTTTGATTCCTACACTAGTTTACCAACCGAAAATAAAGTGGAGTTGGAAGGTATTAGTTTAACCGCCCGTTGGGATATAAACGACGCTATCAGTCTTAAATATATTGGTTCTACGCGGGAAAGTTACTCACCTACTAATATTGATTTTGATAATACGGCTTTGGATATCTTTGATGTCCCGGCTATTTATGAAGACGATAATAGCTCCCATGAAGTGCAATTTAACTATTCTGGTGAAGGTTTAACAGTTGTTGGTGGTATTTACTATTATGACGGTGAATCTTGTGGTCAGTTTGAAGCAATATTAGGATTTTTGGGACGTGCTGCATTTGGTACTCCGGGTTTAACGCGTGAGGTGAGTGGCTGTAACAACAGTGAAAGTACTGCAGTTTATGCGCAAGGCTCATACGATATAACCGAACAATTATCTGTCACTATCGGTGCTCGATACACAGACGAAGAAAAGCAAGCCGTAGTCAAAAATGGTTTGATTTTTGATAACGTTTACCCAGAATCGGCTTGGGTCCCAGGCTATGTTCGTCCAAGTGGTGACATAGTGCCGCAAGTTTTAGGTAGTGACTCGAATGGAAACGGTGTTTTAGACGCACCCTCGGTTCAAAGCTGGTCACGTTTTACTCCTAGAATAGGATTAGAATATCAAGCGAATCCTGACTTGATGTTTTTTGCTAGTTATTCACAAGGCTTTAAATCTGGAACGTTTAACCCTCGAGCAACCGTTAACGAGCCAGGCGTAGATCCAGAGATTGTTGATTCAATTGAAGTGGGTCTGAAAAGTGATTGGTCAGATAACTTGCGGGTTAACTTAACCTTGTTCTCTTGATCACGAAGATCGCCAGTATATCGGTTTACTGCCTACCGATGATGTCACAGTGTTAAATCAATTTTTGTCTAACGTGGCAGCTACATCTGCTACAGGCGTAGAGGCAGAAATAACCTACATTGCAACGGATGACCTAACCTTTGATTTCTCATTAGGTACGATTAATTCTAAAATTGAAGAGAATAACGCGGTTCCACCACTAATCGGCATTTCAAATACACCTGACTTAACTTATAACCTTGCTGCAAATTATGTGTTAGAAAGTGATGTTGGTTCGTTTACCTTTAATGCTAATTATTATTATCGTGGTGATTATCGCTTGTTTGAAGACAGTGACCAACTTCAAGAAGAAGGTTACGGCATACTCAATGCTAGCGTTAATTGGCAAAGTGATAGCGGTCAATGGTACGGCGGTTTACACCTTAAAAATCTAACTAATGAAGAATATTTAGTCGGCGGTTATAATTTTGCTGTAGACAATGGCGATGGAACCTTGGTCCAGGATTGGGTGGGCGATACCACTTTGATTGGTTACTATGGCGATCCACGTACAGTTAGCTTAACAGTCGGTTATAGATTTTAACTTAAACTGATCTCTTTTAAGGCAGCTTCGGCTGCCTTTTTGTGTTTATGCATTGGCTTAACCCTAAAATAATCATACCCTTATAGAAAGTTTTTTGAACCCATCAGTTATTGCTCTTAAAGGTTATATTAATGCAAGCTAAAGCTATAGTTGCAGACGACCACCCCTTATTTCGTAGTGCGTTAAAACACGCTGTTTTAAGTGTATTAGGGGACAATATTTTAGAATCTGCGAGTTTTGATGAGACCTTAGATTTGTTGAAAATCCATCAAAACATGGAACTGGTTTTCCTAGACCTCAACATGCCGGGTAATCAAGGACTGACTGGGTTAACCATACTGCGTAATAACTATCCTGATGTTTTGGTAGTGATAGTGTCTGCAGATGAACGCCCGGAAATCATAAAAAAAGCCATTGATTTTGGATCCAGTGGTTATATACCCAAATCAACCCCGTTACCTATCATTACTCAAGCAGTAGAGCAGATATTAGAAGGGCAGATATGGGTGCCTCAGGATATGCTCAACGATGTGGAGCAGCTCAATAATACCCAGTACATCACTTTTGCCTCGCGCCTTGAAAAACTAACCCCTCATCAACTTAGAGTATTACAGCTAATGGCTGACGGTTTGCTAAATAAACAAATAGCGTATGAGTTACAAGTTAGCGAATCCACAATCAAGCAACATGTGTCGGCGGTGCTTAACAAACTTGGCTTTAATAACCGCACTCAAGCAGGTGTGATGTTTAAAAGTGTAATGAGTACCGTTGTAGGTGAATGAATAGTGAATAAAAGTGTAATCACCGAGGCGTTTTTATCAATCTGAACTATTATCAGGCATTGTTTTGTTGCAAGTAGGTGTGCGGTGAATATTGTTACTTTTTCCGTTATTCTTCTAGTATCAAATTAGTAATTTCCAATAATTGAGTGATTAATGAAATTAAAAACGCGAGTAGTTTCAGCTGTAGTATTGCCGTTTATTTTTTTCATTAGTGGAATCAATAGTGCCGAAAAAATTACCATTGGTTTTGGTGAAGTATTGGCACCATGGGTTTTAGTCGATACAAACCAAGGTATCATTGTTGACCTTATTGAATCGGCGATGACACCTTTAGGTTATGAAATTGGACACCTCTATTTGCCCTACGCTCGTCGCACTAAAGCGTACCGTGCGGGTGATGTTGATGTTGTCTCTGATATGAACTTAAACACTATCAATCAATATGATTTAAAGGGATATTTTTCAGACGTTGCTTATTCTTATGAAAACTTTGCCTTTAGTTTGAATAAAAATCACTATCAATTTACCCAGTTAAGTGACCTCGAAAATCACAGCTTACTATCATGGCAAGACGCCGCTGTTCATTTAGGTGATGATTACGCCAAGATGGCCAACAATAATCCTCGATATGGCGAAACCTTTGATCAAGCAATGCAAGTCAAAATGTTATTTTTAGAAAGGTATGAGGTGATCCAAATGGATGCTCACATTTTTTCTTATTACCATACCCAGTTAACTAAATCTGAAGAAATGGATGTGACGCAAAAAGTGGACAGATTTGCTCTATTTGGTAGCAGTCCAAATGGATTTCTATTTAAGTCTGAAAAACAACGAGATGAATTTAATCGGCAATTATCTTGGTTAAAATCCACAGGGGAATATCAAAAAATCTTTGCCCGTTATAAATAACTTTATCTCTGAATAAGCTGCATAGGGTAGTGCTGAAAAAATTATTTTAAATAATTGTGTGATTAGTATGCGATTTCTAATTTACATCCGTAACATGCTCTACATTGAAGTAAATATACTTAATTTTAGACACTTACGGAGTAAACATTATGAACAACATCGACATGATAAAAGAAAAAGCCGCTACTGCAGAAGAAATGGCGCGTAAAGTTTGGTTAGCGGGCCTTGGAGCTTACGGTAAAGGCTACGAAGAAGTGAAAGGTCGTTTTGAAGCACTTTCAACTGATTCAAATAAATTGTTTGATGAGCTAGTGGTTAAAGGCGAAAAGCTTGAAGCTGAAGGTAAAGACAAAGTAAAAGAAGTGAAAACTAAAGTAGCTGCTAAAACTGAAATCGAAGCGCGTATCGAAACAGTAAGCACTAAACTAGGTTTTAACAACACTAACTCTGACGACAAAATCGAAGAATTAAACGCTAAAATCGACGCTTTAACTGATGAAGTTGCAAAATTAGCCGCTAAGAAAGCCTAATTTAAGCTATGTTTTTGAAAAAGAGAGCCTTATTGCTCTCTTTTTTTATGGGAATGTATCGCTAATTGTATAGCCGGATGTGGACTTGCTAATAAACAGTTTTCATACCGATAGACGGTTACGTTAAATGATTTGCTGGTTTAGCAATGACCACCTGATTTTTGCCAAGTGCTTTTGCTTGATAAAGTGCATCATCAGCTAGTTTTAATAACTGGTCTGGATTGTGGGCATGATTGAAAGTTGTTTCTGCTAAACCAAAACTTGCAGTAAGTACAATTGCTTGTTGCTCAGTTTTTAATGGGACCTGACTCATTCCTTCACAGATCCTTTGACTTATTTCTTCCGCGCTTTTGATATCAGTATTGGCTAGAACAATGACAATTTCTTCACCACCATACCTAGCGATAAAGTCGTCTTTGCGTAAATTAGTTTGTTGTAAGTACTGAGCGATTCGTTTTAGGCATTCATCTCCAACTTGGTGTCCATAGGTATCGTTAATTTTTTTAAAATCATCAATATCTAACATGACCAGAGACAGTTTTTGACCTTGCTCAATGGCCTGAGTAAATTTCAACTCAAAATAACTATCAAAGGTTTGGCGATTATACAATCCAGTGAGGTGGTCAGTTTCTGACAATTCTTTTATCCGATCATGCTGAACTTTTAAATAGTCAGCTTTAACTTCTAGTTCGTTATTGCGTCTGGATAATTCTTGGGTTTTTTCTGCCACTTCTTGTTGCAGGTTGTTGGTTAAATGTTCGGCCATATCCAGCGCAGATACAAATCTTAAGGAATGGTATTGTGTTTGCACGAACAAAAATAAAAATAAAGTATATTCAGAAATATAAATATTATGGGTACTAGACAACGCCGCAGTGATGTCATTTACCACCCCTAAAAACATAACAAAACAACTGATAATCATCATTGCTGACTGATAAGATTTAATTATCATCGAATGTATGATTAGCCAAATAGTGTAAACAGCAAATATCGCTAAAAGTGCTTGGTAGTAGAGTAAATAACCAACAACTTGTTTAAGTGGACTGAATAGAGTGGCTACTACAACAAGGGCTATAACAAAGTAACCCAGCCTAACAATCTGTTCAGAAAATTTTGCGGGGTATAAATATGAAAAGAAGTGGGCTGCAGCAACGGCCGGCCAAACTATGGTGATATATTCTAACCTTAACAAAATATCAAAATTGTTAGGATCACCCAAAAGGTAATAAACATAATCAGTGGACACCGCAGCTCTTAATAAAACTGAAAAAGCAAACACTGCTAATAACAATAAAACACGTTCTTTAGGGCGAAACAGATAAAATAAGATATTTTGAAATACAACCAACAAACCTATAGCAATTAACGCAACCCGACTCGCCAAATCCGAGAGTAATAATTTATTTGCCTGCTCCAGTTCGCTCACTTCGAATGCGCCATACATACCAGCACGTTTATATAATTGAGCTGAAAGATAAATCACTAAGGTGCCTGAATTAGCATTTTTAGGTAAAAGTAATATATGTGTTTTAAAGCGCATTTGTTGCGCCTCATAATTTTTTGAAATGCTACCTGACTCACCTAATAACTGTGTCTCACCAGAATCACTAATCCACCATGCCTGCCAAGCGTCATTGACATTTCGCATGCGTATTGCAGGCTCTCTGAATGTGATACTCAGATTATTTAATTTGAGTATATAAGTACCAAATCTGTACTCATTTAGTATTTTATCATCCACTAAAGTGCTAACAAAATTAGGTAATTGAACAATCTCGAAATCGACTTTATTTGAAGCTATATCCTCTAGCGGAGTCCATGTGCCCCAACTTAACGCCCACTCACCGGCAAGACTTGCCTTACCATCTACTAATTCTTTTTGCACATCGACCGTTGGAATCGGTTGAGCAGCTAGGAGAGGTGCACTAAAAGGTCCAATAAAAATACTCAATATAAACGCGATGAACTTAACAGATCTCAACATAACCTCTCTTCACCTTCCATATTGAAACCCATCACGTTTAAAAAAGTTGTTTTTATACAAACACATATGATTACTCTAACATGACCTCAATTAAATTTGTGGCACTTATATTGACCATATACTGCACTTTCATCTTTCTTACTCAGTGTCTTTTTTGTCTTAGTTTAAGTTAACAAATAGGTATAGAAACTTGTATAGAACGAACAGCTTGTAAAATAACGCTATTTAATTCATTAACCAAGTATCGAAAGTATAAAGGTTATGCACACTCATACAAAACAACGTGTATTGCATTAGTGTCGAATTTGCCTATCTATTTCTATCCATCATTTTATTAAAACGCTACGGTTTTTAATGCAAAACTTGTTTTATAAAACGTTTCAACGCAGCAGGTTTTATCGGCTTAGGCAAATAATGTAAATCTGCGTCTATTACTTGTTTTCGTACTTCTTCTGTCCGGTCGGCACTGCTTAACACTCCGAGTAAATGTACTTGCCAATGTTTTCGTAATAAATTAGCGGCTTGAATACCGGTTGCACCATTGTCTAGGTGATAATCTAAAAACAATAAATCAGGGCAAGTAGGGCAATTTGCTATGGCATCGTCTACATTATTAAACGCATAGACTGTGGCCCCCCAACTTTGTAATAAATGACTGACTGCTTGTATGGTGTTGATGTCATTTTCAATGATCACCACAACTTTACCACTGAGTAAAATAGACGAGTCAGCAGTAGAGTGGATTTTTGCTTGATCAGAGTTAGGTACTGCTATCCCTTTAGGCACGGTTATTTCAAAACAACTGCCTTTGTTAAGTGTCGATTGAAGGTTGATCGAATGATGAAGTAGCGCACTGATGCGTTCCACAATAGTTAACCCTAATCCCAAACCTTGATTATTGTTTTGTTTATCTAATTGGTTGAATTCTTTGAATATTTCTTTTTGTTGGTTTTCGGCTATGCCTTTTCCCGTATCGTATACCCTAATTTTGATCTGTTGATTTTGGCGTTTGGCCACAATGAGTATCTTGCCCGAATCAGTATAACGAACGGCGTTAGAAATCAGATTCTGTAACACTCGCCTTAACAGTTTTTTATCAGAGGTCATGAAACAAGAGCTGGGCACATGTTTTAATACTAACCCTTTGCGCTGGGCTAAAATGGCGAACTCCTGAACCAAAGGTGTTAACAATTCGCTAAGTTTAAAGTTTTGAATATTAGTGGTTAATACACCTGAGTCTAACCTTGTCATATCTAATAATGTAGATAGCAACTCTTCGGCGTTGTTTAGGGATTGGATTAGGCTGTCGCTCATGTCAGCCATGTCTTTATTCGGTGCTTTTTCTTTAATAAGTGAAGCAAATAAGCTGGCTGCGTTAAAAGGCTGCATTAAATCGTGACCGGCAGCGGCTAAAAATTTACTTTTGCTGTCGTTGGCTTTTTCGGCTTCTTGCCTTGCTCCATCAAGGGCGAGGTTGGCAGTTTCCAATTGTGCGGTGCGCTTAGCGACTCGGCTTTCTCAGTGTTGTTTAGATTGCTGTAATTGCTGTTGGATATTGATGTAGTCAGTAATGTCGCTATAAGTGGTAACAAATCCACCACCAGGAAGAGGGCTGCCATTAACTTCTATGGTTTGTCCATTTTCTTGTTTGCGCACGTATTTGTAGTGGCTACCAATACGCATGTACTGCATACGTTTTTCAATTTCCGAGTCTAATTGTTCCTTTTTGCCAAATAACCCTCTTTGGGCGTTAAACAATAATAATTCCTTAATCGGAATGCCTACTTTGATCAAACTAGCCGGGTAATCGAATAACTCTATATAACGCTGATTCCACGCTAATAAAGACAAATTCACATCTACAACACATATACCTTGTTGAATATGCTCCACTGAGGACTGCAATACTTCGTGATTAAAGTGAAAGGTATGACTGGCTTCTTCAACCAGTTCGACTAGCTCTGCAATGGCTACGTCTTTTTTCTCTGCGATAGCCGAGAGTAATATTCTGGCGCTCACATTACCCACTTGGTTAGCTATCTCATTTTCTATACTAGCGAGTAGTTTGGGGCTTGCGTAAGCAGATGACTGTTCGATTGGTAGGTTGTTTAGTAAAAACTGATGACGTTCTTTATCTAATACTTTTTCTGTCACAGCAAGTAGCTTAGATATCTTAGTGGCCTGATTTAGCGTTGAAAACGTTTGTTCTTTTTGCCCGTCTATTTGTTGCTCTTTATTGGTGGGTAAAATCAGACTAAACAATACAAAACAAAAGGTGTTAACCAATAAACTGAGTACAAAGCCTGAGGCCAGTTGTAAATCATTGGGTGGCGGATCAAAATAATAACTGGCGGTAATACTGGGCCATAGCAACCAATAAGCCCAGCACAACGCGCCCGAAACCAAAGCAATCATTGCGGCAGTTTTATTACGTTTTTGCCAATATAAGCCGCCAATAATAATGGGTAAGGTTTGTGACAATAAAGCAATGGCAATAATGCCACTTTTTACCAGAGGTGCGGTTTGACTAATATCTAAGTGATATAAATAAGCGATGCCCATCACCACCACAACAGTGGCACGGCGAGTAAACAAGACTGCTTTGGGTGTGAGATTATGTTTTTGTAAGCGTTGTAACTGAATTTTTAAGCGTAGTGGGGTGACTAAGTTGTTGGAAATCATGATCCCCATAGCAAGGGTGGCCACAATCACCATGCTGGTTGCGGCGGATAAACCACCAATAAAAGAGATTAGTGCCACACCCGTACTGCCCCCCTCTAAAGGTAACGCTAGCGCGTAGATATCAGTGCTGACCTGAGTTGTTGCATCAAACACTATATGTCCGGCGATACCTATGGGCAGAATAAACACCGTCATTAGGCACAAATATAATGGGAACATCCAACGGGCTGTTCGTAGTTCTTCACTTCCATTGTTTTCGACAAAATTGATGTGAAACTGACGAGGTAAACAAAACATTGAACATACCCCTAACAACATATGGCTTAGGTATACCCATGCCGCAGAATCAGACTGAATGATTTCTTGGCTTTTAGGATGCAATTGAGCCTGACCGAATAAGTCCAACACCCCATCAAACATCACATAACAAATATAGATACCGACAATTAAAAGCGCCACTAACTTAACCAGAGATGCAAAAGCGATTGTCAGCATTAATCCTGGGTGTTTGTCGCTGGCGCTGAGTGATTGAGTACCAAATAAGATGGCAAAAAGTGCCATTAATATCGCCACATAGGCACCTACATTTCCGCTCCAGCTCACATCTATGCCTACCAAAATAGCCACACTGTGACTGACGGAGTCGAGTTGTAATGCAATGTAGGGAATAACCCCGATTAAACATAACAATGTTACTAACGCGGCTAGTAGGTAGGATTTTTCGAAACGTAAACTTATAAAGTCTGCCAGCGAGCTGACTTGGTGTTGGTGGCACAACAAACTGATTTTACGTAATACCGGGTGAGCGAATAGAAATACTAGAATTACCCCCAAATAAGTGGGCATAAATGCCCAACCATATTGTGTTGCTTGGGTGGTAGTGCCGAAAAATGCCCATGATGTGCAGTGCACACCTAAAGCTAAACTATAGACAAAGGGGTGCTGCTGTTGACCTTTGTAGCGTTTATCTGCCCAAAACGCTAAGGCAAACAGAACTAATAAGTAGCAAAGTACCAGTGCGGAAACAGTCCAAACATTAATCATGAGTAAACAAAAATAAACTGATAATTCAGTACTTTACCCTTAGTAAGGTAAATATGAAAGTGGGCTTATTAGGCATTAGTGATTACTTATTGCAGATAAATCACAAAAACATCAATTATCAGCCCTTGAAGCTTATAAATGTAACCCCATTATTAGTGGCAGTTGAAAATTTGCTTAAAGAGTATATGGAGCTAAGCATGTCAAATGAACAAACACCACCGCATGATGAAGAGTTAGAGGCTGGTATAGAAGCCAAGCAACCAGACGCAGAACAAGAAGCTGTTGAGTTAACTGAAGATAAACAACGTATTGTTGAATTGGAAGCCGCAGTCATTGCTGCCGAAACCAAACTTGCTGAACAAAAAGATTCAGTTATGCGCTCGATTGCTGATGCGGATAACGCGCGTAAACGTGCTCAAGGTGAAATAGATAAAGCCCGTAAATTTGCTTTAGAAAAATTTGCCGGTGAATTATTGCCTGTAGCCGACAATTTAGAGCGTGCATTACAGGTGGCTAATCCAGAAGATGAAGCCATAAAACCTATTGTTGATGGTGTTGAACTGACACTTAAGTCGTTTATTAACACAATTGAAAAATTTGGTATGACAGTGATTGACCCGCAAGGTCAACCTTTTAACCCAGAACAGCATCAAGCTATGTCGATGCAAGAAAACGCGGAGTTGCCACCGAATACAGTGTTGGCAGTGATGCAAAAAGGGTACGAGATAAATGGCCGTTTGTTACGTCCAGCCATGGTAATGGTTACTCGCGCGCCAGAAGGCGGTGTAGATACTCAAGCCTAATTCCAGTTCTTTTTTGAAGTGCAGAATTAGCAAAAAATATTACAGTTTTGTGAAGGTTTATTTTCAATAAGATGTTGAAAATCTAAATAATAACCCCACAAAGTGTACAAGCTTTTAAGAACAATCTTTTGGAGAAAAACTAATGGGTAGAATCATTGGAATAGATTTAGGTACTACTAACTCATGTATAGCAGTACTAGATGGCGACAAAGCCAAAGTATTAGAAAATGCAGAAGGGGATCGCACAACTCCTTCGATTATCGCTTATACGAATGATGGTGAAATTTTAGTTGGTCAGCCAGCTAAACGCCAAGCGGTAACTAACCCACAAAACACTTTATTCGCTATTAAGCGTTTAATTGGTCGTCGTTGGGAAGATAAAGAAGTACAGCGTGATATCGACATCATGCCTTTCAAAATTGTTAAAGCTGACAATGGTGATGCATGGGTAGAAGCGAAAGGCGAAAAAATGGCGCCACCGCAGATTTCTGCTGAAGTATTGAAAAAGATGAAGAAAACCGCCGAAGATTACCTAGGCGAAGAAGTCACAGCTGCCGTTATCACTGTGCCTGCTTACTTTAACGATTCACAACGTCAAGCAACTAAAGATGCGGGTCGTATTGCTGGTCTTGAAGTGAAACGTATTATTAACGAGCCAACTGCTGCTGCTCTTGCTTACGGCATGGACAAGAAAAAAGGCGACAGTGTTGTTGCAGTATACGATTTAGGTGGTGGTACGTTTGATATCTCTATCATCGAAATCGATGAAGCTGACGGCGAACATACGTTTGAAGTACTAGCGACTAATGGTGATACTCACTTAGGTGGTGAAGATTTCGATAACCAAGTTATTAACTACTTGGTTGCAGAATTTAAGAAAGATTCAGGCATGGATTTACGTAAAGATCCTCTTGCGATGCAGCGTTTAAAAGAAGCAGGCGAGAAAGCTAAGATTGAATTGTCTTCTGCTCAGCAAACTGAAGTGAACTTACCTTACATCACAGCTGATGCGTCTGGTCCTAAACACCTTACTATCAAATTGACTCGTGCGAAACTTGAGTCTCTAGTTGAGGCAATGGTCAAAGCAACGCTTGAGCCACTTAAACAAGCGCTAGCTGATGCTGACTTATCTGTAGGTGATATCAACGATATTATCTTGGTAGGTGGTCAAACACGTATGCCTATGGTTCAGAAGTATGTAACTGAATTTTTTGGTAAAGAGCCACGTAAAGACGTTAACCCTGATGAAGCAGTTGCAGTAGGCGCAGCGATTCAAGGTGGCGTATTATCTGGTGATGTGAAAGACGTATTGTTACTTGACGTAACACCTCTTTCTTTAGGTATTGAGACTATGGGCGGTGTAATGACTGCTCTAATCGAGAAAAACACTACTGTACCTACTAAGAAGTCACAGACTTTCTCAACAGCTGAAGATAATCAGTCTGCGGTAACTATTCACTGTCTTCAAGGTGAGCGTAAGCAAGCCTCGGGTAATAAATCTTTAGGTCAATTTAACCTAGAAGGTATTCGTGCAGCACAACGTGGTGCTCCGCAAATCGAAGTAACCTTCGATATTGATGCTGATGGTATTTTACATGTGTCTGCGAAAGACAAAGATACAGGTAAAGAGCAAAAAATCACTATCAAAGCGTCTTCTGGTTTGAGTGAAGAAGAAGTAGAACAAATGGTTCAAGATGCTGAAGCAAATAAAGATGCTGATGCGAAATTTGAAGAACTTGTTCAAGCACGTAACCAAGCTGATGGCATGATCCACGGCACGCGTAAGCAAGTTGAAGAAGCTGGCGATGCGTTGAGTGAAGAAGATAAAGCGCAAATTGAAACCGCTGTTGTTGCTCTAGAAGAAGCAGTAAAAGAAGGTGACAAGGAAGCGATTGAAGCGAAAACTCAAGAGCTTATCGAAGCGTCTGCTAAGTTGATGGAAGTAGCTCAAGCAAAAGCTGCTGCTGAAGGCGCTGCTCAAGGCGGCCCAGAAGCGACTGATGCTGGTGCTCAATCACAAGATGATGATGTTGTTGATGCTGAGTTTGAAGAAGTAAAAGAAGACGATAAGAAGTAATCTTTTCGACTTAAATGGCTGACTCATTGGTGAGTTAGCCTGACTCGGCGCAACAGTTAATTCTGATTGCGCCTTGTTTGTATTAAAGCTAGTCATTTTATGGCTATGGCAAAATAAGAATTAGATACCGCAGGATAACGAATCGACATGTCGAAGCGAGATTATTATGAAGTGTTGGATGTGGACAAAAGTGCCACCGAACGCGAGATAAAAAAGGCTTATAAGCGCCTAGCGATGAAATACCACCCAGATAGAACTCAGGGTGATAAAGCTATGGAAGAAAAATTCAAAGAAGTGCAAGAAGCACACGAAATGCTAACTGACTCGCAAAAACGCGCGGCTTATGATCAATATGGTCATGCCGGTGTTGATCCTAATCGCGGCGGTGGCGGTGGTCAGGGTGGCGACTTTGGCGATATTTTTGGTGATGTATTCGGCGATATTTTTGGTGGTGGACGGGGAGGCGGTGGTCGTCAATCTCGTGCTCGTCAAGGCTCTGATTTACGTTACAACTTAGAACTTTCACTTGAAGAAGCGGTAAAAGGCAAAAGTGTCGAAATTCGTGTACCTACACTTGTGGGTTGTGATACCTGTGATGGTTCAGGCGCGAAAAAAGGCTCAAGCCCAACAACTTGTCCCACTTGTCATGGACAAGGCCAAGTGCAAATGCGCCAAGGTTTCTTTGCTGTACAGCAAACTTGTCCCACTTGTTCGGGTAGAGGCAAGATCATCTCCGATCCGTGTAAACCTTGTCATGGTCAAGGCCGCGTAGAAAAAACTAAAACCTTATCGGTTAAAGTACCAGCCGGTGTTGATACAGGTGACAGAATTCGTCTATCTGGCGAAGGTGAAGCCGGTGAAATGGGCGCGCCAGCAGGTGATTTGTATGTACAAGTTCATGTGCGAGACCACAAGATTTTTACCCGTGAAGGTAATAACTTGTATTGCGAAGTGCCATTAAGTTTCACCAGAGCGGCATTAGGCGGTGACATTGAAGTGCCAACTTTAGAAGGTAAAGTTAAGTTAAAAGTTACTGCTGAAACCCAAACTGGGAAAATGTTCCGCTTGCGTAACAAAGGCGTTAAGTCAGTACGCAGTGGCAGTGTCGGTGACCTAATTTGTAAAGTGGTTATCGAAACTCCTGTTAACTTAAGTGTCAGCCAAAAAGAACTGCTAGAGCAACTAGAAAGTTCTATGGGAACAGGTAAAGATACTGCCAAAAATCGCCCGAAAGAAAGTGGCTTTTTTGATGGTGTGAAAAAGTTTTTTGATGATTTAACTAATTAATCGTTAATTGACTTTTTATCTACAAAAGGCCGCTTTAAAGCGGCCTTTTTGTTAGCTGTTGTCCCATCCCCAAAGTGCAAATGTAAAAGAGGCGCTTCAAATATGTTCGTTGAACACTAAACCTGTCAGAGCAATTTACTAACAATTAAGAATTTGAAGAATCTGCATCGCAGTAGTGATATGTTAACGTAACGGCATTAGTCGTCAGTGGCTAACGTTATGTATCGTATACGATTGAATAGAGGGGAGTATAAATGGAATCACAAAACCATTCGTTAGAGCAATTGTTTAAGCAACTTGGCCTAGCCAGCTCAGAGGCATCTATTGCAGAATTTATTAGTAAAAATGCGCCGATAGCCAGTGATGTTAAATTACATCAAGCAGCCTTTTGGTCGCCATCACAATCTTCATTTTTACAACAATCAAAAGCTGATGATGCTGATTGGTCTGAAATCGTAGATCAACTAGACACTATGTTACGTTAACGCTTAGTTTCATAGCTTGTTCTAACAGGCTAGAATAATTGCCTGTTGCTTGAGTCTTATTATCTTCGAACAATAAATTAAAGTATTTTAAAAGCCGCTAAATGTAGCGGCTTTTTATTACATCCAAGACTTTTGAGTAGACTCTACTTGATAAAGCCCTTCATCTATAAGCTTATAGGCTAACTTTTCAGGGAGCATAGGCACTTTAAGCGAGCCAGAGGCCAGAATAAATTTTACTGTGGCTAATTGCCTTTTCTTCATCAAAAAGTTTTGTTGGAACTGAGTCTGTTGAAGCTTGTAGGTTGGGAAACAATAATAGTCGACTCCAATTAGGCCTTTTCTCAGGTACACAAAGTTTTCATCTTTGGCGATCCCCCAGCGCTTCCAGCGTAAAACAACTAAACCACTTAGGACTACGAACAATCCACTTATCAAGGCTGCTATCATCAGTTTGTCATTCATCAGGGTAAAGCCTGCACTGATTAACCACAGGGGCATTAAGACATATACAATATTACGCCAAATAAAACGTTTGCTAATAGCTTCAAACCCATCATCACTGACTAGCGTATTGAGAATGTTGCCGGGGTAGGCATCATTTATCAGCGCTTGGCATTCATGGGGTTTGATGGACGGTACAATAATTTTGCTACTAGCAGCAGAGGTGTTCAAGTTGCTTGCAAAGGAGCTACTTTGTTCAAATTTGAGATTGATGCGTTTTAGCAGTACATCTAGCCAATCTTGTTTCTGGACTACCATTTGTAAGCGGCTTAAACGCATACTGACTTCGTGTTTAGTGAACAGTCCACTGCGCCTGATGTATTTGTCATCTAGCTTACTCAGTGTATAACCGTAAAAACTAATGATCGCGCCTATTACCGAAAAGCTGACTAATACAAACATGATCAGCATAGTCAGTGAAAGGGCGGCCAAGCCAACCTCGAGTAGAGAATGTGTTTGCAGGCTAAATAGGTCGCTTAAATCAATTCCTAAGGTTGTTAACCATTCGCCCATAGATTCGAATATGTTGTCATAAAAGGGTGCCAGTCCGCCCAAAAAAATCCAAATCCTGTTGCTGGTAATACCATGAATAACCAAGTCGGATAACTTTCGTTGATTAAGCTCAACTTCCTGTTTTTGACTATCTACTGAATCATTCTCAATCCCAGTTGTATCCGCAGACAAATTCTCTGTATCTAATGAAATGTCGTGCACATGGTTTTGAATGCGTGTTTTTAACTGTTGGGCAAAATCTAGTTTGATTGCCACCAACTTCGCTTCGTTTTTAGATGAACCTGCGGTGTCCAACTGTAAACAAGCATGGCCGGTAAGACGATAATAAATGGGTTGTTCAATTTTGACATTTTGTACCCGGGAAAATGGCAGGTTTAAATGTTTTTTGCTGAATATGCCCGAACGGATTTCGATATTGTCCTCAGTTAATCGGTAGCGATACACTTTAAAGCTGAGAAAAGCGAAAAGTGATAACAGCCCAAACGCCACTAAAATAGCGGGTAACCAGATATAAGGATGTTCAAGTACACTTTTATAACTGAAAGCAAACGCAGGGATAAGGTAGATAAAGTTACCTAGGAGGTGTTTGAACACACTGACCGCAAAATACAAAATGGCTACGGGCGATAAAACTTGCCAATCATCTAGGGTTTGTGACTTGTCAGCATTACTTAGGCTATCAGTGTCAATGTTATCAGTGGCAACGGAAGTGGTTTGGTTATCCATGTTTAACCACATCTTTATGCTGCAATATAAACTGGCGAAGTTGTAAGGCTATATCTACTGGTAGTCCAGGTATTTGGAAGGTATGCATCTCACCTCCGGCACTAAATACTTGTAACGTAGCTAAGCCGACTTTTCTTTCAATAGGGCCTCGTTTGAGCTCGATGTGCTGAATACGGGTAATAGGTTGGCTGACTATTTTTCTAAAAAATAAACCACTTGAATAATGTAGATCTGATTCTCTAAGGGCATACGATTTCACTTGATCTTGCGCATGACTGAACCAAGTGCCTAAAAAGCCTAATATAGCCACAGCCCAAATGATGTAGGGTAATACATTAAGCAAACCATTTGGTAATGGGATAAAAGGTTGAAAATAAATGGCCAAACCCAAGACACAAACAAACAGGGTAACGCATAAGTTAATTAAACGATTTAGCGGTGCGTATTGCTCAGATAGGGATTGTGTATCTAGGCTCTGTATTGCTGGTAACTGGTTAATAGGCTCGTTTAGGTTGGTAAAGCTACTTTCTAACATGGGTAATCCAAATAAACAGTGATAACAATGAGTATATTGAGTTTAATACTACCCGACTTTAAAGCTAAGTGCTGCTTTCCTTATGCGAAGCTGAGGTTAGTTATACAAAAAAGTTACCTTTTCCTTTACTGCATCAAAGACATAATTAAGGCACAATCTATCCATAAATTACTAATAAAAAAATGAATTAAACACTATGAATAATATTGCTATTTTCGGTGCCAATGGCCGCATGGGCAGAGTCTTGATAGAAGCTATCGAGCTCAGTGTGGACGACAAATTGACCGCTGCTGGCGTGCGAGCTACCTCTTCTTTAGTAGGAATAGATGTAGGAGAGCTCGCAGGTATAGGTAAAAAAGGCTTGTTGGTGAGCGCCGATCTATCTGCAAACATCCAACAAATAGACGTTTTGATTGATTTTACTTTACCAGCTGCTCTACCAGACAACCTGAATTTTTGTGTGGCACACAACAAACCCATCATCATTGGCACTACAGGCTTGAATACACAGCAAAAGGCCGCGTTGGATTCTGCAGCAAAACATATCCCTATTGTTTTTGCAGCGAACTATAGTATAGGGGTGAATCTGATGCTGAATTTAGTCAGAAAAGCAGCAGCAGTTATGGCCGATACTGCTGATATTGAGATCTTGGAAGCCCATCATCGATTTAAAAAGGATGCGCCTTCAGGCACTGCAATGGCGATTGGTGAAGCCATTGCTGATGAAATTGGACGAGACTTATCTGAATGTGCGGTTTACGGCAGGGAAGGTGAAACAGGTGAACGAGACCATCAAACTATAGGGTTTGCCACAGTAAGGGCAGGTGATGTAGTAGGCGAACATACCGCATTGTTTGCCGATATCGGTGAAAGGTTGGAGATCACGCACAAGGCATCAAGTCGATTAACCTTTGCTAAAGGCGCAGTCAAAGCGGCGAGTTGGGTAATTGATAAACCAGCAGGTTTGTACGATATGGAAGACGTATTAGGCTTTAAATAAGCAAAATGTTCGGTTAAGAACAGTTGTTTTTAGCCCTTATGTATAAAAAGTATGATGAAACGGTTATTTATGCATTTTTTGTAAATGTGAATAGACCTGAAACACCCTAGTATGTATAATATTGCGAATTTGCCAAAATTCAGTGCGGTCGTTTAGATTTCACTTTAAAATAATTTGCAAATTGACTAAATATTCATGTAAATCAACTGTTTATATGGATATCTACGGACTCTGCTAATTGTCTTGAAAAGTCAGAGTCCTAGGTTAAAACTGTTTAATATCTAACCTGGAGGTTGATTTGGCTATTTCTGCCCTTTTAGTACTTGAAGATGGCTCTGTCTTTAAAGGTACTGCAATTGGAGCTTCTGGTGTGTCGGTTGGCGAGGTGGTATTTAATACCTCAATGACAGGTTATCAGGAAATTCTAACTGACCCGTCTTATGCAGAACAAATTGTCACTCTTACTTACCCGCATATTGGTAATACGGGGATAAATTCTGAAGATTGTGAATCAAATAAAATTTGGGCCAAAGGCCTTATTATTCGTGACTTACCGTTACTCCTTAGTAATTTTCGCAGCGAACAAAGTCTATCTGACTATCTAGAAGAGAATAATATTCTGGGTATTGCAGATATAGATACGCGTAGATTAACGCGAATTTTGCGTGATAAAGGTGCTCAGAATGGTTGCATTATTGCCAGCAACACTCTTGATGATATTCCATTAGATGAATCTGTCGCTTTAGCAAAAGCACAAGCTTTTGCGGGCTTAAAAGGTTTGGATTTAGCCAAGGAAGTGACCTGCGATAAATCTTACCAATGGACAGATGGAAGCTGGGTGTTAGGCGAAGGTTATCAAACCGGATTAGAAAACCCAGAGTTTCACGTTGTTGCTTATGATTTTGGTGTGAAACGCAATATTTTACGTATGTTAGTTGACCGTGGTTGTAAGTTGACTGTGGTTCCAGCCAAAACAACGGCTGATGAAGTCTTAGCCTTAAAACCTGATGGGGTGTTTTTATCAAATGGCCCGGGTGACCCAGAACCTTGTGATTATGCGGTTAAGGCGATTAAACAACTATTAGACAAATCTATTCCTATTTTTGGTATCTGTTTAGGTCATCAGTTACTAGCACTCGCTAGTGGTGCAAGAACAGTCAAAATGAAATTCGGTCATCATGGTGCTAACCATCCTGTTAAGGATATCAAAGGCGAGCGCGTTATGATTACCAGTCAAAACCATGGGTTTGCTGTTGATGAAGATAATTTGCCGAATACTTTAGAAGTGACTCATGTGTCATTATTTGATAAATCTTTGCAAGGTATTCATCGAACAGACAAGCCAGCATTTAGTTTTCAGGGGCACCCAGAAGCAAGCCCAGGGCCACATGATGCAGCACCCTTATTTGACCATTTTATCGAGTTGATGCAGCAGAGCCGATAACGCGCGCACCAGTTAAAGTACAAGAAATTAGTAGAGTAATTAGAGACATGCCAAAACGTACCGACATAAAAAGCATCTTGATTTTAGGCGCAGGCCCTATCGTAATAGGCCAAGCTTGTGAGTTCGATTATTCAGGTGCACAAGCTTGTAAAGCTTTGCGCGAAGAAGGTTACCGAGTGATCTTGGTGAATTCAAATCCAGCCACCATTATGACCGATCCTGAAATGGCGGATGCCACGTATATTGAGCCAATCCACTGGGAAGTGGTGAAAAAGATCATCGAAAAAGAACGCCCAGATGCAGTATTGCCGACTATGGGTGGACAAACGGCTCTAAACTGCGCACTTGATTTAAACAAGTTCGGTGTGCTTGAAGAGTTTGGCGTTGAAATGATCGGTGCTACTGCCGATGCCATTGATAAAGCTGAAGATCGCGAACGTTTTGATAAAGCCATGAAGTCTATTGGTTTAGCTTGTCCTCATGCTGAGATTGCTCACACTATTGAACAGGCTTTTGATGTCAGTACGCGTATTGGTTTCCCTTGTATTATTCGCCCGTCTTTCACTATGGGGGGGTCTGGTGGCGGTATTGCTTACAATAAGCAAGAGTTTGAAGAAATCTGCCGTCGCGGATTAGACTTATCACCTACCAGTGAATTGTTGATTGATGAATCATTAATTGGTTGGAAAGAATACGAAATGGAAGTGGTCAGAGACAAAGCTGACAACTGCATCATAGTCTGTACCATTGAAAATATTGATCCTATGGGTGTTCACACTGGTGATTCTATTACTGTTGCGCCAGCTCAAACGTTGACCGACAAAGAATTTCAAATCATGCGTAACGCAGCTATTGCGGTATTACGTGAGATTGGTGTTGAAACCGGTGGTTCTAACGTGCAGTTTGGTGTTGATCCCCAAACTGGCCGCTTAGTGGTTATAGAAATGAACCCAAGGGTGTCTCGATCTTCAGCATTGGCCTCAAAAGCAACGGGTTTCCCTATTGCTAAAGTGGCAGCTAAATTAGCTATTGGATATACACTCGATGAGTTAGCCAATGATATTACTGGTGGATTAACCCCAGCATCGTTCGAACCTACTATCGACTATGTGGTAACAAAAATACCACGTTTCAACTTTGAAAAATTTGCCGGTGCAAACGACCGTTTAACCACACAAATGAAATCTGTTGGCGAGGTAATGGCCATTGGGCGTAACCAACAAGAATCACTACAAAAAGCGTTGCGTGGATTAGAAGTTGGCGTGAATGGCCTAGATTCGATAATTGATATTACTGCGCCAGATGCGAGAGTCACTATCATTCGTGAATTGCGCGAGCCGGGTGCTGAACGTATTTGGTACATAGGCGATGCGATGCGTATGGGTATGTCAGTGGATGAAATATTTGAATTAACCAATATCGATAGATGGTATTTGGTGCAAATTGAAGAATTGATCATCCTTGAACAACAAATGCATGAGTCTGGTTTATCTTCAATCGACAAAGATTTAATGAACATACTCAAACGTAAAGGTTTTGCTGATTCTAGAATTGCTGAATTAACTGGTGTAGATGAATCTGACGTACGCGAAGTGCGTAGAGGATTTGATATTCATCCAGTCTACAAACGTGTAGATACCTGTGCTGCAGAGTTTTCTTCTGATACCGCTTATATGTATTCTACTTACGATGAAGAGTGTGAAGCTAACCCAACTGACAATGACAAGATCATGGTGTTAGGCGGTGGTCCAAATCGTATAGGGCAGGGCATTGAGTTTGATTATTGCTGTGTACATGCTGCATTAGCGTTACGTGAGGATGGTTACGAAACCATCATGGTTAACTGTAACCCAGAAACAGTATCTACCGATTACGATACCTCTGACCGTTTGTATTTCGAATCAGTGACATTAGAAGACGTGTTAGAAATTGTACGCATTGAAAAGCCTAAAGGCGTAATCGTGCAATACGGTGGACAAACTCCACTTAAATTGGCCCGCGAATTAGAAGCCGCTGGTGTACCTATTATTGGTACCTCACCAGATGCCATAGATAAAGCTGAAGATCGTGAACGTTTTCAAAAAATGGTTAACAAACTTAACCTTAAACAACCTGCAAATGCCACGGTTAGAAATCTAGAAGAAGCCTTAGTGGCAGCCGACAAAATTGGCTTCCCATTGGTAGTGCGTCCTTCTTATGTTTTAGGTGGTCGTGCAATGGAAATTGTTTACGACATTAACGACCTTAAACGTTACTTAAGCAATGCAGTGAAAGTGTCTAACGACTCACCAGTATTGTTAGATCGCTTCTTAGATGATGCGATTGAAGTCGACGTTGATGCTATTTGCGACGGTAAAGACGTGGTAATTGGTGGCATTATGGAGCACATCGAACAAGCAGGGGTTCACTCTGGTGACTCAGCCTGTTCATTACCACCTTATTCTCTTAGTGCTGAAGTACAAGATGTGATGCGTGAACAAGTAAAAGCCATGGCATTGGAATTAGGTGTTATTGGTTTAATGAATACCCAATTTGCAGTTAAAGATGGCCAAGTATATTTGATTGAAGTGAATCCGCGTGCTGCCAGAACTGTGCCTTTCGTATCAAAAGCAACGGGTATGCCTCTTGCCAAAATTGGTGCACGAGCTATGGCTGGTCAGTCTTTAGTTTCGCAAGGTATTACTAAAGAAATTATCCCGCCGTTTTATTCTGTTAAGGAAGTAGTATTACCTTTTGCTAAATTCCAAGGTGTTGATCCATTACTCGGACCAGAAATGCGTTCAACAGGTGAAGTGATGGGTGTTGGTGAAAGTTTTGAAGAGGCGTATGCAAAAGCCAATTTAGGAGCAAGTCAGCCTATCCCCGTTGGTGGTAAAGCATTGTTGTCAGTTCGCTTGAACGACAAAAACCGCGTAATCGAACTTGGCCAAGCTATGTTATCTAAAGGGTTTACTTTAGAAGCCACTAAAGGCACGGCGACTGTGTTAAATAAAGCCGGTGTTGAATGTAGCGTAGTGAATAAACTTAGCGAAGGTCGACCTAACATAGTAGATGCCATCAAAAATGGTGAATATTGCTACATAGTGAATACCACTGAAGGTCGCCAAGCGATTGATGATTCTGTGTATATTCGTAAAGAAGCGTTATTGAACAAAGTGGCTTATACCACCACAATGAACGCCGCTTTTGCTACAGTTAACGCTAACAAAGCCGATGACAGAGCACGTGTGACTTCAGTACAAGAGCTACACAAGCGTATTCACTAACATCGACAAGCAAAGTATAAGCTGAGTTTCAGTTTGTCCTTTGCTTGAAAAGTCGTTTTTAGTACCCATTAGATTGAATTAGATAACAAAAATAAGAGAGTTGTTGATATGACGTTATATCCAATGACAGCTAAAGGAGCAGAATTGCTCCGTGAAGAGTTGAAATATTTAAAGACAGTTAAAAGACCAGAAATAGTGAAGTCTATTGCTGAAGCTAGAGAACACGGCGACTTGAAAGAAAACGCCGAGTATCATGCTGCTCGTGAGCAACAAAGTTTTTGTGAAGGACGCCTGCAAGATATTGAAGGTAAGCTGTCTAACATACAAATTATTGATGTCACCAAAATGACCAATAACGGCAAAGTAATCTTTGGCACCACTGTGACTATTATCAATTTAGAAACAGACGAAGAAATCACCTACAAAATAGTAGGTCAGGATGAAGCCGATATTAAGAACAACTTGATCTCAGTAGGCTCACCTATCGCCCGTGGATTGATTGGTAAATCCCTAGATGACGTAGTTAATATTCAAACCCCTAAAGGTAAGATTGAGTTTGAAATTATTGCTGTGGAATATGTCTAATTGATAGGACTTCAATATTCAATTTAATTAGAACGAGGCTATAGGCCTCGTTTTTTTGTTTTAGGAGATAAATATGAATAGAAAATTGATATCTAGTGGCTCTGAATTTGAAAGCAAAATTGGTTACTCCCGTGCAGTAGTAGATGGCGACTATGTTTTTGTCTCAGGTACTACGGGTTACAACTATGCTGATATGTCGATTTCAGAAAACGTCGCAAACCAAACCCAACAATGTTTGCAGAATATAGAACAAGCTCTTATTGAAGCGGGGAGTGGGCTTAAACATGTAGTAAGAGTGACCTACATATTACCCAACAAACACGACTTTGATGCCTGTTGGCCACTGCTTAATCAGTACTTTGGTGAAATCAGGCCCGCAGCCACTATGTTTGAAGCAGGCTTGATAGATGAAAAATGAAGATTGAGATACAAGTTACCGCTAGGGTGGCGGGTGTTGAGTAATTTGTAATAGCTACACCCAGTTATGTACTCAATAATGTTTGGTAACTTAATTGAGTATATTTTCTTGATGAATTTAAAACACATAACAGCAAGCACTACTTAGTCCGCTAGTTTGGTGTTATGTTTAAGTCTTAGGCAGATTACTAAGGAGAGTATATTTTGGTCATAAGAATATTAGGACTAATCGTAGGTTTGTTGTTTTTAATTTTAATGCCAATCATGGTGTATTCTGGCCAGCAAAGTGTCATTGAGGGCCTGTCTTCAATGGTAATTGGCATGTTGTTCATAATTTATGGTGTTAAAGGTAATAAAGGCCTACTTAAAATATTACCTAAAAATGTCAATATAAAGCTGTGGTAATGACACCTGACAAGTTGCCAAAAGTTAGCTAAACAACCTTAACAATTTTACGTTATGGGCAAGGAACCTTCATTTATTCTTTCCATGGTTTATTTCTCAGTTAAATCAGTCGGATAGACAGCCATCGTAAAATTTTGCTACAAAACAACCCCAGTCATTATGGAAGTAATTTTTTATGTCTCAATTATTAAGTAAAAGCCTTGTGTTAAGTACATTGGTCTTAATTTTTCTTACAACAAGTTGTGGCTTATATGCTCAGGGATCAAGTTCGCTAAAAACCATTAAGATTGCTAATGATCAGCGAAATTACCGTTTATTTATTCCGTCTACTTACTCTGCAGATAATGCCTATCCATTGATACTTAATTTTCACGGTACTAACGCTCATCCGGATACACAAGTGGAGTTGTCCGAATTCGAAACCTTGGCTGAAATTGAACGTTTTATAGTGGTTTCGCCACTTGCCTTATTCAAACGTAAAACCGATGGGCCCATTACATGGAATGTTAATCTCAAAAAAGGCCCGGATGATGTGTTGTTTATTCGCCAGCTTATCGAGACATTAAAACAACAGTTTTCAATAGATGCCACACAGATTTTTGCGACAGGTTTTTCTGGAGGGGCTCGTATGAGTAGTCGATTAGCTTGTGACCTGTCTTTAACTATTGCCGCTATTGGTCCTGTGGCGGGTATTAGGTATCCAAAGGATTGCAAACCTTCTCGTGGGGTGCCAACTATTACTTTTCACGGTGAAAAGGATAGGGTTAATCACTATGCTCTTCGAAGTGATTCGCCTGTGTATTGGCAAATGGGGGTTGAGGATGCATTAGCTGGTTGGGTAAATAACAATCAGTGCCAGTCGATTACCCAAACTCAACATTCTCCATCAGTCGAATTTATCCAATATAGAAACTGCAAAAGTAATGCTGATATTGATTTTTATCGCTCAACTGAGGCGGGACACACTTGGCCAGGATCGCCTATGGCTGAAAAATTAAGTGAATATGGTTTAGGTAAAACGGAAGAAAATCTGCCTGCTTCGCATTTGATTTGGCAATTTTTCAAACGTCATCCATTACCCAAATAGGGTATACAGAACAACAACCTGAGGATACTTAGAAATTTGAATGATAACGGTATAGCTAGGATGCCGAGCAGGCTTAATAAAACGCTAAACAAAACAAATACCCTTCATCCCGCTTTATAAAGTAAGTTATTTCTAATAAATCGCACCAGTTTATTCATAAGTTGTTGGTGTTATGTTTTGCTTTAAGACAGATACTCGCAAACACATTAAGCCCTTCTTCGACTCTGTCATCCCAAGGCAACCCATAACTCAATCGAATACAGTGTTGATAACGATTGCTAGGGGAAAACAAGGTGCCTGGACTCACGCTTATATTTTGTTGTAAAGCGAGTTGAAACACCTCAGCGCTATTGATGGACTTATCGAACTCTAGCCATAATACGGCGCCACCTTTGGGGTCGCTGATACGAGCGTTGTCACCTAATAGTTGTTGTAATTTGTTGCGCATACGTGATTTGTTGGTGAGTAACACGCTGCGCAATTGGCTGAGATATCGCTCGTAATCGCCGGTTCTAACAAACTCAAAAAGTGTAATTTGGTTCATATGTGAAGACGAAGATGACATTGCGCGTTTTATCTGAACACATTTTTGACTAAATTTATGGGTGGCTATCCAGCCAATGCGATAGGCTGGCGCAGCGGTTTTTGAAAAAGAGCTACAGGTGATCACTAAACCCTTTTTACTGTATTTTTGTGCCGGTGTGCCACGCTTTTCAGTGAAATATAGATCTCCATACACATCATCTTCGATTAAGGGGATGTCGTTTTTCTCTAACAATTCGACTATTTGTTGTTTGGCATCATCTGCTAATACACAACCCATGGGGTTGGCGATAGTGCTTGAAAAAACACAGGCTTTGACTGGATGTATATTTATGGCCTTTTGCAAGTCTTGCACTGTTAACCCGTCTTCTGGACAAATAGGCACTTCTAACGCCAACATACCAAGGTTTTCAATTAATTCTAAAATACCAAAATAGCAAGGCGACTCAACGGCAATCACATCACCAGCTTTAGCGACGGATTGTAATGCTATATTCAGCGCCTCTTGCGCTCCGTTGGTGATAATAATGTCATCTGGGCCTAAGGTGAGGGCGTATTCCATATAACTAAAAGCCAGTTGTCTTCGCAGTGGTTCGTAGCCGGCTACAGGTCCATAAAATAGAGCTTTATCTCCCATCACAGACATAACCCGTCGCATGGTGCGATTTAAGGTCTTAGTGATAGGTAACACCGCTACAGGGTTAGCCACACCTAGGGGTAAGTTTTGAGTTTGATGAATCGACTTAAACACGTCTTCGATTAATTGTTGGCGACTCACAGCAATAGGTTTACTCGGTAAACGGGCTTTCTTAGGTTGCACTGATTTGTTTTGTTGTGTGAGAAAATATCCAGACTTAGGTTTGGCTAATACTAATCCTTGTCGCTCTAATTCGATGTAAGCTTGTTTAACTGTGGGTATACTGACCGAAAGAGAGTTGGATAAGTTACGTAAAGACGGCAGCTTTTGCCCCGCTTGCAACGTACCATTGACACGCATCTCTGTTATCAAATTGATGACTTGCTGATACAAATAAGTATTGGATTCTCTTAAGGTGGAGGTAGTCATAATTTAGTATCATCTCAATCTGTATAGGTTGTATTTCTAATTAACTGTATCTGTTTAGTATGCAGTTTACGAGGTAAATTAGCTTTGTGTTCTTTAGTAAAGGAAAGTAATAGAAAATGAGAAGCGCGGTTTTATATGTTCTCACAGTACTGATTTGGGGCTCTACATGGTTAGCCATCGAGTTTCAATTGGGTGTGGTTGCGCCTGAAGTATCGCTCGTTTACCGTTTTTCCATTGCGGCGTTATTGATGTGGGGATATTGTTTATTTGCAAAATTGCCTATGCAGTTCAGCCTTAAAAATCATATTTTCTTTATGTTATTAGCCTGTTGTAACTTTGGCTTTAATTATTTGATTTTGTATTGGGCACAAGACTACCTAACCTCGGCTATGACCTCCATTGCGTTCTCTACGTTATTAGTGATGAACATTATTAATACCCGTATATTTTTTGGTAACCCAATTGCTCCACGTATTTTTATTGGTGCCTTATTAGGCCTAGCCGGTATTGTTGGATTGTTTTGGCAAGACGTTAAAACGCTGGATATTGCCAGTGAAGCCATGATTGGATTAGGGCTGTCGCTAGGTGGCACTTTTGTCGCCTCATTGGGCAATATGACCAGTGTGCGAAATTCTAAAAACAATATTGGTATTATGCAGGGCAATGCTTGGGGCATGTTATACGGAAGTGTATTTTTGCTCGCTTATACTCTGATAAACGGCTCTGAATTTAGCCTAGACACTAGGCTGCCGTATATTGCATCTCTGTTGTATTTAAGTGTATTTGGTACCGTTATCGCGTTTGCCTGTTATTTTGTATTGTTGAAGGACATCGGCCCAGAAAAAGCCAGTTATGCCGTGGTGTTATTTCCCGTAGTAGCGGTAACGCTGAGCATGATGTTTGAAGGGGTTATTTGGCAAACCAGCACTGTGATTGGGTTTGTATTAGTACTCACAGGTAATGTGATAGTGCTTACGCCGATTGATAAAATTAAAGCCTTGTTGGGTGTTAATAAGGTGATTGAACAAAGCTCTAGTTGTTATACCATTCCGCATAAAGAAGTGACCTCTCAGCGAGATTTTAAAAGGACTTAATCAAGGCGCTTGAATGAAGTAATAGTTATTCTATTGCGAATTCGAGCAACGCAGAGTAAGTCCTTTTAAAACTCGCCCTAAAGGGAAAGCACCAGCCATTCTTGCGCTTCGTTCCCACTACTTGAAAGGGATTAACCATTACTGCATAGTGACGCCTTACGCAAAAATGGCTGGTGCATTCTGAGTGGTCAGTTCTTTATACGGATTAATGGTATGGACCCTCTCCTCCCATAACGGCTTCAAATGAGCCAAGATAGTGGTTGTTAAAATCGACTATCAAAAAA
>Ga0209495_1000117_pt1 | contig 60861 bp, 52 predicted proteins | sample EN1Hudsemesocosm_FD_184629 | JGI IMG/M metagenome (GOLD analysis project Ga0209495, IMG submission 184629) | Methane-oxidizing microbial communities from mesocosms in the Hudson Canyon - EN1E Hudson Canyon (SPAdes) (version 2) | ecosystem: Environmental > Aquatic > Marine > Cold seeps | place...
CACCTATTGTATCCAGAACATATGAAGAGGTATTTTGTTCTTCAAAGTCAGTTTGCTTGGCAAAAACACTGAAGCCGCGGCTTACACCATCGACGGTATAGTACGGATTCAAATAAGAAAGTCTGGCACTTTTTACTGAGTTACTGGTATTTAAGCCCATCGACACTCTGCGCCCAGTACCTAGAAAGTTATTTTCAGAAACATTTAAACCTAATAAAAAGCCGCTGTCTTGAGAAAAACCAAGACTGGCAGACAAGCTACCCGAAGGTTGCTCTTCAACAGAGTAATTAACATCTACCTGATCACTAAAGCCGGGAACAGAGGGCGTTTCGACAGTAACTGTTTTAAAGAAGCCAAGTCGTTCAAGACGACTCTTTGATGCCTCTATAAGTCCCGTAGACGCTGACGCACCTTCCATTTGACGCATTTCCTGGCGCAACACTTCATCACCAGTATTAACATTACCTCTGAAATTAATTCGTCTTACATAGGTTCTTCGACCAGGGTCAACAAAGAAGGTAATGCTTGCAGTATTGTCATCATGAGGTTCAGGTATCGCATTAACATTGGCAAAGGTATACCCTTCTCGCCCAAGGCGCTTAGAAATAATATCTGATGTGGTGGTTAGCAACCTCCGTGAAAAAGTGTCACCCTCTCGAACCAATACCAGCTTATTAAGCTCCTCTTCATCAACAATCAACTCACCTTTAAGTTTAATATCTCTGATGGTATAAAGTGGCCCCTCTGAGACATTAAGGGTTATATATACATCCTCTTTCTTGGGTGAGATAGATACTTGTGTAGATTCAATATTAAACTTTATATATCCGCGATCGAGATAATAAGAGCGTATTCGCTCTAAATCACCACTCAATTTTTCTTTGGCATATTTATCATCATTAGTAAAAAACGACCACATTCCCGGTGTTTTGAGCTCCATAAGGTCAAACAATTCATCATCAGAGAACGCTTCATTCCCTACAATATTTACATGCTGAATTGACGCAACATCACCTTCATTGATGTTGAGTTTTATTGCAACACGATTTCTAAGCTGTTCTTCTATCTCCGCATCTACAGATGCATTGTACCGACCTTGAGCCACATAGGAGCGAAGAATTTCCAGCTCAAGTCTTTCCATTGTTACACGTTGAAAAACCTGCCCTTCATACATCCCTGCCGATTTAAGCCCGTCCATCAGGTCTTCAGTGGCAATATCCTTGTTCCCTTCTATTTCTATCTTACTAATCGAAGGTCGCTCTGCAAGGGTAATAATTAGGTCGTTACCCTCACGCCCCAGCTGAATATCTGTAAACATTCCGCTTTTAAATAAATTCTTGGACGCCTCAACAAGCCTGACCGAGTCAACCTCATCTCCCACATTAACGGGGAATGCACCAAACACTGTTCCAGCAGATACTCGCTGAAGGCCCTCAACACGAATATCTTTAATTACAAACTGATCTGCGCGCGCAGAAGAGCTCGTTAACCCTACAAATAAACAACAAAGTAATGGAAACAGACTTGAAAGAAATTTACTGCGATTTATCATGAAAAAATAATTACCAACAAAAAAATTCACAACCTCAACAGGTCATTGTAAAAAGCGACCAACATTAACATGACTATGAGTGATATACCTATTTTTAATCCCAATAACTGGCTTTTTTCTGACAGTGGTTTGCCTCGTATAAGCTCGACAAAATAATATAACAAATGTCCGCCATCTAATACGGGTATAGGTAACAAATTTAACACACCAAGACTTACACTTAATATTGCAAGAAAGCTCAGAAATGACTCAAGCCCAGACTCAATTGTTGTACTGGCAACTCTCGCTATAGTAATAGGCCCGCTAAGATTTTTAACTGAAATAACACCTTCAATCATCTTCTTAATGGAGCTAAGCGTCATAACGGTATCTGCACTTGTTTTATTCAACGCGGCACCTAGCGCATCAATAGGGCCATAATTTATTTCCCGAATCATTTCAGGCGGCCACATTGAATTTTGCCCCTCGGGCTTCTGCACGCCTGCACCGATATATCCCACAACTAAGTCATCTGACAAGGTTTTAGATTGAGGAACAAGATTAATCGTTTTAATGTCATGCCCTCGTTTCACTTCAACAAGTAACATTTTATTAGCAGAGCTTCTGACAACATCAACAAATGCCATCCAGTCATCAATTGAGGCTCCATTAACTGAAATTATTTTATCGTTCGGCGCAATACCGGCGGACGCAGCGCTTCCCGTTTCTGATACCACACCAATAACGGGCGGAATAGAAGGTCTGTAAGTGTGAAGTCCTAACGCACTAATAGGGTTTGGCATTTCTTGCCCTGAAAGCCACTCACTTATACTCACACTCACGTTTGCAGCTGAATAATCCCCCGGCGTTTTAACAGAAAGCTCGACCGAACCTGTATCACCAAGGCGATTAATTAAACTTAAATTTACTTCTTGCCAGCTATTCGTAGGCTCCCCATCTATAGCTACAATTTCTTGATTGGCTTTTATTCCCGCATTGGCAGCAAGAGACGCCTCATCAACAGAACCAATAACAGGTGCAATAACGGTAAAGCCCAGCAAGAACATTAGCCAGTAAGCGAATATAGCAAAGATGAAATTTGCAATAGGGCCTGCTGCCACTATCGCTATACGTTTAAACAAACTCTGGCGATTAAATGCAAGGTGTAATTGATCTTCCGGAACCTCCCCTTCACGCTCATCCAGCATTTTGACGTAACCACCAAGAGGAATAGCCGCAATAGCATATTCTGTACCCTGACGATCATGCCAGCTAAAAATAGGATTACCAAAACCCACTGAAAACCTGAGAACCTTAACTCCACAACGCCTGGCAACCCAGAAATGTCCATACTCATGAATCGTCACAAGTATACCCAGCGTTATAATTAATGATAAAACAGGCTGCAAAAATTCCATGCGCGTTATTGCTCCTGGTTAATCAGCTCAGTAGCTGCAATTCGTGCCGCTTCATCAGCCTCAAATATTTTAGACAAGTCAGAGGCAGGCTCTACCGGCAAGACACTCATCACCTGTTCGATAATAGTTGGGATTTGATCAAAACGAATTTTGTTATTAAGGAAAGCATCAACCGCTATTTCATTCGCGGCATTAAGAATAGCGCAAGCAGTGCCACCACGACTATAAGCTTCAGCGGCCAACCTTAGGCAAGGAAAACGTTTTTCGTCTGGTTTTTCGAAGTTAAGCTGCCCTATTTTAAAAAGGTCTAGCGAGGACACCCCAGAATCAATTCGCTCAGGCCAGGACAAGCCATAAGCAATGGGCGTACGCATATCAGGACTTCCCATTTGAGCGAGAACAGACCCATCATCATACTCAACCATTGAGTGAATTATGCTTTCCGGATGAACATGTACATCAACGTTGTCAGGGGTGGTATTAAATAACCAGCACGCCTCTATCAATTCTAAGCCTTTGTTCATCATTGAGGCGGAATCAACTGATATTTTGCGCCCCATAGACCAGTTTGGGTGCTTACACGCCTGCTGAGGAGTCACATTCTTTAACTCATCCAAAGGAGTCGTACGGAAAGGTCCGCCGGATGCGGTTAACAATATTCTGCGAATATGTTTAAGAGCCATTCCGCTTCGATAATCAGCAGGCATGCATTGAAATATTGCATTATGTTCACTATCAATAGGAAGGATCTCAGCACCTGCTGCTTCAGCTGCAGCCATAAACAAAGCGCCAGACATAACAAGCGCTTCTTTATTAGCTAGCAATATACGCTTACCCGCATTAACTGCTGAAAGTGTTGGCTTAAGACCTGCTGCCCCCACAATAGCAGACATAACCGTATCCACCTCTTTATGGCCAGCAACATATTCTAAACCAGACTGACCAGCTAACACGTTAATATCTAATGAAAGCTCAACAATAGATTTCTCTAACAATCCTGCTGCGTGCTCATCACTCATTACTGCATAACGAGGCTTAAATAAGCGGCACTGTTTGAGCATTTCATCAACATTACAATTCGCGGTCAGAGCAAATACGGAATATTTATCGGGATGACGAGAAATTACATCTAATGTACTTAAGCCAATAGAACCTGTCGCACCAAGAACGGTTATATACTTCATAACGCCATCACACTCTGTTTACAAAACATTTGAGAGCCTATACCAACCAACCAGCAATGATCAAAAGAAATGTAAACACAGGCGCAGCTGCAGTCAGGCTATCAACCCGGTCCAAAATACCACCATGCCCCGGTAGTAATTGACTACTATCTTTAATGCCCCGGTGACGCTTAAGCATACTTTCAAATAAATCACCCGCTACAGAGATCGCCCCCGTAATAAGCGTGAAAGAAACTAAAATCAAGGTGTTACTCAAAGACATTTCTAGCAGTGAAGATGCAACTAAAGCAAAAAAAGCAATCGTTGCCAAACCACCATAAACCCCCGCCCAAGATTTTCCGGGAGACACACTCGGTGCTAACTTTTTATTCCCCCAGGTTCTACCCGCAAAATAAGCCCCTACATCAGCCCCCCCGACGATAAACATAATATATAAAATCAACCAAAGAGAACTCACACTCTGACCTTGGTATTGAAAACCGGTCAACTCAGCCCCTCGAATATAAACAAGACCATTCCAGGCAGGAATCAATACAAAAACACCAATTAACAAGCGCTTAAAACGAGAGGACCATACCTGTGTTTTATTGGGGTACTGAGTGATTAAATAAAACGCAAAAAACCAACCAAGAACACTCGCACCCAGCACGTATTTAACATCAATAAATGAAGATGCATATAATAAAGCGACTAAACAAGCAGAAAACCCGAAACGCTCCATTTGCTTACTAAAACCAGCTAGATTAGCCCACTCCCAGGCTCCAACAGCAATGACAAAGCCAATAAACCACGAAAATGCGAGAGGCTCTAAAAAGAAAATACCACCTATGGCGATGGGAGCAAGAATAAGTCCAGTAATAATCCGTTGTTTAAGCACAATTCAAGTTCACTTTATTGATATATATAAGAGGTACGGTGTAATAAAGTCAGCACCATTAGATACAGTGCCAACTTAAGTTTTATTAATTTGATCGTCCGTTTGACCAAACCGGCGCTGTCGAGCTGAGTAAGCAGTTAATGCTTTACGCATTTCTTCATGCTTAAAGTCAGGCCAGTAAACCTCAGAGAAATACAGTTCAGTATAAGCAAACTGCCACAGCATAAAATTGCTAATTCTTTGCTCACCAGCCGTTCTTATACATAAATCAGGCATTGCCAAGTCACCTAAACACAGATTCTTCTGGATCAGGTCATCATTAACGTCCGAGGCCTTTATTTCACCCTGTTCAACCATAACCGCCACTTTTTGCGTAGCCTGAGTGATATCCCAGTGACCACCATAATTGGCAGCGATAACCAAATTCAATCGCGTATTATTAGCCGTTAATTCTTCAGCCTTCGTCATATGCTCTTGAAGAGTTGAGTTAAATTTGCTTCGATCACCAATAATCATCAAACGAATATTGTTTTTATGAAGCTTTTTAACTTCTCGCTGTAAAGCCAAAAGAAAAAGTTTCATCAACGCCGATACTTCTTCTGCAGGTCTACGCCAGTTTTCACTACTGAAAGCAAATAAAGTCAGGGTTTCAATCCCTTCTTCAACACAGGTTTCAACCACTGCACGAACAGCATCCACACCCGCTTTATGGCCAGAAACGCCAAGTAGGCGTTTCTTTTTTGCCCATCGATTATTACCATCCATGATAATTGCTACATGACGAGGTTTATCGTCTGCCGTAACAGGTATATCCGCGTTTACCTTATCTGTTTTCAACAATTAAACTTCCATCAAATCAGTTTCTTTAACTTTAAGCATTTTTTCAACTTCAGCAACATACTTATCTGTCAGTTTCTGAACATCATCACTGAATCCGCGCTCTTCATCTTCAGTTATTTCTTTTTCTTTCAGCAAGTCTTTTGCGTCATTCATTGCATCACGACGAGCACTTCGGATAGATACTCGACCACTTTCTGACTCATTCTTAGCCAGTTTAACCATATCTCTACGTGTTTCTTCAGTTAGCATAGGCATAGGTATACGAATCAGGTCACCAGTCGATGACGGGTTCAAACCCAAATTTGCAGACATAATCGCTTTTTCAATTACAGGAACAAGATGCTTTTCCCATGCACTAACAGCCAAAGTACGACCATCTTCTACGGATACATTGGCAACCTGCTTTAGCGGTGTATCACTACCATAATACGGCACCATAACACCATCCAGAATACTTGGGTGCGCTCTACCTGTTCGGATTTTATTAAAAGCAGTATGAAGCGCCTCAAGGCTTTTCTTCATACGATCTTCGGTTTCACTTTTTATTTCATTCAGCACGTTCAGTCCCCTATCTCAATCTATAACCAAGTCAATCTATGACCTAGATTACTTACTCTATAATTGTTCCTTCATTTTCGCCAACCAAAATATTAGCGATAACACCGGCTTTATTCATATTAAAAACGCGAAGCGGCATTTTATGGTCACGGCACAAGCAAATAGCCGTCAAATCCATCACTTCTAATTTCTTATCTAGCACTTCATCATAGGTTAAACGATCATATTTAACAGCACTAGAATCTTTCATTGGATCAGCATTATACACGCCATCTACTTTTGTTGCCTTTAAAACAACATCCGCTTCAATTTCTATCCCTCTAAGAGAGGCTGCCGAATCAGTGGTAAAAAATGGATTACCTGTTCCCGCACTAAAAATAACAACATCACCATCCTTTAAATGACGAATAGCTCTTCGGCGATCATAATGCTCAACTACACCACTCATTGGAATAGCAGACATCACTCGGGTTGATATATTTGAACGCTCCAGCGCATCACGCATAGCCAAGCCATTCATTACTGTGGCCAACATACCCATATGATCACCAGTAACTCGATCCATTCCTGCTTCCTGCAAGGCGGCACCACGAAAGAGATTCCCCCCTCCAATGACCAAACCGACCTGAACACCAATACCTATTAACTGGCCAATCTCAAGAGCCATTCTATCGAGAACTTTTGGGTCTATGCCAAAGTCCCCATCCCCCATTAAAGCCTCACCACTTAATTTCAGTAAAACTCGCTTATATCTTGGTTTTTCTTTAGATGATTCAGGCATAGGTAGGCTCTCTCATAAAATCGTAACTTTTGAAGTAACTGTGTTAAGCAACTGTATTAAGCAAAACAACAGTATAAGAGAAAACGGAAGTAAAGCACATTACCATTCCCCTTATACAAATTAACCGCACACAACCAGAGTTGGTCGATGTGCGGTTAATTAAACATAAAGAAGAAACCTTCTTCATGCCAGAGAAGAATTAAGCGTTCTTGGCTGCTGCAGCTGCTGTCTGTTGAGCAACCTCAGTAGCAAAATCAACTTCTTCTTTTTCTATTCCTTCACCCACTTCGTAGCGGATCATGAACTCAACCTCAGCGCCAGCTTTCTTAGCCAATGCACCAATCTTAACTTCTGGATCTTTAACAAATGGCTGATCAACAAGACTGATTTCAGCCAGGAACTTGCTAATACGTCCACCGATCATTTTTTCTATGATCGCAGCAGGCTTACCACTTTGCTCAGCTTGTGCTGTAAAGATTGATTTCTCTTTCTCTACAACATCAACAGGAACATCAGCTTGCTTAATGTACTGAGGGTTAACAGCCGCAGTATGCATTGCGATATCTTTACCTAACTCAACATCACCTGCACTCAAACCAATAAGCACACCAATACGGTTAGTACCGTGAACATATTGACCAACCACTGCATTTTCAGCAGTTGCAATACGACGAACACCGATATTTTCACCAATCTTCTGAACCAATGCTTCGCGCGCCACTTCCAACTCGCCTTCCATCAGCTTTGCAACATCAGTTTCGCGTGTTTCGAATGCTTTATTCACTACCAACTCAACAAACGCTAAGAAGCCTTCGTCACGAGCAGCGAAATCTGTTTCACTATTAACTTCAACAAGCACGCCGAAAGAACCGTCTTCAGCAACTTTTGTTTTTACTACGCCGTCAGCCGCTGTACGACCTGCTTTTTTAGCAGCTTTCATGCCGCTATTCTTACGCATTTCTTCGATTGCAGCGTTTACATCACCGTCAGCTGCTTTAAGTGCTTTTTTGCACTCCATCATTCCTAAGCCCGTGCGATCACGAAGCTCTTTTACCAAAGAGGCAGAAATAGAAGCCATGTTAATTCCTCTTAAAGAATATTTAAAAAAAGGGCAAAAAAAAGGGGTCAAACCCCTTTCTTAAGACAGTAAATTACCTAGACGCTTACGCTTTGTCCGCGTCTTCATTTACTTCTACAAACTCATCAGCACTTGCACCACCAGTTGCGCCTTCAACACATGCATCAGCAACAGCTTTAGCATATACCTGAATCGCACGGATCGCGTCATCGTTACCAGGAATTACGTAGTCAATGCCGTCTGGATTGCTATTTGTATCAACGATACCGATAACAGGGATACCCAGCTTGTTTGCTTCTTTAATTGCAATACGCTCGTGATCAACATCAATAACGAACAAAGCGTCTGGCAAACCACCCATATCTTTAATACCGCCAATGCTGCGCTCAAGCTTATCCATTTCACGAGTCAACATTAGTGCTTCTTTCTTGGTGATTTTCTCAAAAGTACCATCCTGGCTTTGAGCTGCAAGATCACGGTAGCGACGGATAGACTGACGAATAGTCTTGTAGTTAGTCAGCATACCACCTAACCAGCGGTGATTTACGTAAGGCATGCCCGCACGAAGCGCTTCATCTTTAACGATTTTGCTTGCCGCACGCTTAGTACCTACGATAAGAACCTTATTCTTGTTTTCTGCAAGATTTTTAATGATGCCTAAAGACTCATTTAAAGCAGGAACAGTGTGCTCAAGGTTAATTATATGAATTTTGTTACGAGCACCAAATATGTACTTACCCATTTTAGGGTTCCAGTAACGAGTTTGGTGACCAAAGTGTACACCTGCTTTAAGCAGGTCGCGCATAGAAACTGCAGCCATTGTAAATTTCCTTAACTATTAATTGGGTTAGACCTCCACATGCCCCATCATTCAACTCTCTAAGTAGCTATTCACCCCCCTTATACAAATAAAAAAGAGGATGAAAACAACCACTACGAGCACCCAGAATAACGTGTCGACACGTGTGCGAATTTTTACCCTAACAATACCCGCCAAGAACAGATATTGAATAGAGCGCGCGCTTTATACCATATCCCCCTCATAAACTAAAGTTATTATTTATTTCAAGGCAATAAATAAGACTATTTCTCATATGGCGCTCAACAGGGTAAAATAGCCCTCCAAATTACTCTGGCTAAGTTTGGTAAAAGACTAAACAAGCCAGAATACACCACCAAACAGATACTCAAAGTTAAGAGACCGCAATGAAAGTAACTATTAAAACGCCTGAAGAAATTGAAAAAATGCGCATTGCAGGTCGCCTAGCGGCGGAGGTTCTTGAGATGATAGAGCCTTTCGTTAAAGTAGGCGTATCAACTGGCGAACTAGATAAAATTTGTCACGAATACATTGTGAATACGCAAGATGCTATCCCTGCACCACTGAATTATAAAGGTTTTCCAAAATCCATTTGCACATCTGTTAACCAGGTTATTTGTCACGGCATCCCCAGTGATAAAAAAATACTAAAAAATGGCGACATCGTTAATATTGATATCACAGTTATAAAAGACGGCTATCACGGTGATACCAGCAAGATGTTTTTTATTGGAAAACCCACTACAGCCGCTGAGCGTCTCGCCAAGATCACCCAAGAGTGTTTATATAAGGGCATAGAGCTTGTTCGCCCTGGCGCTCGCCTCGGAGATATTGGCTATACCATCCAAAAATACGCTGAATCAAATTATTATTCAGTGGTAAGAGAGTACTGTGGCCATGGAATAGGAGCGGTCTTCCATGAAGAGCCACAAGTCATGCATTATGGCTCAAAAGACACCGGACTCACATTAAAAGAAGGTATGACCTTCACCATCGAACCCATGATTAACCAAGGGAAACGACACTGTAAATTACTCCCTGATGAATGGACTGTTGTGACCAAAGATAGAAAACTGTCTGCACAGTGGGAGCACACTATTCTGGTCACGGCAGATGGCTATGAAGTGCTCACGATGAGAAAAGAAGAACAACCTCACTTCTCACAAAGCAATCCATAAGCAACTCTCATCCATAAAAAAAGAGCAACTCACGGCTATAATCGGAGCAACACTGCAAAATGATCACAAACAGCCCTATCATTGAGGCTCTTACAGAGTGTGAAGAACTGACATCAGAACATTTGAAGTCTTTAATCGATCAATCACCCTCTCCTGCCATCGCTGTTCGTGGTGCCCTGAAAAAAGCGTCAGACATACTTGATGCTTTTTTTCTGGACGATAAAGATATCAGGCAACTGGTTCAAGCCAGAGCCTGGTTTGCAGACAAAATATTAAAACTACTCTGGGAAGAGTTCGACTGGAAAGGCAAAGATGACATTAGCCTGATTGCGGTAGGCGGGTACGGCCGGGGCGAGCTACACCCTCACTCAGACATCGACATACTTATTTTATCCAAAAACGAACTTTGTCAAAACTATGCTGAAGCAGTAAGCAACTTTGTTACACTTCTTTGGGACTTACGACTAGATATTGGCCAGAGCGTAAGAACCATTGATGAATGTGTCGAATCAGCATCTGACGACATTACTATTGCCACCAATTTATTAGAAACCAGAACCATCGCAGGTAATGATGTTTTACGTGAGCTTCTAAATACCCGCGCTTATTCGGATGAGGTTTGTTCTAACCGCGCTTATTTTCTCGCTAAACGAGAAGAACAGAGACTGCGGCATGAGAAATACAGCGATACTGAGTACAACCTGGAGCCCAACCTTAAGTCGTCGCCAGGCACACTACGCGACATACAAACCATTATGTGGATAACCAAACGACATTTTGGCCTTAGTTGTACATCAGAACTAACCCGCTATGAATTTCTAACACCGGAAGAGTATCAAAAACTGGTGGATGGAGAGCTTTTCCTCTGGACTATGCGCTACGGTTTGCAAATGATTGCAGGTCGAAATGAAAACAGATTACTGTTTGATCATCAGAGAAAATTGGCAGAAATGCTAAAGTTTGAAGATACCGAAGAAAAACTCGGCGTCGAGATTATGATGCAGCAATATTACCGTGTTGTATTAGGTTTAGCAGAGCTTACCGATGTAATACTCCAACACTTTGATGAAGCAATTCTCCGCAAAAGTGAATCGGCAGAAATTATTCAATTAAACAAGCGCTTTCAAATAAGAAACCGCTACATTGAAGCCATCAACAGCCAAATTTTCGCTTATGCCCCCTACGCCATCATGGAAATATTTTTATTGATGGCCCAAAACCCACAAATAAAGGGTATTAGAGCAACCACTATTCGTGCATTACGCGCTCACAGACATTTAATAGACAAAGAGTTCCGTAATGATTTGGCTGTAACCACGCTATTTATGGAGCTTATACGAACCCCTCATGATCTTCATAAAACACTTTCTTTTATGAAACGCTACAATGTACTTGGCCGTTACATTCCTGAATTTGGCCGAATTATCGGCCAAATGCAACATGACTTATTTCACGCCTATACCGTCGATGCACACACCATTCGCGTGATCAGAAATATTGTAAGACTCAGAGAACCCACTGCACGATCAAAGTTCCCCCAGGCCTCACGCTTAATACACCGCATCCCCAAGCTTGAAGTGCTTTATATTGCCGCGCTATATCACGATATAGCCAAAGGCCGTGGAGGCGATCATTCTGACTTAGGCTCTCTGGATGCAGAAAGGTTCTGCGTACAACACCATCTAAGTAAACGTGATACTCAACTTATCTGCTGGCTGATAGAAAATCACCTACTTATGTCGATGACAGCTCAGAAAAAAGACATCCAAGACCCTGACATAATCCATAGCTTCGCGATGGAAGTTCCCAGTCAAATTCATTTAGATTACCTTTATGTTTTAACGGTTTCTGACATTGATGCAACCAACCCTAGCCTATGGAATACATGGAGAGCGACCCTTCTAAGACAACTCTATATTGAAGCGAGAAGAGCGCTTAGGCGCGGTACAGAAAACCCGCTTGATAAAACAAAGTGGATTTCTGCCACACAAGCAGAAGCTCAGGATATGCTGCTTGACCAAGGCTTCAGCGAAAAAGAAATTGATATTGTCTGGAACACACTGGAGGATGACTACTTCCTTCAAGACTCCACAGCAGAAATTGCCTGGCAAACCGCCTCGATTATTAAGCACGGAAATAGCACTGAACCACTTATTCTGATCAAAGATATAGAAGAGCGCCAGGGTGATGGTTACACCCAAATCATGATTTACCTCAAAGATGGTCAGGGCTTATTCGCTGCAACCACGGCGGTACTTGAACAACTTAATCTGAACATTGTCAGCGCTAGAATCAGCTCTGGAAAAGGCACCTGCAGTCTGAATACATTTATTGTGCTAGATGAAAACAACCAATCATTAACAGGTAATTCCGAACGAAAAGAACAGGCATATTACCGTCTGAAAGATGAGTTGGATGACCCGGCAGATTATCCTGAAATTATCCAACGGCGCACACCCAGACAGTTGAAACACTTTTCATTCCCCACTGAAGTTACCTTCAGCAACGACATGATTAACCAGCGCACAATTATGGAAGTCATCACACCTGACCGCCCTGGACTCCTAGCAAGGGTGGGTAGCATTCTCGTAACTAATAATGTATCACTGGTCAATGCAAAAATTGCCACATTAGGTGAGCGTGTAGAAGACGTTTTCTTCATCACTGAAAAAAACGGTCAGCCCATCAGCGACCCAGTTATTTGTGAAACATTACAGTCTGAGATTTGCGAACAACTTGACGAGCATGTTCAGGCCAATTAATCATACATTGCACAAACAAAAACACATCACAACCCAAGCTAAACAACAGGAAAAGCATACAGGATGAACCCAGATTTAAACAAACTACAACCCTACCCCTTTGAGAAACTCAACCAACTCAAAAGCGCTGTTGTGCCCAATCCTGACTACTCGCCTATTGCTTTGTCCATTGGTGAGCCAAAACATGCATCCCCTTCCTTTGTGCTAGATGAATTAACACAACAATTAGGTAAACTCTCACTCTACCCATCAACCAAAGGTTTGCCAGAGTTAAGAGAGTCTATCTGCAACTGGTTAACAAAGCGCTTCAAGCTACAAGCTAATTCATTATTGGCAGATGATCATGTACTACCGGTTAATGGCACACGAGAAGCCCTTTTTGCATTCACTCAAGTCGTAGTTGATCGTACACAAATAAGCAATGGCCAAGCCCCGCTTGTTGTTAGCCCCAACCCGTTTTATCAAATTTATGAAGGCGCCGCTTTTTTAGCGGGTGCAGAACCGCACTTTCTACCTTGCCTGCAAGAAAATGGTTATATGCCCGACTTTGACAACGTGCCCTCCGATGTTTGGCAACGCTGCCAGCTGCTTTTCCTTTGTAGCCCTGGCAATCCGACCGGCGCAGTCATTTCATCAGAAACACTTCAGAAGCTCATTCGTTTAGCCGATGAGTATGATTTTATTATTGCCTCAGACGAGTGTTATTCCGAAATATATTGTGATGAAACACAGGCTCCCGTAGGGCTTCTGCAAGCCTGTGCAGAAATGAATCGTAACGATTACAAGCGATGTGTGGTATTTCACAGCCTATCTAAACGCTCAAATTTACCTGGACTAAGATCAGGTTTTGTAGCGGGTGATTCAACCGTAATGCAACAGTTTTTGAAGTACCGAACCTATCACGGTTGCGCAATGCCAATTCAGCATCAACTTGCTAGCATCGCTGCATGGGATGACGAGACTCACGTACAAGAGAACCGCTCATTTTATCGTGAGAAATTTGCCACCGTATTGCCTATTTTACAGGAAGTCATGACCGCTGAACAAACCGATGCCAGCTTTTACCTATGGTTGAAAACACCGATAGCCGATGACATGTTTGCTCAAAAGCTATTTCAGGAAAAACATCTAACAGTGGTACCTGGACGTTATTTATCCAGAACAGTAGATGGTATTAACCCGGGTGAAGGTCGGGTAAGGTTAGCATTGGTCGCGCCTTTGGATGAATGCATCGACGCAGCAGAACGCATACGGGACTTTGTAAAATGTCTATAATGTACGGTATCAAAAATTGCGATACGATCAAAAAAGCCAGAAAATGGCTTGAAGCTGAAAATATTGATTATACATTTCATGACTACAAAAAAGATGGCGTAGATGAAAGCTTGTTTAAGGCTTGGCTATCAGAGTTAGGATGGGAAGTAGTAATTAATCGACGCGGTACTACCTGGCGGAAACTTTCTGACGAACAGAAGAACAATATGAATGAAACTTCAGCACTTGAAGTGATGCTAGATAACCCATCGATCATTAAGCGCCCATTACTTATGCATGATGGTAAAACAGTATTGGGATTTAAAGCTGATGAGTATGTTTCAATATTCAAGTAAGCTTCGCACAATATTTTTAGCCCAGTGTTTTTTAGCACATTAACCAGTTTAAGAATTACAACTTACCGACTACTATTTACTGACAACTTTTTACCTATAACTACGGGATATTAAAATGAGTTTAGCGTTTGCAATTGGTGTAGGCACCAAAAACCAAAAAAATGAATGGTTAGAAGTATTTTACGCAAAGCCTGCCTACCAACCTTCAGATGCCCTGCTATCTGCTGCTAAAGAAGCTGCAGGCTATACCGGCGGCAATCAGGCTATAGAGCTTAGTAAAGGTTCATCAACGGCTTTAGCCCTAGCACTAAAAAGTGCGGGTGAGTCTGAGCATGCATCTATTGCAATCGCTTGTGCAGCAAAAGCTGACGACAAAACCGTTGTTCTTACTATTCTTGAAGAAGATTCTCAGTCTGCCACTACGCCAGAGGTTTATCTAAAGCTACATTTATTATCTCACCGCTTAGTTAAGCCACACGGCATTAACCTAAATGGCATGTTTGGCCTGCTACCTAACGTAGCCTGGACAAATTTAGGGGCAGTTGATCTAAACGAACTAGCAGAAAAGCAATTTGAAGCGCGTTTAAACGGCGAATTACTTGCGGTTAAATCGGTTGATAAATTCCCTCCTATGACGGACTACGTTGTTCCTGCTGGCGTTCGTATAGCCGCGACATCACGTGTTCGCCTAGGCGCTTATGTAGGTGAAGGCACAACCATTATGCATGAAGGCTTCGTTAACTTTAATGCAGGTACTGAAGGCACCTCAATGGTTGAAGGACGCATATCTGCAGGCGTTATGATCGGCAAAGGTTCTGATCTGGGTGGTGGTTGCTCAACCATGGGGACACTATCTGGTGGTGGTAACATGGTTATTTCTGTAGGTGATAACTGCTTACTGGGTGCTAACGCAGGTATTGGCATTCCTCTGGGCGACCGCTGCACCGTTGAAGCAGGCCTTTATCTAACAGCTGGCACTAAGGTGATGATGCTGGATGATCAAAATAACGAAGTTGAAACGGTTAAAGCACGAGACCTGGCTAGCAAATCAGATTTATTGTTCCGTCGTAATTCAATTAATGGTCGTGTGGAATGCAAAACCAATAAAAGCGCCATTGAATTGAATGAAGAATTGCACGCGAATAATTAAGGTCGCAATTCGAAGTTATAGGGTGCGCTTGCGCACCATTTATTAAAACTTGAAAAATTTTAGAGACGCCATCAATGCCTCAAAACACCCCTACTATCAAACTGGCTCAAGAACTCATTCGCAAGCCTTCTGTTACACCCAATGATGAAGGCTGCCAGGCCTTAATTTGCGAACGACTTGAAAAAATGGGGTTTACCATTGAAAAACTCCAGTTTGAAGAGGTGGTCAACTTCTGGGCTCGTAGGGGAAGTGAAGGGCCTGTTCTCGCCTTTGCAGGGCATACTGATGTTGTTCCTACAGGGCCTGAAAAAAACTGGGATTACCCTCCGTTTGAACCCAGCATTGTTGGCGACATGCTCTATGGCCGCGGCACAGCCGATATGAAAGGCAGTATTGCTGCATTTATAACGGCCTGTGAACGTTTTATTGCTGAGAACCCTAATCATACAGGTTCAATTGCCTTTTTAATCACCAGCGATGAAGAAGGCCCAGCACACAACGGGACAGTTAAAGTTATTGAAACACTGGAGAGTCGAGGCGAAAAGATCGATTGGTGTTTAATTGGTGAGCCATCCAGCACTAAAACCGTAGGTGATACTATTAAAAATGGCCGAAGAGGCTCATTGCATGGTGATTTGATCATAAAGGGCACTCAAGGTCATGTAGCTTACCCACACCTTGCAGAAAACCCCATTCATGTAGCCATTCCAGCACTCTTAGAGCTATCAACTGAAGAGTGGGATGAGGGCAATGAGTTTTTCCCTGCCACATCCTTTCAAATCACCAATTTGAAATCTGGCACAGGAGCGACCAATGTAATCCCCGGAGAGAAAGAGGTTATTTTCAACTTTAGGTTCTCTACCGAACTCACTGTAGAAGAAATTCAAAAACGCGTACATGCTATTTTAGACAAGCACAATTTTAAGTACTCTCTTGAGTGGAACCTAAGCGGCCTTCCCTTCCTTACGTCCGCAGGACCACTAGTGGATGCATCCGTTAGTGCCATACGAGAAATAACCGGAACAGATACCGAGCTATCCACATCAGGTGGAACCTCAGATGGTCGATTTATTGCCCCTACTGGAGCTCAGGTCGTGGAACTAGGCCCACTCAACGCAACGATTCACAAAGTAAATGAATGTGTCAGCGTGAGTGACCTCAACACCTTATCTAATGTTTACGAACGTATTCTTCTTAAGCTTTTAGGCCAATAAAGTGCCCACTGGAAACAACACCCTGCTGACTACAAACGAGACAATAATTTGCCCTGTTTGCAGTCAGCGACTTAAAAGAACTGAAAAGCAATTTTGTTGCGAAAACAACCATCAGTTTGATGTAGCAAAACAAGGCTACGTGAACCTTTTACAACCTCAGCATAAAAAGAGTAAACAACCGGGTGATAGCCAAGAAATGGTTGAAGCCCGTTTTCGCTTTCTGAATGAAAGCTATTACGAGCCACTATCGGACAAACTAAACCAGCTTATTGCAAAAGACTGTTCATCAAAATTACCAGATAATAACGCATACCATGTGGTCGATGCTGGTAGTGGTGAAGGCTATTACACCCAGCGCCTTTATGAGCATTTAAATCAGTCTGTTATTCCTAAACCCGGTATTCCTAAACCTGGTATTCCTAAAGTCATCGGCTTCGATATATCCCAAAGAGCGGTTAAAGCCTCGTGCAGAAGAAGTAAGTCTATTCAGTGGATGACAGCAACATCCAGCCACATTCCCGTAGCCAGTCACTCTCAGGACGCGGTACTTTGTCTCTTTTCCAGAATTGTACCTGAAGAGTTCAGTCGTATATTGAAAAAAGATGGCATTTTATATGTTGCTTCAACCGGGTCGTCTCATTTGATTGAATTGCGCAACATGCTTTATCAAAACGTAAAGCAATCGGCTTACAACCCCAACTCAACTCTGTCTGAGCGATTTACACCTTTAGATGAGTCACTTAATGCAAATGTTCGCTACAAAATTGAAGTAAACTCACGTCAGGCAATTAATGATCTACTATTGATGACGCCTCACTACTGGCGAGCTACGGAATCCGCCAAGCAGGCGATTCAAGCAATGGATACGGTTTCAGTTACCGTAGATATTCGCTTAACAGGTTATCGCTTATGATAAAAAAAGAGCTCACAGCGCAACAACGTAACTTCAAATTCTTTGCTATAGGGGCTTTACTCCTTTTGGGCGGATTGGGGGTCATTGTTGCTTCTGACATATACCTGCCTCCATCAGAAAAACAGGAATGGATTGTACTTACTGCTTTAGTCATTGCCTCAATTGGTGCAATAATGGCTTTTATTGGTTATATAAAGCTCCTTTTAAGCCGCGTGAACCACTTCATGCATCGTTAACGCCCCTTTTATTTAGTTACTACATGACAATATGACAACACAAACTAATGAAACGAATAACCGTCAGCCAGATATTGAGGTGTATATAAAAGACATCTCAGTTGATGCAATTATCAACTGGCTTAATGATGTATTTGAGGGTGTAGAAGCCCAAAGCCCCCTTGATAAGTCACCGCTTACCTTACAATGTAAAATAAAAGACGATACAGGTAGTGTTGCAACCATACCTGTTACCATTTTTACAGGGGCAGCAGGAAAACTTTACACAAGTCTGTGGTTTCAATCAGATAAAACACCCTGGAACACCGATTTTGATTGTGCCATTCAACTAGTTGAAGCAACAGGAAATGAAGTGCGTTGCTCGACTAATGGATGGGAAGAAGCAGAAGATGCGGATAACCAGTGGTGGAAAGTAACTTCGGAAGAAAAGACAATTGTTAATTGGTGAGGGTTAGTTTGACAAAATACTAGCCAGCTAGAAAACTAGCTAGCTAGAAGACTTTCTTTTATCTAACCGCCGAAACGTTCTCAGCCTGCAAGCCTTTGTCGCCCTGCGTTACGTTGAAGCGAACCTGTTGCCCCTGACGTAATGAACGACGACCATGCCCACGAATAGAACGGAAGTGAACAAAAACATCATCTCCCGCATCACGGGTGATAAAACCAAATCCCTTATTCACGTTAAACCACTTAACAGTACCCTGCTCATCACCTTCAGGAGAATCATCATCGTCATCATAAGAAGCAAAAGAATCTTCAGATGAAGCTGAACCTGACGCAGCTATAACACTTAATGCAGCTACGATAGCAATAACCACAACAGAAACGATGTAAGCCGTAATACCTACTGAGGTTCCCAGTCCAGGAAAAACAATGGTATCACCTGCAACAGCAAGAAGAATAAATCCTAATACAAATGGGGTTGGAATGGCGAAAATAAGTCCGGTTACAATCGCTTTTACAGTTTTATTACTCATGTAATGTATCTCAATAACTATTTATCTAACTATATTATATATCCTGATTTAACCCTTGAATTTAATCAAATCAGGTACCTTTAAATTATCTGTCATTTCTGTCCTCGAACACTTTAAACAGCAAGTGTTTTATTGTTTAATTCAGGAACAGGTATGCCCAAGCACTCGTTAATGGCTTTCTAAAAACTATCACCATTTAACAACTACCATTAAAACAAAGAGCAACCAGTAAAAATAAACTGAGTGAAATTGCAGACAACGAGTCTCAAAAGATTAGTGTTTGGAATTCTTGGTTTTTCGAACAACTTATCATTCGAACAGTTAGTACTTTGAACCAGGATTCCTTATAATTATATGGACTCACGAACAATGATAGCAAAAAAATAAACATGATGTTTAATATTTAATCATCCTATTTATTTTATATTTTTAAATTTGGAATCACTTATGACAACTGAAGACAGGCTCATTGAGCTTGAAACAAAAATGGCCTTTCAAGATGACCTTCTTCAAGATTTGAACGATGTGGTTGCCAGACAAGAACAGGCTTTAGAGAAACTATGGCAAGCCAACCGGATGTTAAAAAGTCAGCTCGATTCAGTTCAAGGCCCTGCGGGCGAATCTACGTCAGAAGCGCCTCCTCCTCATTACTAAAGGCCTCAAATTCGTCGGTGCTAGTCACCTCGTAACGCAGTATCGGAGAGCCGTGCTGCAGCTCAGCCAACTTTTGATGCCACATACACTCATTAGCAACCAATTCCAAGGTTAAATTATCAAGGCATGTTAAAAGAAAATCTAACACACTCTCATCTTGCTCTTGCAAGTCTAGCGAATCTATTTTCTTATTTAATCGCTTAATTTTAAGCTCTAATTGTTTAATAATTTGTGGCTTCGATTCCAAGCCTTCTTTAGTAGCAATACAGTTTTCCAATTCCATGGAGTTTGTCCCTTTTTAAACAATAATTCTATTACTCTCAATAGCGCCTATATCTGCGTGCCCACTCAAGCAACAATTCCAGCCCAGATCACAGTCAGACAACCCCATAACTGTATTACCCGCTAATGAGTCAGTCACCTGAACTTTTATTTCATAATTTACGGGCGTATCTAATAACAACTCAATCAACTCTCTAGCCATCGCATTATTCCGTTCACCCGGTAGCCACTGATCTAACTTAGACGAAGCCTTCAACACAATACCGATGGATATTTCATTACAGTCTACAACCTCAGCACCCAGTACCAGAGACTCTCCTAGATTGATATTATTGAGACCCAAGCAATTAAGCTGGTCAACAGGTATATCTACGCTGACACCCTGTAAAGGCAATATATCAACACCTACATCATCGAATAGTGTTTTTAATGCTTGCGTCAACAACTCTATTGAAGACAACCTGCATGCTAACAAGCCTGCTATTGATATCAGCTGTGGCATTTTGAGGTATTTTAAAGCAGCGAGTTGATTTTGGCCTACCCCCCAAAGCGCCAGCAAGCTATTTGAGAATGAAGAAAAGTGCTGGGTAAACCGATACTTCCCCCACGCCTCATAAAGCAGTGAAATGGCCTGATGATTAAACAGGTCATAAAACTGTTTTAATTCATCATTTTCATGACCCATAATCCTCTCAGTGTAAAAGGTAGGTAATGGCGAGCTTGTGCCATATAAGCCCATTAAACTAACATCCATTACCTGCCGTGAATTAACACAGCTTAAATTGCTCACCTCTCCGGCGGGGTGCGCCATACTCGGTGTTGCTCTATATCGAATTGAGGATGAGTCTACACCTAGCTCATGCAAATATTGCCTTAGCGCAATGAAGCTATAGCTTTGTGGGGACTCAATTTTTATACACTCGACAGTCATACGGTCTGCATCCCAACCATAGCTCGCCACTGAATAATTTCGCCCTCAGGCACAGTTTTAATACTTAGCCTCTGAAAACCATTGATGGGTGCGCTTAAGGTAAAAAACTCATTGAGTATTTCACCAAATAAATAAATGTCCCCCATACCTGAGAATTTATCACTATTAATCGTTAGCTTTACATCACTCCCTCTAACCGGCACTCCCTTAAATAGTCTCATTGCAGGGGTAATACTCAAGCTCTCAAGAGCCTCTACTTTTAAGCGTGTTGCTGCTTGTTGTTGTTTATCAAACAAACCACGCACATCAAAATGAGTAATCAGTGATTTCAGCGAGGCTAGGTCATGTACCTTGTGGATATTTAATGCGGAGAGTGAAATAAGCCGCCATATCCAGTTCATTTTTGTAGCCGGTGAATAAGACGGCGTGATGGCTGAAATATTCTTGCACTCCAGATACTCAGGAATAGTTGATGTTTCAACACAAATATCACCGACACCTAAACGAGTAGGTAAATGGCGATTACTACAGCTTACTTTTCCGCTAATAGTTTCTGCTTGAGATGCACCATTAATTACCTTAGATTTTGACATAGGCTTGGGTCTAGGCGTGCCAACAGACATAAAACTTATATAGGTTTCCAGTCCCTTGCCCGCGACGGAAGGCCGCAGTTGGCTCCAAAATGTTTTCTTCGCATTATTCGAGTCTGTGTCATTAACACAATAAGATTCAAACACAGAATATTCAGTCACTCGTCTGGTTTCAGGGCTCCAGCCTTCAAGCTTATCTACATTTAATATTTCATAATGATCAGGTGAAGACGCTTCCACTCGTAACCTATGCTCAGCCTTGCGTCGGTCAAGTAAAAAAGGCCTGCTTGATACTTGAAACTGATTTACAGCAGGGGTGCAATACAAACGAATATTGTCATCAGTAGGGTAATCGGCTACCGGTAATATTTGATCTAGTACAAACTCTAAGTGTATCTTTTCAAAATATGTAGTATTTGTACCTGACAGGTTTAAGAATAATGACTCCAAACCAAGTACATCAACATATAAAAACTTTTCTGGATAACAAAAATATTCAAACAGTAAGCGGTGACCAGAAAACTGTTGCTTCACTGAGGGGAATAAACTCACATCAGCACTTAAACCCGCAGACTTGATTGATTCAGCCGCCAGGGAGCCTATTTTAAGACGCTTACCTTCATCTTCACTCCATACATCAATACCAGAAACACGCTCTCTTAACAGGTAATACCACAAACTCGTTTTAGTAAACGCGCCTTGCAAGTGAAGGCGTAAATTATCTAATTTTATATCCTTCAAACTGGTAGATTGAAATAGCTGAAGACACAGGCAGATTTTTGATACGCCATTTTCTTCTTTAATATGTACCGACTGAACCCTCATAGGGTTTAGATCAACGTCAAAGGCAGTTTTAAAGATGCACTGTGTGCCATCAACCGCCTTTGATTTAACCTCCGCCCCCTTAGCAAGACACTGTTTCTCAGATAAAATATCTAAGGGATTCATTTGAACCGTGGTAATTGAGGGGATCGTTTGTAAAAAATGCGGCCAAATTATTTTGATAAGTGACCAGGCAAACTCAGGTAGGTCATCATCCAGTTTTTGACGAATCCGCCCTGACAAAAAAGCAAAACCCTCTAACAAACGCTCTACATCTGGATCTTGACCTTCTACTGACAAGAAGGGGGCCAAGCGAGGGTTGGTCTCAGAAAACTCCTTTCCTAATTCCCTTAAAGCAGAAAGCTCTTCCTGAAAATAATGATTGTACTGCATTGGCATCCTGCCATATTTGTATTGTTAAGAAGTAGTTGTTAAGAAATAAAGGCCTGACCTGAACCGGTTATCACTGTTTCAAACTCAAAAGTATCACCCTGATCGTCTTCAACCTGACGATTCTGGTTAACCTGAACAGAGACCCGGTACTTAAGCTGGAGGGGTTGTGAACTATCGGGTATATAACTCACAACCACATCATCAAGTCTGGGTTCATATTTCAAAAGAAAGCTTTTTATTGCCACTTGCAACTGATAAATAGCATCAGGGAATTCATACACCAAATCATTAAAGTCAGGCATTCCGTAATCAGGCAATGCAGCTACACTTCCCTCCCTCACGTTCAGCATCTGCTGCAAATTAACCTTAACGGACTTCATCAAGGATTGCTGATTCGAACCTATCGAGTAGACAGATTCACAACCATTCTCTAAGCGCTGAAACAGTGAATGCTCATTTAGCATATGAGTTCAAATACCTTAAGACTTCTCTAACTTGCCGACCAAAGATAACTCAAAGTCAGCCCCCATGTATTTAAAATGAGGCCTCACAGTTAAACCTACCTTATAAATACCTGGCTGCCCTTCAACCTCATTAACCGTTACCTTTGCTGCACGTAATGGCCGCTGGCTTCGTACTTCTGCGCTAGGATTTTCCTGATCAGCGATATAGCTACTTATCCATACATTAAGCTCTGTTTCAATATCCGTACGCTCTTTCCAGCTACCAATATTTTCTCTTTGCAATACTTTTAGGTAATGAGCCAGACGGTTAATAATAAACATATAAGGCAATTGGGTACTCAAGCGATGATTTAATTCGCTCCGTTTTTCCTCGTCACTATTACCAAAGTATTTTACTTTCATCGTAGAGTTAGCCGAGAAAAAGGCCGCATTATCACTTCCTTTTCTCATGGTTAGGGGAATGAACCCCTCCTCTGCCAGTTCAAATTCTCGTCGATCAGATACGAGTATTTCAGTTGGGATTTTAGATTCAATTTCACCCAGTGATTCAAAGTAATGAACAGGTAAATCTTCCACGGCGCCACCACTTCTCGGACCTACAATATTCGGGCACCAGCGATACTTAGCAAAACTATCCGTCAAACGGCTAGCAAATGAAAATGCAGTATTCCCCCATAAATAATTGGAGTGCATCCCTTCTATGCTTTCATTATATTCAAAGGATTTAACCGGGTTATTTTCTGCATCATAGGGGGCTCTTAGTAAAAATCTAGGCGCAGTTAAACCCACATATTTAGCATCTTCAGACTCACGAAAACTCTGCCACTTAGCATATTGAGGCCCCTCAAATATTGAATGAAGCTCTTTAAGGTTAGGTAGCTCTTCGTAGCTATCAATACCAAAAAACTTAGGCGCAGCAGCGGCAATAAAAGGAGCATGAGACATAGAAGCAACCGCAGCACAGCTCTGCAACACCTTCATATCAACTGCTCCGGGGCCTAGGTCATAATTAGCAATAATCCCGCCTACAGGCTCCCCTCCAAATTGTCCATACTCGCTACTGTAAACTAGCTTATACAAGCCTGAACGAGTAACATCAGGCGCATCTTCAAAGTCATCATAGAGGTTTTCTTTTGATACATTTAATAAAGAAATTTTAATATTCTGTGTAAAATCAGTGCGGTCTACCAATAACTTGAGCCCACGCCAGGCCGACTCTATTTTCTGAAACTCTTTATGATGTAGAATTTCATCTACCTGCAAACTAAGCTTAGAATCCAGTTCTGCGATCATTCGATCAACCAGATTTTTATTGACTCGCTCTTCCTGGTTTTCATCACTCAGTAGCTCAGCAATAAACGCTCCTACTCCACGCTTAGCAATATCATAACCATCATCAGATGGTTGCATTTTGGTCTGTTGAACAATTTGATCAAGCAGTGAGCTTTCTTCTAGCTCTACAGCACGATTACCCGTGGCTAACATTCGTTCATAGTTAGACATATAAATTCCTTTTATTATGCTTGAAGCTCTGTGAGTATCTGCTGCTTTAACTCTTTATCCTGCAAACTATTTTCGATCATTTTTCTAAATGCAGGCATGTTACCTAAAGGCCCTTTTAAAGCGACCAAAGCCTCCCTTAACTTTAACAATTCATTCAGCTCAGGTACTTGTCTGGCAATATTCTCAGGTGAAAAGTCTTTAATTGAATCAAGTTTTAGAGATACAGAGGTTTCTGCGTCATCCTCATCAAGCAAACGATTAGGCAAGTCTAACTGGATTTCAATATGCTGATTTTTAAGCACATCATTGAAATTATCTTTATCAATATTAATCGGTTTTCGGTCTTCTATCAGACGATCATCTTCTCTTGAAGTAAAATCACCTGCAACAAGCATCTTTAAAGGGAGCTCAACACTTTCTTCTGCGGCTCCTTTTTCTGATTTATATTGAATATTTATTCTTTCTCGTGGTGCTACGGATCCATCCCTGGACATATCATTATTCTCCTTTTTTAATCTCATAAGCCTGCATAACATCTAATCGTGATAATCGATTAAAATAAATTTTAGACTTATCTTTTCGTTTAAGCTTATTGGTGCAAATCAATATCATTGAAAGTAGTTCAGTAACGGTTTCTGGTTCCCAGCTATCCAATTGATGCTTCACACTTATTTCGTCCAACTCAACGAGTAATTGCTCTGCAATCACATATTCTTTTGCTGAAAGGCAGTATTGAGCCATTAACATTCGAGCTCGGAACCAGCTACTTCTACCAATCATGCCCTTACAATAAACATCTAGTTTTGAAAGGCCTTCTGCAAAGCGCTTATCTCGGAGTAAGTTATGAGCCTCTGTAAATACGGTTTGCTTATCATAAGTGCTATTGATTTCCGTATTTCCTGATTTATGTTTAAAAACAATATCAGGTAGTTGCAGACTCACCTCTGAAACAGGGCTATCACAAGCACCTAAACCAGCCAACCACTCAAGGGTGTCGGTATCAGCAAAGGGTGTTCCGTCAGAAAAACTAAGCTGCTCAATACCTTCAAGTCGTGTTATAAATGCTTTCACTTGATCAGATACATTATCCATAGCCTTTTGGCATGGTTTGCCTACACCGCTATCGATAGCTTGTAAAGATTCAACGACTAAGCGGTGTCCATCAAGCCAAAAAGGTGAAGCACTTAAGCTGCTCTCTGCTTCTTTAATTAAAGATTCATATTGCTTCTGCTGCTGAAGCATTTCAAACGCTTGTCGCTTTTCCATCGGTATGGGGCGTAACGGTGTTACTTTTTCTTTATGCTGTGGCAATTCTAAAATAGGTAACCATGTGCTAAAACGATTTATTTCATAAGCTAGTGGGTCGCTAATATCTTTTGATAAGCGGTATTTGGCAAGTGACTTAAGGTTGCCCTGAACAAACCTAAGGCCAGACTGATATGATTTTTCATCATCTACTTCAAGCAGTGTATTATTGCTTTTAATTGGAGAGAAAACTTGCTGTGGACGTGAAATTTCGGGGGGGCTCACATCCTCTACAGCAACACTTAATGAAGCAGACTCCAAACTAACAGGATCGTTCTTCTTCAAATTTTGCAAATAAGCATCTAACTTTCTCGAGATGGTAAAGGTATCCAGTGGCCACTCGTCACCATACTCAGCTAACTTATTATTTAATGCTTTAATACCTGCAATCACACCTTCCAGATGAATCGCTTCATCTACAAGAGGCTCATTACTTTCAATCCAAAATTCAAAATGCTGAGTCAGCCATTCTAAAGTGCCTAGTCTTGCCCGCTTTCTTTTAAGTAAGGGGAAGCTATTTTCCCAGTATAGGTCAATGTAGAGTGGTAAGAGCGTTACAGACTGAACTAGGCCTTCATATTTATAGATATCAATAATAGATCGAATACTATAGACAAGTACGAGTAAATCTTTTGATTGCTGAGTTAATATCTCACTAGAAACCGCAAGTACTTTATCCCAATCAGTTGCCTCACGATCCACGGCTATATCATTACTCACCTCTTGCTGTAAAAGGTCGAATGCATCATCCAAGCGAATATTAGTACCTACAGGACTATTCGTATCAATGGGCGCAAGTACACCTTCATGCCATAAGTTTAAACTAAGCATTTAGCGTTGCAACGTAACGATTTGAAAAAATGGATAGATGGAAGGGAAATAGAAAATCGACATGTCACTCCTTGACCTCGTCTGAAACTAACTAATAAGCCCAAATCCTTTGAGCTATTTATGAAACGGATTGTATAGTATTACTGCTCAGTTGTTAACCCCCAATAACCACCCCTGGATCACCTACCAAAATAACACCACCGTGTACCGTTGGGTCCCCCATTCTAGCTGCTGGTATCCCCTCAATAAAAACAGAAGCCGAGCCCCCAACAATAATATCCACAGGGCCATTACATGCAGCCTGATCTCCTACTCTGGCAACAGGCCGACCATTAACGAATACGGTTGAAGCGCCTTTAATGATAGGTCCACCCTTATGAGGCGTTTTTCCACAGTAAGCGGGACATTGGTGATAATCACCAACTAATGCGATAGGTTTCATTTTTCATCCTTGAATATGAATTAGTCTTCTAGTTAGCTAATCTACTGAAGATTAGCTAACTTTCTTTTCTTTAAGTCCTTCCGTAAGTATCGTCTAATCGTACAATATCATCCTCACCTAAATAACTACCGGTTTGTACTTCAATAAGTTCAAGAGGAATAACGCCAGGATTCTCTAGTCTGTGAATAGTTCCTAGAGGTATATAAGTAGACTGGTCTTCCGTTAACAATATTTCTTCCGTTCCACGCGTAACCAATGCAGTGCCCTGAACAACAATCCAGTGCTCTGCTCTATGGTGATGCTTTTGGAGCGATAACTTAGCTCCAGGGTTAACCATTATTCGCTTAACCTGGAAACGGTCACTATTTGTTATTCCCTCATAACTTCCCCAGGGGCGATGAACCTTTTTATGGAAGCGGTGTTCATGTCTGTCTTGTTGTTTTAGCTGGGCGACTAATTTTTTAACATCCTGAACCCGGGATTTGTCTGCAACCAAAATAACATCATCGGTTTCGACAATAACATGATCATCAACACCTATGGCCGCAACCAAACGTGATTCGGAATGGATATAAGAGTTATTCACATCCTCCATGATCACATCACCTTTGCAGACATTACCGTTTTCGTCTTGTTGATGAATCTCCCATAATGCAGACCATGAACCTACATCACTCCACCCTGCATCTAAAGGTACAACAACCGCTGAGTCAGTTTTTTCCATTACTGCATAATCAATTGAGTCATTAGGGCTAGCAGCAAAACTTTTTTCATCTACACGAATAAAATCGAGATCTGTACTGCTTTTTTCAAGCGCGGCTTTACAGGTGGATACCATTTCAGGCTGAAATTTTTCAAGCTCCTGCAAATATCGATCGGCACGAAACATAAACATGCCGCTATTCCAGTAGTATTTACCGGTACTGATATATTCTTTAGCAGTCTCTTCGTTAGGCTTTTCAACAAACTGGTCAACAGCAGACCATTCATGTTGCTGCTCGCCAGATTTTATATACCCATAACCCGTATGAGGAGAGTCAGGAACAATACCAAAGGTCGCCAGCTTTCCTTCAAGAGCGGCTTTTTTTCCTTTATTAACGGCCTCAGCAAACAAAGAACTCTCTTTGATAACATGATCAGCAGGCATAATGAGTAATACCGCATCAGCATCAACTTCAATCGCTTTATAGGCTGCCAGAGCAATAGCTGGTGCCGTATTACGCCCTATAGGTTCCAGGATAATAGAACTGTTATTTAGGTGATCATGGGTTTGTAAACAACCCGCCACCATAAACCGATGTGCTTCATTTGAAACTACAATTAAATGCTGAACATCATCAAGAGCTTCAACACGTTCAACAGTATCCCCCAATAAACTATTGTCATTTACCAGATTAATAAATTGCTTCGGATACGCTTCTCGAGAAAGTGGCCAAAGACGGGTTCCTGAACCACCAGATAGAATAACGGGGGTAATCAAATTTGTTTCTCCGTAACAGATAATGTGTTGCTTACAATGATACTTAGATTCAATTTATAAGTGCAACTCGATAAGTCTCATTATATTGTAACTATTCAGCAAAAGCAGCAGTCTGATAGAAGACTAAGGTTCCCATGACCCTATAAAAACTGTTGATTATGGAGATCCAAGTACACAAGCGCCGAGTCGCCCTGCAGAGTACTAAGGTCATTTTTAAGGGAGTTAAGGTTAGCAATAGACGTCTGAACATTTGCCTGGCTGACAATAATTTTATTAATCAAGTCCAGCTCTTGTAGCCACTTGCACTCCAAGCCCTGCAACCTCAATGTTAAGTGATCAATACAGCTATAAAGAAAATATAATTCATTTTTGTCTAAAAGGCGGCTTTTACTTAACTCTTGAATCTTTCGATTAACAGATTCTATTTTTAGTTCTAAAAGCTTGATGTCATCTGGCTTAGCGAGTAGTCCAGCCCTAAGTCTGGCACAAGCAATTTGAGAGGAAGGCATAGATATTGTCACTCCTTGACGTTTAATATGTAAACACTCCAAATCCCTGGAGCATATTAACTATACGAACAGATTATAACCTAGCACGACTTAAGTGTCATATTGCATCACACCTATATCAACCGTTAATTTCTTTCTCTATCTGCACAATCTTATGTACATTACCTGGTAACGGCGTATCCAGTTTTTCTTGTTTCCAAACCAAATCTTCCATATTACTGCTAGGAGCAAAGCCTAAAGGTGTTTCTTCTAGAATAGCTCTTACTTTATCGCAGTCGAAAGTATGACAAGCTGTATCTAAGCGATCCAGCACATCACTAACCTCTTCCCATTTAAGAGATAGTTCCTGTGCTTTCATTATGCGGGGGTGACCTGTACCTTGCGGATCATCTCCTATCAGCAGTTCTTCATAAAGCTTTTCACCTGGGCGTAAGCCTGTATAAGCAATTGCGATATCACCTTCTGGATTGTCTTCATCTTTTACTTCAAGTCCCATTAAATGAACCATTTTTTTGGCTAGGTCAGCTATTTTAACCTGCGCTCCCATATCAAGAACAAAAACATCGCCCCCTACTCCCATGTTACCCGCTTGCAACACCAGCTGAGCCGCTTCAGGAATGGTCATGAAATAACGAATAATATCCGGGTGAGTAACCGTTATCGGGCCGCCCTTTTTAATTTGTTTTCTAAAGAGAGGGACGACCGAACCCGATGAACCCAAAACGTTACCGAACCTAACCATACAGAAGCGGGTCGTATTTTGTCTTTTTGATATACTTTGAAGCACCAGTTCGGCCATGCGCTTACTGGCACCCATTACATTAGTTGGGCGCACAGCTTTGTCTGTAGATATTAAAACAAATGTTTCTACCTTGGCTTTTATTGCAGCCTCTGCTGCATACCAAGTGCCAAATATATTGTTTCTTACACCCTCAACAACATTGTGCTCTACTAATGGAACATGTTTATACGCGGCCGCATGATAAAGAGTTTGTACATTGAAGGTACTCATTATCACTTCTAGGCGGTGTTCACGCTGAACAGAACCCATTACCGGTTTCAGCTCAACATCAAACTGACATTCATTAACCAGCGTTTGTAGCTCATGATGGATTGCATATAAATTAAACTCAGACAATTCAAATAACACTAACGCTTTTGGTTTATGCTGAATTATCTGCCGGCATAACTCAGAACCAATGGAGCCGCCAGCACCGGTGACCATCACGACCTTATCTTTAATGAATGCATTTAATAATTCATCATCTGGTGCAATAGGGTCTCGACCCAGAAGGTCTTCGATCTCAATATCTTTAATTTCTTCAATTTTAGCCCTACCACTGATGACTTCAGCCATATTGGGGATTGTTTGCACCTGAATGGCTAAAGGCTCCAGGTATCTCAATATTAATGAACGTTGAGAGTGGGGCGCGCCACCAATAGCTAATAAAAGTTTGTTTACGCCATGCTTTTCAATGAGTTTAGAAAGCTGAGCCGGACTATGAACTCTCAAGCCTTGAAAAACACTACCCTGACGAGTTTTATTATCGTCTACATAAGCAACCGGCTGAAACTCTTCTCCTTGAAATAAGGCATTAGCTAGCTGAATCCCTGATGTTCCTGCACCGTATATAATTACTTTTTCTTTTAGTTTTCGTTTTGTTTGGTTCACATAAGAGCGAACTAACATTCGTGAGCCACCAACAAACAACAAAGCTAAGCCCCAATATATAAAGGGAGCCGACCGTGGAACAGGTGCTTTTAACAAGAAGCTAGAGGCTGAGAAAATTAAAGCAGATACAGAAACACCAGAAACGACGGCTATTAATGCATGGTTTGATAAGTAACGAATAACAGCACGGTAAAGCCCTAACCGAATAAAAACAGCTATAGTTACAACTACGGTTAACGCAAAAGATCCAAACACTAACTTATTATTCGGGATATAGAAAGTTTCTAATCGAACACATATAGACAACCAAAGTGCTAGAAAAATAAAAACACTGTCTGTAACAACCGATATAACTCTTTTTTGGTAGCGGGGTAAATTAAGAATACGCTCGAACACAAAGTCCCCTAATTTGATACAAAAACTGTATTCTAATTCTTATAGGCTAGTAAAGCAAAAGGAGGGGTAGAAACAGCTATTTCACTCTATCTCCGGAGCCCTTACCCGTTGCAGTCATCAAAATATAGCTAAAATAATCTACTAATGAAAATTTCTTAATCATTTTTTCATCCCATTCGGCCAGCAGCTTAGGGGTAGACATGTCAATTTCATTGACTTGGGCAAGACCTGTAATACCAGGCAACACCTGGAATACACCGCGTGAGTCCCGTTCTTCAATCAACTCTTCCTGATTAAACAAGCAAGGCCTTGGTCCTACCAAGCTCATCTCACCCTTTAAAACATTAATTAATTGTGGCAACTCATCTATTTTAGTTTTACGTAGAAACCCACCCATTTTTGTAATAGATGCCGTACTGGCTAAATGGCTGGCTACGGATTTAGTATCAACACTCATTGTGCGTAATTTAATTAAGGTAAATGGTTTTTTATTTTTACCCACTCGCTTTTGTGTGAATACAGGTGAGCCTGTATCGAAAAAGCCTACAATAACTACAACGAATAAAATGGGAAATGTAAGGATCAGCCCAAAAAAAGCAGCAGTAAAATCTAACAGTCTAAAAAATATTGAATTCATGATGGTAACTATTTTTCTCTGGTTATTGCTTTAAAAAGAACTGAGCTGTCTTTTTAAGACTCTCGTCAACCGTATAGGGTGGTGTCCAGTCTAAAAGTGATTTGGTCTTTGTTATATCTACCTGCAAAGACCCTAACAAACGCTGAGCTACATCTTGTTTACCTAATAATTTTGCACAAAACAATAACCATGCTCCGGGTACAGGGAGTAGGCGTTTGGGCGCATTTAATGAAACGGCTAATTTAGTTAATAAGGTTGTAGTTGAAATATCATTATCATCTGAAACTAAAAAAATTTCATTAGCAGCATTAGGGTGATCTATACATGTAACGATAAGGTCTACTAAATTATCTAAAGAAACTAAGCTTCGTTTATTATTAATAGCGCCTAAAGGTAGGGGAATACCTTTACTTAGCCACTTCATCATACTAACAAAATTACCTTTAACACCTGGGCCATAGACTAATGGTGGACGAATAATCACCACTTTCATTCCGGTTTCTTGAGCTATTTTTTGTAAACCAACTTCCGCTTCATATTTACTTAAGCCATATGGGTCAGTTGGAACATAAGCATCATTTGGTGTGAACGGTGAGCTAGCTGTTGTATGTTCACCATTTACTTTAATTGAGCTGATGAAAATGAAACGCCTAACCCCAGATTGTGCGGCTTGTTTCGCTAAATTAAGTGTGCCAAAAGTATTTACAGATCGAAACTCAGATAGTGGGTCAGCAGAAGAATCACTCATGACATGAACCCTCGCTGCACAGTGAATCACTACCTCACTCTTATCTAATGCCTTACTCCAGTTTGTTTTTTGATTTATTTCACCCACTTCAGTCAGTTTGATACCCTGCGGTAAAGCTACAGTTTTCCTCACCCCAGCCATCAAACTAAATCGACTATTTGATAACAGTTTTCTAGCTACAGTTCCCCCAAGGAAACCGGTAATGCCCGTAATAAAAATATGCACTAAAAAAACCTTTAAGCTAACTTGTAGGATTTAAACTTTCAGTAATAACACTGGCGGCAGATTCAACAGAAAAAGAATGATTAAGTAAACCGCTACCGTTATTACCTAACTTATGCCTAAGCTGAGCATTAAACGCCAACTCAATTGCCGCTTCTCGTAGTTTATTATCTTCTCCATTCACAAATACATACCCTGCACCTGCATTTGAAATAACATCACTTAAATCATTTCCAGGGTTAACACTCCCTAGAATAGGCATAGATTCAAGCATATAACCTAATAATTTACCTGGGAAGTTATGCGTTTTATGTGAATAAGCCAGTGAAAACAAGCCGATATCAACCTGCCGGAGAACATGTTTAAATTCTTCCTGAGAAACAGAGGGTAAAAATGTAGTATTCACTAATGACTCACGCTTTATAGAGCGTTTAACCAAGTCTACCTCATCACCTTGGCCAATAAATAGAAAATGAATATTTTTCTTTTCTTTTAATGATATGGCCAACCTCATTAAATTACTCATATCCTGTGCATGGCCAATATTCCCGCCATAAAAGAAGATAATTTTCTCTTCCAGACCTAAGGTCTTCCGTAAATTTAATTTTTCCGGCAAAAGTTTAGGTAATTTTGTATCAGACCAATTAAATAGCACATGAGTATTGAATCTATTCTTGTGACTGCTTTCAAATAATTCTAAATTTTTAGGCGACATCAAACCAATTGTATCAGCAGAGGTATAATTCAAAGTTTCAAAAAAACGAAAATATTTTTCAATTAATGAACCTTGCTTTATTAACTTCTCATCAATAACCCACTGGGGAAAAAGGTCGCGAAGAATTAAGTATGAAGCGCATTCACATTTAGTTTTTAATTTCTTTACTAACCACCCAAAGAAAATTGAAGGTGAATAGTAAATAACACCGTCAAAAGAAGTCACTTCAACGTCTTTGTGTATCGCTCTCCATGCGTTGAATGACAACAACGTCTCATTTAATGCGCGTGTTATTTTACTTACCCCTCTGGTTCTCCCGTTTCTGAATCGCCATACAGTAATACCATCAACTGAATCTCTTACTAAGCGCTTATTTTGATCAGGTAAGCCTGGGGTGATAATAACCAGCTCATGTCCGTTAATAGTTAGCTGCAACGCCAACTCATGCAGCATTTTTGCATGCACTAATGTACTTAGAGGGAGATAGTCGTCAGTTATTATTGCTAAACGCATTAAGATTTCTTCCAAACCACTCGATTAACATAATCCGTGTAACTAATAATAGTACGAATAACCTTCTCAGAAACATTAGGCGCGACATAATCCTGCACTACATTAATTAATCTATTTTCACCTGTTGGCTGGCATTCTAAAATATCAATTGCTTGCAGAATTCTTTCTATATTCATACCGGTAAACATGACGGCCCCTTCTTCAAAGCCTTCAGGTCTCTCTTGTGCATCCCGAATATTTATTGCAGCAAAGTTCAAAATAGAAGATTCTTCTGTAATAGTACCACTATCACTTAATACCACCCTAGAGTCTGCCTGTAGTTTCACATAATCACTAAATCCGAGAGGCTTCATTAAACGAACGAGTGGATGAAACTTTAAGTCTAATGATTCTATTTTATTTCGCGTGCGAGGATGAGTAGACACAATAATAGGCAAGCCAAATTTGTCTGCTAAAACACCTAAAGCGCTAACATAGTTATTAATATTTTTATCAGAATCTACATTTTCTTCACGATGAACACTTACAACAAAATACTGACCTTTTTCCAAGTCAAGTTTTTGTAAAATAGAAGACGCGTCAATTTTATCTTTATAAAAAGACAAGACCTCATCCATTGGACTACCTGTTTTAACAATTAAATCAGGTTTAATGCCTTCATTTAGTAAATATTCTCTGGCAATGTCGCTATAGGGCATATTAACATCAGAAATATGATCTACAATTTTTCGATTAATTTCCTCTGGAACACGTAAATCAAAACAACGGTTACCTGCCTCCATATGGAAAATAGGAATTTTTCTACGCTTGGCTGATATTGCAGAAAGAGCGCTATTTGTATCACCCAAGATAAGCATCGCGTCAGGCAACATTTCAGCAAATAGTTTATCTGACTTGCTAATAACTTGTGCCATTGTATCGGCAGCTGTTTCACCTGCACACTCTAAAAATACATCAGGGGATCGGATACCTAAGTCATCAAAGAATATCTGATTCAGCTCATAATCATAATTCTGCCCTGTATGAACTAGAACATGTTCACAGTGCTGATCTAATTTTGCGATAGTTCTTGAAAGTCGAATAATCTCAGGCCTTGTGCCTACCACTGTAACTATTTTTAGTTTATTCATATTTTGTACCTTTTCACATAATCGCTATGCATATAATCAATTAACTCAATCCATGACGGTACAATGAGCCCCAGTTCATTCATTAGTTTTTCTGATTTCAAAGAACGGTCGATTTCAAAATTGGAAAACTCATTAATAATAATTTCCTTACTATATGTTTCAGAAATTAGCTTTAATAAAGTATATTTATCAATTGGCGCTACTGACAAATGATATAACCCAGAAAGCTCTGGCATTTTAAGAATATGTTCAGCAAGCAATTTTGCGATGTAACATGTCGGCATACCTGAGAATATTGCTTTAGAAAAACCTTTCACTTCATCAGACTGAGATAAGAACCAGTCTACCAAGCTCACCGAAGAACTTAGCTCATGACCGATAATAGACGTTCTCAACGTTAAATGCGGTGCATAATCAACCTCACCTAAACATTTTGATTTACCATATAAATCAATTGCATCTGGTATGCTTTCTTCAGTGTATAGTCCCTCTTTACCAGAAAAAACACAATCAGTTGAGAAGTGAATTAACTTTGCAGAGTGTTGCTCACATAAGCTGGCAAGTTTATGTGGTAACAGTGAATTTATTTCAATCGCACTAATGTGCTGCTTAGAAATACTATGCTGTTTGATTAAACCTATGCAATTAATCATTACATCGGGTTTTATAGACTCAATAACACGCTCAATTTGAGCTATTTCAGTAACATCAACATCAAAGACCAAAGAAGATAAAGCGTGCTCAAAAAAAGCTTCTTTTCCTTTAATGTTTCTAACCGTACCAAACACTTCAAGCCCATCAAGGTCTCGCAGGTTTGAAAACAGGCTATAACCAAGCATGCCCGTGGCACCTAAAATCAAAATGCGCATTTATACACCCTCTGGTACAACCATGTTTCCACTTTCAATTTCGCGAATAAAATCCAACTTTCTCAGTAACATTTTCATTCCCTCAACATCAAGACGTTCAGTATTGTGAGAGTTGTAATCTTCAACAACCGATAAATCAGACTCTCCATCCTCAAAGAATTTTGAATAATTTAAATCACGATTATCTGCTGGAATGCGGTAATACGCTCCTTGCTCCTGAGCTACGAACATTTCTTCTCGACTACACAATGCTTCAAATAATTTTTCACCATGACGCGTACCAATAATGTTAACGGTATGCTCCTCAGTATCCATTAATTCAAGTAAAGACTTTACAAGTACATCAATCGTTGCTGCAGGTGCTTTCTGAACAAAAATATCACCGTTTTTACCATGTTTAAAGGCATGCAAAACGAGATCAACAGCGTCATCTAAGGTCATCATAAAACGAGTCATTGAAGGATCTGTAATGGTAATTGGCTCCCCATTAACAACCTGCCTAATGAATAACGGAATAACGGACCCCCGTGAAGCCATGACATTTCCGTAACGCGTACAACAAATCGTTGTATTTGTGCCTTGAAGGTTACGGCTCTTAGCAACAATAACTTTCTCCATCATCGCTTTTGAAATACCCATTGCGTTTATCGGGTAAACCGCTTTATCAGTACTCAAACAAACCACACGTTCCACATTATGAAATATTGATGCTTCAAGGACATTCTCAGTGCCAATAACATTGGTCTTTACCGCTTCTAACGGATAGAACTCGCAAGATGGAACCTGCTTTAATGCAGCCGCGTGATAAACATAATCCACACCGCGCATAGCATTTGAAATACTTTGATAATCACGCACATCACCAATATAAAACTTTAACTTGTCATTATTAAAAGCTTTACGCATATCATCTTGTTTTTTCTCGTCTCGGGAAAAAATACGGATTTCTTTTATATCACTAGACAGAAAACGTCGTAAAACTGCATTACCAAAGGACCCAGTGCCTCCAGTGATTAGTAAAGTTTTATCATAAAACATTTTATTAACCCTATAAAACTTCAGACTGATCCATAAAGGTTCACGAGCATCTGAGAGTTTTTTGAAATATTATAATATTCATTTGAAAGCACACGACTATTGTCACCATGCGTGCTTAATGTTTCTGGCGAGTTACGATAAAGCTCAATAGCATCATATAAATCAGCAGGACACTTATTCCGTACTTTTACCCCCGTAATATTTGGTATAAAAGTATCAGGGGTTGGATTTGTTACTGCTACAACACTAGGTACACCAAAATATGCCGCTTCAAACACAGGCCTACCCACTGCATCCAGGTGAGACGGGAAACATAAAATGTCCATCCCCTGAAAAACAGAGCTAATATCGTCTTGAAACCCAATATTGATTACATTATCTAATTCATATTTAGTGATCAAGCTTAGTATTTTCTTGCCCGCCAATTCGCGAAAACCCAAAAAACTAAAAATCTGATCAAAGATACTAGCCTCCTGTTCAAAACTAGGGCCGACAATGAGAAAGATGACCTCATCTACCTCCATCTGTTTATATTTTTTTGCGCATTCAATTAAGTCATAGATCCCCTTAGATGGCAGGAGATTCCCAACAAAACCAACAGTAAACTTATCCTGGAATTTTTTATTTGAGAAATATGATGTACCTGTCACATTTAATCCATTATGAATGACATGTACTGGTATATCTAATGACAAACTTCTGGAGCAATCGTTATCTATCGCCACAACACAAGAAACATACCTGTTAACTATCTTACGTATTAGGTTTTCCCGTAATTCACCAACATTGTTTGCCTGAATTGACCTGCAATGACATATTATAGGTGCTTTAAATAATATTTTCGCAAAAATTATTACTGGAGTTAGAGTAATTTCATTAATGTGTATCGCATTAAAAGCGTCTTTCCCCCAAACTACTCGTGCTTTCAGCATACTAAAAAATGTAAACCCTAGAAAAAAAAACTCTCTAAGCAATACTAACCACCTTCTCCCTCTATAATAACTAAATTTAGTATGATCAAATGCACTTATACCTCTTGTTTCTATGACGTTTTCTGTCAACTCTAAAAACTTTTTACTAGCAGACCCCTTTGCACACAAAAAATATGGATCTACCTGCCCATCTGGAAAAGCTTTGATCGCTTCATATATACTTCTAGAAGCACCACCAAACACCGAACAATGGTGGATATATAATATCTTTTTCATAAACAACTCATAAATTTAATAGTCAATATTTAATAAACCATTAAAAAAATTAATTTTAATGAAATATAATAAAAAAATAAAAAGCACGAATAAAATGCTTATTAACTGTTGAGGCCTTCCCGGAAAAACTCTTATTAAGCTAGGAGCAACAAAAATCAACATTAAACCAGATATATTTAAGAACCTAATACTCAACGTTGGGAAAAAAGAAAATATAGCGAAGAGGCCAACTCCAATAGACATTACCTTTATGCACAATACATCTAATGCCGTAAGGTTTAAACGCTTCATCGAGAAACAAATAATCGTTAGAAAAGTAAGAACTATGATACTCAAACTATTAATTAGATTGAATTGTTTAAACTCGTCTACTCTATATCGCAGATATGAATTTATTTTAATGGACAAATAATCCGGTAGATAGTTAGCGTATTCTAGGATCAACTGAGCTAGGGATGTTAATTGTGATGATAACAAAAAAGAAAATAGGACAAACAAAATATACCTGAATAATTTAACTCTCTTCGTACTTATAAAGTATATAAATATATATATTATCGAAAGATAATGAAATAGAGTAGCAATAGCGATCTTAACCATAAATCCCTTTAGGTTTCGTTCCGACACATCCTTTAAAGAAAGCAAGAGTAGCCCGCAAGACACTCCAAATCTTATTTGTGTAAATGTTAACAACGTATAAAATAATAAAACATATATAGAAATACTAAATAACTTGTGAGTTGAAGATTTAGCTATGGCAAAGTATATTAATAGAAGGTTTAGTATGGCATATATTGCAAGAGTAACTCTTACATTATCATCACCAAAGACTTTCGTTGAAAATTCAGAAATAAAAATAAATGAAGGCTCAATACTTCTATAGCCCTGCTGAACACTCAGCACCAGATTGGAATAGGATTCTGAATCTCTATCCAATCCAATAGGCCTAAGAGAGGCTAACACGGTTAAAACAAACATTAGCAAAACTATTAAAATATTATAAGCTATATGAAGGTCTAAACGATTGGTATTTTTATACATCACTTTCTCTTATAAATACATCTCTTAAAATATGCTTAATTTTATAATATTTATTTGCTTTATAATTAACAAAAATTGTTGGTAGCATCCCTATTATATTTAGCATACTACTGTCATTCATTTGTTTTCTTAAAATCAAAAGAGCTATATCATCTTTCAGCTCTTCAAGATTAGCACTATCAATGGCACCCACATCCTTCAAAAATATCAAGTTGTTTATAGTTAGAACCTTCAGAATTCTTTCTTTTGCTAAGATTGCTGTTTCATAATCCATTCTCTTTATACTGCGTACCCGCTTAAGAACAAGACCTACCCCTTTATCCTTAACATTTGAATTTAATATTGACCCCTGAGTTACATTGGAATCATGACGCCGATAAAAAGCATATACCTCTTCCTCTAGACCTTTCATTCCAAGATAATAAGCCAAATCACAAATCCAATTATCATAGGCATAGCCCACCTCATTACATGAAGCTGCAATTCTTAGGAAGTGGCCATTTGCGACTACAGCCATTCCTGTCACATGATCTTTTAATACATTTTGCCCAAAAGTATTTCGCACTCGATCTATTTTTTCAACACCCTGTGACTTCAAATATTTATCACAATAAAGTAAATCATGTACCAGTATCAATTTTTCTGTAACAAGCAATTTTTTTGATAATACTTCTATCTTATTTTTGAACCACACATCATCTTGATCCGATATAAATACTATATCTCCTGTAGAAAAATTTATTGCATTTTTAAAATTACCATTACAACCGGAGTCATTTTTTGAATTTAATACAATTTTAACTTTCTTTATTTGTGTACGAGAGGCCCAGTTTTCCAATATCTCTCTTGTTCTATCAGTTGAATTATCATCACTAATTATCACTTCATTTGGAAGTAAAGTTTGATCATCTATACTTCTAAGCTGCTCCATTAAGAACTCTTCGCCATTATAAGTAGCCATTACCAGCGATATACTTTTATTCATTATAAGACTTCTTATTTATTGTATATGAGAAAATAACCAACAATATAAAATCCACAACCACCCTTAAAACCCAAGCAAAAGCTGCTCCGATATAACCATGTGTATTAATACAATAAGTTAAGACTAAGAAAAATGGAATTACTTCGCAAACATGTATGACGGCGGTTACTTTTGAATGACCAAGAGCTTGGATTTTGGTTGCTGGAATTTGAGATAGAGCACTAAAAAAATACCCTATCAACAGAATATTGAACACAGCGGAAGACCTTAATGCATATCCTGCCCCCAACCATAATTCGAATATTTCTTTAGAAAAGGTATATAATACTAATATCATTGGGGTCAATATCACAATTAGTATAGTGAAGGCTTTTCTTTCAATATTATTTACATTTTTTGAATCCCTACTAAGCATGGGGAAAATTGTTCTAGAGAGTGCACCAGGCAATATCGATAATTTTGATACAAGCTCAGCTGCACTAATATAATAAGCAGCCACTCCAGCACCGAAAGAATTTGACACAAAAAATCGATCAGAAATGACCATCAAGGGACTGACTATATTTGAAACTGTTAGCCACCCTCCAAAGGTCATCATTTCTTTGATCTCAGCAGTGTTCCATTTAAACGCTGCAACACTCAGGATTGACCGGCAAGCAAATAAACCAAGCAGCATTGAAAAAAACCTAGCAAAAATCAACCCTACCGTTGCATATATTAAATTCGGTTCTATATATACAAGGAAACAAGGAAGCAAGGAAAAGAATACTCCATTAACTGCCTTGTACTTACTTAAAAGTTTGAAGTTCTCAATACCCTCTAGGTAGGATAAAGACACATTTGTAATTAAAAGCATAGGAATAGCAAAAGAAAGAACAAGTAAACTAATTTCAGATTCACCCGTTAATATTCTAGAAACATTTAACATTTCAATAATATTTTTATTAAAAAGAAAAACAGCTATCACTAATAAAATAGAAATAATGATTACCAAGAGTATAGAATTAGCAATAACTGACCTCACCTTAACAAGGTCGTCTCTGTTAATAGCAATACTTCTGATCACAGCCCTAGCAATACCCCCATCCAAGAGGCTCGAAAACCCAATGATAGTAAAAAAAATTACCAGCAGCCCGAATTCTTCACTACTCAAGCTTCTTGATAAATAGCCCATAGCAGGGATAAAAAATAATGTTGGTAGTGCTATCCCCAGTAGATTAAAGTATGAGTTTTTAATCATTCACTTCAACCCTATCGGAGTTAGTGACGGCAGAACAATTACATCCAATCCACCTATTACTAATATTTACATAGATATATTTCAATTAGCTAAAGACTTCACTGATGAGGCTTAAACGCTTTTTTGACATATAGCCATCAATGGGCAAGCTGAATACCACACTAGATAGCTTTTCAGCTACAGGGAAGTCGCCAATACCACAACCTAGCTCTTTAAAAGCAGTTTGCTCATGCATATTCTTAGAATAATACACAACAGTAGGAATACCTTCCTTACGATAAGCCGCCATTGCCGCATCACGGTCTGGCTCAACAATTGTATATTGGGCCCACGAGCTTAAGTACCCTTCAGGTACTTGGGGAGTTTTAAATTTTCTAGCCAAAGACTTTTCATATTTCTCAGCAGCAATATTTCGATTTATAAGCTCTTTCGGAAATTCTGCAAGTTTTTCCAATAGAACTGCAGCTTGAATTGTATCAAGGCGACTATTCATACCTATACGTACGTTGTCGTATTTATCTGCACCTTTACCATGCACTCGGTATGACCGCAAAAGCTCAGCATATTCATCGTTATTCGTAAATATTGCTCCACCATCACCGTAACACCCTAAAGGTTTAGCTGGAAAAAAACTGGTTGTTGCAATATTCCCAAAGCTCCCCGCCCTTTGTCCATTTATTTCACCACCAAAACCTTGTGCTGCATCCTCTATCACTTTCAAACTATATTTGTCAGCTATTTTTTGTATTTCCGGATAGTTGGCAGGTAATCCAAACAAATCTACAGCCATAATAGCCTTAAGTTTTAATTTACCCTCGCTAATTACAGCTTTGATTCTTTTCTCTAGATCAATTGGACAAATATTGAATGTATCGGCATCAGAATCAACAAATACAGGGGTTGCTTTTGCATAAGCTACAGATTCAGCTGAGGCAAAAAAGGTAAATGTAGGGACAAATACTGCATCGCCTTCTCCTATTTCCAAAGCCATAAGAGCAAGTGTTAATGCATCAGTACCATTAGCGCAGGTAATTACATGCTTCACTCCTACATACTCGGCTAGCTTGCTTTCCAACTCCTGAACTTCTGGTCCCATAATATACTGACCATGATCTAATACACTTTGAATACGCTTATCAATACGCGCCTTCAAATGCTTATATTGCGCGGCTAAATCTATAAACTGCATAAAGTTCTAAACCTTTTTCACAGTGCCATTTTCAAGTAAGTATGTATCTTGTGTATGTGGGCACGTCGCTTGAGCAGCACCTACTAATGGCAGGTCTAGTTTTTCACCGTACTCACTCATCCAGCCAATTTGTTTACCAGGCACGCCCACGATCATTGCATACGGTAGAACATCTTTATTAACTACAGCACCTGCACCAACAAAAGAGTAAGCGCCTATAGTTACTCCACAAATAATGGTGCAATTAGCCCCTAAAGTGGCACCTACCTTTACCAATGTATCCCTATATTCATCCTTACGCTCTACAAGTGACCTAGGGTTATAAACGTTAGTAAAAACCATACTAGGCCCGCAAAATACACCTTCTTCTAAGTGAACATTATCGTAAATTGATACATTGTTTTGAACTTTGCAGTTATCGCCAATTGTGACTTTATTACCAACAAATACATTCTGACCAAGAGAGACTCCTTGGCCAATTTTTGCTCCAGAACATACATGAGCAAAGTGCCAAATCCTAGAGCTTGTACCTATATGTGCGCCATCATCAACAATCGCAGTCTCATGTTTATAAAAGTCAGACATATTAAATCACTTTTGATACAAAAGGATGTACGTCAGATTCATTTCGAATCACATCTTGATTACGAATATCACTTACAATATTAATACTATTTCTAGCTTCTTCTAAACCGAAACCTTTACCTTCCAGGATATGTTCATAACTGGCTGTATGTAGGTCTGTAAAACCACCAGAAAATTCTATCTCTTTATTATTCACAGTAATCGAACGGTAGGTTCTTTGGCCTGTTGCTTTAATAGCCTCTGGGATATGGGCGTAATTTACTGATAAGAACCAGCGAACTTTCGCGTGCTTAAACTCTAAATAACCAGCATTAGCATCAGCTTGTTTGAGATGAGCTTCATTTTTTACTAGATCGCCAAACACCCACCCCAACATATCGTAAAAATGAACACCTATATTAGTCGCAATACCTCCAGATTTTTCGTCTGCCCCTTTCCATGATGTAAAGTACCAATGACCTCGACTAGTTAAATATGTTAAATCAACATCAAATATTTTATTTGGATTTTTAGCAACTTCTGCTGCCACAAACTCTTTTAGCTCAATAATACTAGGGTGCAAGCGAAGCTGAAGTATGTTGTAAACTTGCTTGCCCGTTTCGTCCTGAACTAATTTCAAAGCATCTATATTATGAGGATTTAAGACCAAAGGCTTTTCACAAATTGCATGCGCGCCCTGGCGTAAAGCAAAACGAATATGAGAGTCATGTAAATAATTGGGCGAAGCAATACTGACGTAATCAATATGTGTACCTTGACGCTTTAATAAGTCTAGATGGCGATCAAAGCGTTCGTATTCAACAAAAAAATCAGCATTTGGGAAGTGACTATCAATAATACCTACTGAATCATTTTTATCTAAAGCTGCAACCAGATTATTTCCGGTTTCTTTTATGGCCTTCATATGCCGTGGAGCAATATATCCCGCAGCTCCAATTAAAGCGAAATTCTTCATTACCTTATTTCCTATTATTTAAACATCTCTAGCTTCAAAATACTTTATGTAAGCTACGTTGTTTTTCTTCTAAAAATCGAGTCGTGCTGGCAACAATTCAGCCAGTGCTGAGACAGTGTTTAACTACCTGGCTCGCTCGATAGTAAATAATTCGCTAAATATTTTATTGGCCGAATAGCTTAAATGATGAATTTCCTTATTAACTACTCTCCGTAGAAGTCTTAGCCTCTCTAACTTGCCAGACAACAAGCACCATAATTTTTAGTAGTAACTTGAGTCGGACAATTATGTAGGGTACTTTTTACGATAGTCTAGTTGTACTTTTTCAATCGCGACATAAAGCAGTGAAGCAAACACCCCAAACAACAGACTAAAAAGCGCTATTTTAAATAACATTTTTATTTCGAACACAGATTTAACAACTGTAACTATTTCCTCTTCTGGCTCCTCTTCTGGTTCAATAAGCTCATACTTAGCTATATGGGTTGTCCCAATCACAGAGTATTGCTTCCTCTTATTTTGTTTTGCTATCAGTTCTTTTTCATGAATAATGTTAATTATTTTTTCAGCTATTTTTTTTACTATTTTCTCTGCATCAATTCCACTCTCCCCTTCTGCAGTAAGCCAAAAGCTGTTCGGAGGGTTGCCACTTACATTTTCAGCCAACATATCTAGCTTTACTCGATCATTCTGATAAGTTGCAATCAAAACATCAATAGGTGCTATTGGCTTCGCATACCCTCTTGGCCCAAGAATTTGCGCCAACTCAATCAGTGCAACAGCTTTATACGCCTTACCTATGCCAGTAGCATCACTAGCTATTTCAGAATCAACTACCGAAGAATTTTGTGCAATCATTTTTTTTGCAACAACGCCACCAAAAACAAGAGAAAAAACAACCAGCACAATGACAAACATCCGCCTCCATCTTTCTACAAAAAAATGAATAATATCAACTAAATCAATTTCTTCCTGCTTTTCTACCTGCGACACTAGATACTCCTACCCGTAGTTTTAACTAAGCCAATAACCGATAATATAGGGGGGATAAAAAATCGAACATAGTTTAACGGTTTTGATAGAAAATAAATAGCTTAGTGATCCGAACAATAATTAGTTACACCTCAAATCATTACTATGAAAATAGAGGCCCCAAAAAAGTATTACTTAATGTTCTTTGGGCATATACCTAACGTAACAATATAAAGTAAAAGGAAAGCTAAATAATATCATCTGACAGCTCTAACACTGAATCAGCCATTTTTTTAGCTATATTTTCTCTGCAATATTCAGATATAAAGTCTGGACTAACCTGAGTTAAGCAAGGTATAGGTAAATTTATAACGGCCTCATAGGCTGCACCAGAATCACACGGCGAAAAGACAACAGCGCTGGGTATATTTTTTGAAACAAACGAAGCTGCATACCCGCCTACACCTGCAAGTATTGGCTTACCCATAGCAGCATATTCAAATATCTTTGATGGCAATACTCGCTCGAAGGCAGGAATGTTATTTAAGTGTAAAAATAATAAATCAGCTTCTCTATAATATTTAATTAGCTCTTTTCGTGAAATGGGGTTGAGTAATTCAACATTATTATTACCCTGCAGCTTAAGGGCTCTTTCCAACTCTACCTTACGCCCACCATCCCCAATCACCTTGAATTTAGCTATCCCGCTTAAGCGTTTAGCCAATTTAGGAAGAATCTTATTTAACCCCTGACCTTCCCCAATATTACCTGCATAGACTATCACAAGCTCTTTAGTTTTATTTCGCTCAACAATAGGTTCACGTTTATTTACACTAAAGCTATCAATAAACTCACTATCAATCCCATTAGTAAAATAATCAAATTTTAGATTAGGGTAATTTCCTGAAAAATAATTATAGAAACCTTCTGATACCAAGTTTATTTTATCAGCTTGTAAAAAAGTATAATTTTCTATTAACCTCAGCAAGGGAATTAACGGAATTTTTAATGTTGTATCTAAAACACAATCCATTGTCTCAACAAAAATATCTCTTATATCTAAATAGAGCTTAGCCTTTTTTGTTTTAGCAATTCTCGCTCCTAAGAATGCAGTAAACAAACGTGATGAAGTTGCGAACACAAGGTCATAATCCCTATTTCTTATACTTTTGTTAACCCCCCTATAATATGAGTAAAAAGCTCTAGATTGATCAAACATATTACTATTATGTTCAGGTAACGTGATTCTGTGCACGGTGACCTGTTCACGCTCTTCTATTTCATCTGCAACTTGATTGAAAGATGCATATCGGTTTGGCTGGGTTGAAAAAACATCAATATGGCTATTTGGTGGAAGTCTTTTCACCATCTCATTTACAAGCGATGTAGATCGGAATGAACCTGCACACAAGTCTGGCTCAAAATAAAATGTTAGGAATAGAACTCTCATAGCACAGCGACTCAAACACCCTCAAAAACACGGTTCATATTCTTAAACACAGACACTCATAAATTACTTGAAAAAAACTGTTTACCGAATCAGCCCGTAACAGGTTACTGTTTGACATAATACGAAAACCTTCTAATTAAGACCCCATTCGAAACTTAGTTAAGCTACAGTACAGCTCCTTCTAAATAGCTTCATATAACTGTACAAGTCTCTGACCATAAACTTCCCAAGAAAGCTCATCTTGAGCATCTATAACTTGGCGTTTATATTTGGTGTATTTGACGTTATCATTTACAAGTAATCTAATAGCTTCTGATATTTCGTTCACATTATCAGGGTTAACCAGTAACCCCACATCATACTTATCCACAACCCTTCTAATTTCAGGAAAATCGCTAGCAATAACAGGAAGGCCCGCTTGAATATATTCAAATAGTTTATTGGAGTCTGTTGTATAATGATTTAGGCAAGTATTTCTAATTATCTGTATGCCGATATCCGCTCCAGCCGTATATTGACACAACTGAGAAAACTTTACCGCCTCTAAAATATGCACCCTATGCTCTATTCCAAAGCGCCTAACCAATGTCTGCACTTCTTCAAACTGCCGCCCTTTACCAATTAAAACAAAGTGACATTCTTTTACCTTTTCTGCAACTTTTATAAGATTATGCATTCCCCTGCCCGGTTGCATACCTCCCTGATACAGAACTATCAGGCAATCGTCACTTATATCCAAAGTCCTCCGCAGAAAATTTGAAGCATGACCTACATGAACTTTATTGGCCCTATTTTGAATTACAACGGGTTTCTTTACTTGATACGATTCTGAAAACCAAACAGCTCTAGAATCGGTTGTTGTGATTGAAGCATTCACCCTTCGTATAATGTTAGATTCAATGAATTTAATGAACTTTGCTAGCTTCCTATAACCCTCTCTATCTACACTAATCTCGTGAGCATCGTAGACAATTTTTGAACGTACCAATATTGAAGATACATACCCAGTTAACAAAACGTTTACATCATGAGCATGAACAACATTCGGTCGAGTTTTAACTATTTCCCAAATCATTGCCACATGAACCCAAGCCCTTGAAAGTATTAAAAAGAGCATCCTAAGAAAATGTATATCAACTGTTCGGCCTTTATTCGCATGACTATTCTGCAAGCCGCCAAACAGGCCCAGTCTATTTTTTAGAGCAACGACACTAAAACCAGCATCATGTCGGTAATGCTTTTCATTTCGAGATACCATATCTAAGCTTACTACAGTTACATCATGACCATTTTCACTTAAAGTGGATGCTTCTTTTACAACTCGAGCATCCGTAATCAAGTCATTCCAAACAACCATTGTAACTTTTTTATTTCGTGTCATTTACATACCAACTTAGCTATTTTTAGAACATTGCCATCACTTAAGTAATCAGCAAAATATTTCGACAAAGATGCACCTCACAAGCTGTAAGGTTAATCATAAAAAGCTAAATATGCCCAATAATAAGGACCTAATGACGCGGCATGTAAGTAAGTCATTCGTTTTTCCATCCTCCAGATTCTTGGATCATGCTTAAGAAAACGATCAACATCCCAACTATACGAGGCACCAGTAGATGTTTGTACTCCGCCATGTTTGTGATCAAGGTGTTTAACAACCTTCCCTTCAACAGGCAGGGTTACTTCAAGCAAATAAAGATACTTTCCAGAACACCTCGAAAGATTTTTACAAACTTGGTCGATATCTGATATGTGATCCAGTACAGATACTGTGAAGACTAAATCAAATTCACCCTCATCAAATTCAAGTAGCGTGTTCTCATCACCAACCCTTAGATCTAGCCCCGTATGCTCTCGACCAATTCGCACGGCATCCTCATTTATGTCCAGCCCCACTAATTTAATATCTGGATGAGCCTCGTTAATATGCATGAGATTGCGGCCTACGTTACACCCAAACTCAAGCACGCTTTTAGGCTTAAGCTCTGCTATTAAATCTGCAATAAGATGCGCCCACGGTTTAGACTGCTGATACCAAGATTTAATATCATAGTGACTCCAATAATCTTTGGCTTCTTCAAATTCAGAGTCTTCAAAAGTCACAGGGTCAACAACCTCAAAACCTTGAGCCTTTACCTCCTCTGGTGTAGTTGGAATAGCTGGAAACATAAGACTACCACTACCCTCCATTACTTCCTGTCGGAAAAAATCCACCCTATTTACCAAAAAGCGTAGATTCTCACCCATAACTAACGTTTTTTTCCACTCAGGAATATCCAAACTTAGCACTAAGTCTTGCGCTGATTCAGGAGCCATAACAGGAAACCCTGACCCCAGCAAAACTCTAAAAGGGTCAAAGGAAATAACATTTTGGAGGTGATTTTGTGAAACTAGAGCACTAGAAATCATATAGAGCTGCTGATACCTCGTCATCAAGTCCATTAGTTTTGCATAATACTCACTGCTCAAACCAACCCTACCTAAACATGACAGCAAAGTAGGAAAGTGATATTGACGCAGTATATTGACCTCTAACAACGCTATATCTTGAGGGTGCTCAAGCACCCATAGTGTTAACACTTGACTACGCTCTATCCAGTCTAAAATGGCCTTAGGAGGTATTTCGCCCCCATTCAGATCAATGCTGACTCCAAATAATTGACCATTCTGCCAAAGCAACTCAAGCTGATTCAGATGGAAATTAACCAACTGCTGATTTACCCCGCTTGGGATTCGTAGCTGATATACCGGGCAGAGTAATTTGTTAAACTGGCCTGTCATTTTCACGATTTGATCATAAGTATCCAAGTTACGCGCAGCCCCAAAAGGTGCGATTAAAGCACGCCCTATTCCAGTGTCAGATATTTTTTGTATGAATGCTCTTTGCTCAATATCAGGTAACAACGGATCACCGGTTCGACAACACCCCATATGCATTAAAGCATCACCCCACCCATCAATATTAAGCATCTTAGGCGACCACACATCAACATATTCCAAGTGCTTTGCATCAAATTCAGCATCGACAGATATTTTAAGTGATTTGAGGGGCAACCCTAAAAGCTCCTGATTATCGAAGATAATTGTTGAACCATGCAAAATAGCTAAACTGTATTCCGTTCCCTCTGACTCTGGGCGGAGCAAACGTAAACAAAATGTCACCCGATCGTTTGTTTGTTTACTCACAAGCTCGACACCATTTAAAGTACAGCGGCCATCCATCTTCAGTAGAAACTCAAACTCAACAGATTCAGAATAAAGTTGAAAAGAAACACCTCCTGCCATGTTTTCACTAGCATCAATAGAGCAACTTATCTGCGTCTCATTAACGATACTCCATATTTGGGAGGCTGAATCGCTTCCAGAGCAGGTCAAAACTGACGATTTACTATCATCACCTCCATGCCCTTGGTCAGAATCTATAGTTTGAGAAACCCTAGCAATAATGTACCCTTCTGAATCAGGATCATCATCTATAAATCCAGCATCAGCAAGAATCATTTGACGGTTTTTGTTCTTTGTCAGTTCAGCCTTGATAGGGCTCCCTAGTACATTTTTCTCACCAAGATTGGCAATAAGTATAATACCATTTGAACTTAAGGCTCGCTTACAACTCCTCAAAAGTGAGCGTATTGAAAATGATGAAACATTATTCTGGAACTCATTAATTATAATTCCGTCATAACGGTTACTATGAAGTAAGTAGGCTGGGAGGTTGAATTCATGCTCAATACTATCTACACCGACTTTTTTGAGTGCCCCTATTAAAGGTTCTGTAACATCTCCTATATACAATAGTTCACGAAAACCTCTAAAGCGTTCACTTATTTCCTCAATGTTATCTATTTTCTGGTGAGATTGTTTTGTCTTTATATTTTTATAGTCAAGAGGATCATAAAAGACTGATGACCTTAAAAAATTGCCTTTTGGTCCTATCGCAAGCTCACGACCTATTTTGTTCTGCTTGATAGATCTGACCTTTTTAAAATGTAATTGAGATAATTTAACTCGTCCTTTTCCAGAAAGACGCAAAGCAAAAACAAGGAACTTACTATCCTGATGGGGTGCCCACTGCATACTCGATGGAGCATTTTTAAGCCGGCAACTCGTCTTAGCAATTCGCTGCGTTGAGTCATAATCTATCAACCATACAGAAGCATCACCACCTTCCAGAGTAGAGCAAAACGAAATCTGATAGGTTTCACCTAGCTCTACAGGGAATTTATTCACTAAAGGGGGAGCACTTAAAGAGTTCATACCATCAGGCAAAAGGTAACGGTGCTTTCCAGGCTCAATATTAAAATACAACCAATCTTCATCACACTTAATCTCAGAATGATTGCTTTTAAGTAAAAGAGTTAGCTTTGTGTCAAAGTCAGTGCCTGTATTAAATTGAACTTCATACTCAGAAACTACTCGATCAGCATTTTTATCATGTTTTTTGTGAATCATTCTCATCGTCTTATTCTGTTCTCTCAAAAAGGTCAATATACCGCTTGGAAATAGCATTCCAAGAGCGATTGGCAAGTACCCAATCCCGCGCAGCCAAACCAAGCTTCGTGCGAGATTGTTTATTCTTATATAAATTATTAATGGATTCACGCAAGCTATCAACACTGTCAGCTGCACAAACCACCCCAGTATCACCGTCTATCACCATCTCTTCTAGTGGCGCTAAAGCTGAAACAATAACTGCCTTCTTCATTGCCATTGTTTCAAGAATTTTGAGAGGTGGCACATAACGGCAAACTTCAAAGTTTTTTCTAGGAAAGGGACAAATATCAAAGATTGAGTAATATTGAGGAACCTGTTCAAAAGGGACTTTACCAGTAAATTTTATATAGTTAGATGCAGAGAGCGAGCTGACAAGTTCTTGCAGTTCACCTAACGCCCTGCCACTACCAACAATAACTAGCCCAATATTTTCTCCTGCATCAACAAGTTCAACTACTGCCTTAATAATAAGGTCAATACCTTCATAATTGGTGATAGATCCCAAGAACCCAACAACCAGCCGTCCTTGCATCCCTAGCTTGCGCTTTAAATCTTCATCAGGCTCCATTGGCACAAAATGGTCAGCATTCACTGCATTAGGGATTACTGTAATTTTTGACTCTGCCACCCCCCAACTACAAACCAAGCTCTTCATTGAATCTGAAAGTACGATTACATCATCAACGGCATCAGCTGCAGCTTGCTCCATAAGTTGCTGATAACGGAACAGATCCTTATCAATAAACTCGGGCTCTCTAGTTAACCTCGTAACATGCCATAAGCCTCTCATTTCATAGATAGATCTAATCCCCTTCGATCTACCGGTTTCTGCTGCTGCTAGGCCATTTAAATAACTTGAAGCCCCGACAACAACACTAGAGCTATTCAGTGAAGCTATCTCTGACAACTGCTCACTGTAGTGCTTTACATACACCCTATCAGCAACTCTTCCATAGGCATTCGTCGCATTAGCAGATATTCGCCTATAAGGAACATCATCAATCAGATCTAGACCATTTACTTTCTTGCCTGAGTGCATATTTAGATCGGATGGGTAGCCTGGCCGTGTTGCTGCATTAACATCTAACCCGTGACGCTCTAAGTAACTTAAAATGCTGTGAGATCGAATGGCATAACCAGCGTTATCAAAGGGAAGTGAGTTGTGCAAAGCAAATAATACACTTCTATTATATTTAACCTTAGCATCCAGCTCTTTTATTGGTTGCTGCCAACCATTTTCCAAAAGCTCCCCCATATCTCTAACTCTAGCTTTTAAGTTCTTAGTTTTAACTCCCGATGGAGACCAAACTCCTGATAAACCATAAGCTAGATTTATATCTCCGTTACGGTGGTGTAACGTCACAAGGAAATTACCCGCTGCGGGGGACATCTTCGTAGCAAATCTTTGAAATGACTTATGGCGTTGTAATAATCCAAAAACAACTGGAGTAGAAATCAGCTGTCTAATCCTTTCCTGAAAAGACCTATGTGAACGTCTTTTAAATTTAACTACAAGTCTTTTAAAATTACCTACAGGTCTTTTCGAAGATCGTAATATTCGACGTAAGCGATTCGATATCAACCGCGCTTTTAATAAAGAAGTTTGTTCAACCAGACTTCCAATTTCCAACGTATTTTGGTTTATTCTCGCCTTTAACTCATCAGATGAGTGTAATAACTTTTTCTTTTGAGCTTCCAGTGTAGCAATGCGCGTTTGCTGCCTAAGAGAGCGCTGCCTTCGATCATCAATATCATCTAATAATCGATTTTCAATCTCTTCAAACTCTAATTCTGACTCTCGTAGCATGTTTATAGCATTGTTAGTTTCAATTCCAAGCCCAGTAACTACTTGTTCTCGACGTTGACCAACAAAACAGATTCTCTTCCCGATTATCTTCATTTCAACAGGCTTAAAATACGGGAGCACTAACTCGGAAAAATTTGCCCAATAGTAAGTAGCAAAATGATCGGGATGTCTCAAAACACCGAAAGGAGTGGTAATAATTACTCGACCATTGTGTCGGAGTACATTATAACAAAGTTCGATTAGAGGCTTAGGTGAAGGTATGTGCTCTATCACCTCCCCCAAAACCACTGTATCGTGACTACCATACTCCAACCCAAGATCAAGGGCATTTCCACTTAGGAGACGAACCCTGTTTTGTACTTCTTGAGATTCTGCTCGCATAACTTCGCTCGCATATTTCAACACCTCTGGATCTGGGTCAACCCCTACAACGCTATAGCCCTCTTTTGCTAAAAGGTTCGTTACCACACCCTGGCTACAACCAATATCCAGCACGTCATGCCCATTAACCTGGCTAACCATCCACGCAATACGGTCACGTAATTCATTCTGCGTTGTTGTTGTGAGAAGCTCACCGTTAAATACTTCAAAAGAACGATCTCCGGCCATTTTATGCCCCTTCTCCACCAGTAGTATGTAGGTTTGTATCAAGCATACTATCTTGATTTTTTCGCCATTTTTCTAGCCATAAATCTGGGTCATGGCTAAATATTGCATAAGTTTCTATCACGTTTTGCGGCTCACCTTCCATAATGAATTCCCCTTTATCTAACCAAATAATGCGGGAACACAACTCTTTTAAGAAATTCATTTGATGTGAAACAATTATTACTGCATTAGAATTTTCCACCAACTGAGCCACTTGTTTTGACGCCTTTTCCCGAAAAGCACTATCACCCGTGGAGAGAGCCTCATCTATCACCAAAAGCTCTGGTTTTAGAACAGTGCCAATAGCAAATGCTAGACGAGCTCCCATCCCTGAAGAGTAATGCCTCACAGGCTCATCAATAAATGATTTGAGTTCTGAAAACTCAATAATTTCATTAATGCATTGATCTATCTGTTCTCTAGATAACCCCAGATAAGCCCCTCGGAGGTATATATTATCGCGCCCAGTTAATTCAGGTTTGAAACCAGCCCTTAGACTAAGTACACTTACTTTCCCATCAACCTTAACGATCCCTTTATCAGCTTTATAAACGCCCCCAATTAACTTCACAGCAGTACTCTTGCCAGACCCATTCCTACCAATAATACCAACTACTTCATGCTCATATATATTAAAAGTAACATCTCTCAAGGCCCAAAAATTATTGGCACTTACAGAGGTTAACAAAGTGCGTATGAAACCATTTTTGCTACCGGGAAAAGATAGTGAAACATTTTCAAACGAAACCTTAGGTACTCGGTTACCTTTTTCTTGAACAGCTATACTGTTTACTTCAGGTTCAATCCGCAAACCTTCACTGTTCAAGGCTTCGCATTCATCACCAACACCATTAGTGTCTTCACTGGAGATGAGTTTTCTCGTTTCTATTTTATTAACTATAGCTTTTGAGAGCTTTATCCTGCGCTCTTTCGGTAAGGGTAAGTACGCCTTAACCTCACTTGGAAGCTCGCACAGATTATAGAAAGTTTGCCACTCAAGTCCTTCAATTTCCGGTAATACAACATCTCTTTCCAACTGCCCACTCGACTGGTTAAATACTAAGATCCTTGAGGACAATTGGTTATCTCCTGGCTGGCTCCAAGCAGATACAGCAGCTATTAGTTTATCGTGTTGAGCTATAAGCCCTCTCATAATAAACTTGCTATCGAGCCATTTTGAATCAGTTTTTTTTGCCTTATATTCCATTAAAGGTGTTGCAGAATAACTACCGTCAGTGTGAACTTGAATATGATACGATAAAGCAACAGCGCTTCCAGAACTACTAATAAACAACTTATTCCCGTCGACCACCCCGTCATACAGACTATCTATTCCCTCAATAACTGTTTCACCAGTTTGTATATCTACAACTTTTCCTTTCCCTGTAACTCCCCCGCGCCCAAGGGTGGCCCATAAATTCCCGTTAATTCCAAGGCCAATGTGATTTAACAGTGTAAACCCACAACCGTCCTTATAAACTGAATTACACTCACCCACTAATTGAGGAACAAGATCCCACACATAATCCTTATTTAATATCTCGCCACCTAATGAAAACTCATATATTTCATCATTTGATCCAGATGTTACAAATACTTTTTCTCGATCTTTACAGGCAAAAACGTCTAACAAGTTTGCATAAATCCCTTTAGTTCCTCTATTCCACTCCGGTCTTACAACTTTTTTAAGTAACTGTAATTCAGTTGAATTTTCATCAAAAATGAATTTAAAAAGGTAAAGTGCATTTGCTTTAACTGCGTATAAAATTCCATTCAAATACGAGATTCCACGAAACCCAGCGCTCTCAGCATCATCTTCAGGTACACATAGGTAATCATACTGACCAGTTTCAATATCTATTATTGCAAGAGACCCTATTCTGGATTGCTTTGCTTCCATCCCAACTAGAATTTTCATAGAGTATAAATATTACCTATATCGTTTTTGCAATTCGGTTTTCATTCTTACGTAACAACAGTGTACCTGCCTGTAGCACTATTAGAGAGCCCCCCCCCCATAATCCCACGTTTATCATATCTGGAATTTGACCATTCAAAAGAATCTCTCGATATGCAGGGAATAAAGTAGAAAATGGATTCAGTAAAAATAGATCCTTAACCAACTGAGGAATTTTATCATTTTCCAGTACTAGTTCAATTCCATAAAGTACAGGACTCATAAACCACCAAGCCCTAAGAACAAAACCAATCATTCTTTGCACGTCTCGTGCATACACATTTAAAACAGATAAAAAGCAAGCTAGCCCCAATATTAATATGACTTGCACTAACATTAATGGAATCAAATAAAGCAAGGCAATACTAGGCAACTCTCCCACGAATAATAAAACCACGAAAAAACCAAAGAGGGCATAAATTCCGTTCACAAGCGTAGGCACTAACAGTAAAGTAAAAAGAGGAAATTTAACCTCAGAAATTAGAACACTAGCCCTAGGGAACGCTGCAGTACAAGTAGAGATTGACTTTGCAAACCACTGCCAAGCCACAAGAGCGGATAATAGAAATACGTGATAGTTATCCCCCCCCCTCTCAAATAGCAGATGAACAACAAAATAATAAACCATCATCATAAAAAGTGGATCAACGATCCACCAAAGATAACCAAGCCAGGTATTAGCAGTTGATAATTTTAGGTCTGAACGCATTTGAGAGGTTATTATCTGTTTATGACACCAAATGGACTTGATCAAATTAATCATAAATTTTCTTTATTTACCTATTGACTCTCTAATAAAAACGTAAAGAGAGATTACTACCTACTTTCTTTAGTTGGCTCATATACAATCACTGAGTCACGGGCATAAGTGTTGGCATCCCGACCGCCGAACAAATATACGACATCATCCATAACTGCACTTGCTGTGTTATAAAATGACTCAGGCATTGATGTCTTTTGTTCCCACGCACCAATACCCTGATGAATCATTTCAGTGCTGGAACCACCAATAACATAAAGCTTATCGTTAACAGTCACCACCGTATGACCATACTTTCTCCCCTCATTTAAGTAAGCGGCTCGTTGCCAACTATCACTTAACGGATCATATACAGAAACAAGAGTAGGATCTTGATCTTCCCCAATTACATATATTTTCCCATTCAAAACCCCACACTCAGTCCCAGAACGCGGACGAGGGATTGGCGCTTTCTGAGCCCAAGTATCTGTTACAGGGTCATACATCTCGACTGAAGAGGTAGGCTGAAAATGGTTATTAAAAAGGTACCCACCGATAACATATATTTTGTCATCGACCACACAACTAGCGTGTAGTTTCCGCCCAGTGGGAGCTGGTGTCAAAAACCTCCAAGTTCCTCGATTCTTATCGTATTCTTCAACAGTTGCTAAGCTAGCTGCACTCCCACCAGTTACTCCCCCGCCAACTACATATATTTTTCCATTTACAGCATTACTTGAATGCCCACTTCTAGCAGTTTGTAATGCCCCAACAACCCTCCATGCGTCATCTTCTGGTGTGTACTCTTCGACAGTGGACAACGCTATACCACCTAAATTTCCACCTATTACATAGATATTGCCGCCTAACACACTAGCAGAGGCACTACTCCTTGGTGAAGGCATATCATTTCGGACTGACCAGGGATAGTAGCCGACTTCAACTGCAAATGGACCAACAGTTGCCTTAGTCTCTCCATCAGAAACAACAATCTCAACATTCTCAGATTTGCCAACATGGTTATTATTGGGAACTCCACTCATAACTCCCGTAACACTGTCAAAATCAGCCCATGAAGGTTTATTTTTGATAGAAAATTCTAAAACATCTTCTTCAACATTTATAACCGTCGGAGTGAATTCATAGTTACTGAAAGCAATCACCTTGGTCTGAGGCTCTCCCAGTAAGATGGGACTATCATTTTCAGGCATTACCACTATCGAGATCTTTATTTCTTTATCAATTACATATCTTTGTGACAGCTGAACTTTAAAATGGTCAGCACCATAAAAGTTTTCATTCGGTATATAAGTAACGTGAGGAAAAGAGCCCTCCAAACGACCATTCATAGGAGAAGACAATAAACTATAACTGATCTCCTCGTTACGAGGGTTATTAGATAGTATATCGATATTCAACGATGCATCTTCACCTGTTGTCAACTCTTGGTCTACAGCCTCAAATCCTCGTTCGAATGGGCTGCTATCTATGACATCATCAACCCCATCTCCATCATCATCGATATCAACGCTGTTATAAATGCCATCTAAATCCGTATCTAAATACTCATTCAAGTTGGCAACCTCATACTCTAAACCGGATTCAACTGAAATTTTACGTAAATTATTGATAACAAGTTCTGGATTTATATAAGGAATAGCCGCCTTTAATTCGTTGATATGCTGTTCACTATCAACAGCCCCATCTTCTCCAAAGTCGGATGTAAGTTCATTGAGGATATAAGTTAACTCAGCATCAGCGCTAGTATTATTTCCCTCCGATTTCAAAATGGCATATTTATAAAATATAGAAGACAGAGCCAATAGATAAGAACTCCCTATCGAAGAATCATCGGCATAGATACTCAGACTGTTAAATTCTGATTCTGGCAAACTCGGTATAATTTTCTCAAGAGCTATTACTAGTTCACTTTCTGCTTGGGTAACCGCATCCTTTACAGAATATGAATTTTCGGCCAAAAGACCGAGTATACGTTCACTTGCCATATGCGTTAGGATATTGACATAAGCGCTTTGGGCGTTTTGGCCCGTTACTTGGTAGACAGCTCTTAAATCTAAGGTACCTTGAGAAAGCTGCCCAGTGATTTCATTGCGAAAATAACCGGCTACATTAATCTGGACTAACGAAGGTTCATTGATATCGAAAGAGAAATAACCCGCATCATTAATCGTTCTAGTAACTACTGTCGAGTCTGTACCCTTACCTTCTCTATTAAGAATACTCACTATAACAGTAGAGCCTATAACAAATGGCCCCTTATGAGCAGCTCCTGTGACATTGAGAGATTGGCTACTTGCATTGTCACCGCCTTCGCCACCGCCGCCGCCGCCACCGCCGCCACCGCAAGACGAGATCATAAACAAACAAAAAACTACTAATATGTATTTAATAACACCTGAGAAAGACAACCGATTATCCCTTATAACAATTTCAAAGCATGTGCTTTAAAGTGGCATTAACGCCTAATATTTCATTAGTTTATAGTTTCACTTGTACTCATAACTAAGCAGGCTTTACTCCAACATAATACACACTCAATGCCATATAAGACGCATTGGGAAGTTTAGAAGCCCAAATATCAAGATACTTAAACGGGAAAAGCGCATAACCAATTATACCTTTCACAAAATAAGACAAATAAAAATTAGGGACTAACAACCCAAAAAAGTGTTGAATAGTACAAAGAAAACCCGAAACAGGCCCTATAAAAATGCCACTACCTGCTTCATCGAACTTCTTAAATGATTGTTGTAAACCCGGAATAGTCCACCGTCTAAAGTCATAAGGCGAAGCATGGAAAGGAAAAAAGAAAGGTACGGTAATTATAACTTTACCACCAGGCTTTAATACTCTGTACATCTCACTAATAGCCATATCTGCATTCGGTACATGTTCCAATACCTGATGACATACGACAGCATCAAAACTATTATCTTTAAAACTTAACTTTTGTCCATCTGAGACCACATCAACACCAGCGAATTCTCTGATATCTGTATTGATTATCTTATCAAAAGTGACTTTAGATATCCTCCCAGATCCAACAACCAGGATATTGTCTTCTTTAGATAAATAGTTCTCTTCCAGGTCAATAACAATTTGCGCAGGGGATGGCCAAAACCGTATAAATTTATCTTTTAACTTAGCAAGCTTGCTAGATTCGCTTATCGTTTTTTCTGACATAGTAAAAACACTTAAGGTAAAGGTTAAAATTCATGTCCAAATAAATTGAGACACTCTCGAAGGTTTAATATCTTATGTAGCAGCAAGGAAACCCACAAAAGACAAAGAATCACTTTCTTTATTAAAAATAACTTAACTATAAAGGCTGTAAAAAATAAACAGACTCACATAAATCTAATGGCTTTTTTTCTAATCTATTATGCGTACTTTCCAACAATATCTATAAATTTTCTTGCATAGCCATCCCAACTAAAATCTTTCACTACATCCAAAGATCGAGCCTTTGCAGCGGCTAAATCGTCCTTATTTTTAATCAAGGTAAACAGCCTATCAGACACATATTCTGCGCTTGTATTTTTTAATATAATCGCCCCACCTGTCTTTTTAATAGTGGTATCCAGAGCAGAATCAGCACAAACAACAGCCAGTCCGCATGCCATAGCTTCAAGCAAAACATTCGACACACCCTCAGCCTTAGATAGATGCAATAACACATCATTCTCTTTATACAAATCTGGCATATGAGCTCTGTCAACGACCCCCTTTACATCCAAAACGAAACTCTCGTCCGACCTATCAACAAAGCGAAGAATTTGCTCCCGAAGTGGCCCATCTCCAGCCATCGTCAGGTGAACATTGGTTTTCTCTGATAGTTTTTTGCAAGACTCAACTACTGTCACACACTGTTTCCTAGAAATAAGCTGACCGACGCAAAGTATCTTTATTACCCCATCACTTGAATATTGTTCACTACTTTTGTTTACAGAAAAAACATTAGTATCTACCCCATTTGGCAAAACCACTAGCGGTTTTGAAGTAAGGTAGGGCTTAGCTAAACCAGCCAAGTAGTCCCCATTGGCAATCACGCTTTTGACATGTGAAAAAGCGTGTCTCACTAAAAAGGGTTGAAAAAACTCAACAGCCCCCCAGCGCTTACTTGAAAAACCTGGAACATCTGACCCCCTTATAGACGCAAATAAGGGCACTTTGTTTTTCTTTGCATAACCAGCTGCAGCATGAGCACCAGGGAAAGCAAACCAACCACATATTACATCTGGGCAAAACTGCGTTAAATATCGGCCAGATTTAAATTTTAAAGCTAGATAAGAAAATA
>Ga0209495_1000120_pt1 | contig 60125 bp, 57 predicted proteins | sample EN1Hudsemesocosm_FD_184629 | JGI IMG/M metagenome (GOLD analysis project Ga0209495, IMG submission 184629) | Methane-oxidizing microbial communities from mesocosms in the Hudson Canyon - EN1E Hudson Canyon (SPAdes) (version 2) | ecosystem: Environmental > Aquatic > Marine > Cold seeps | place...
TGTCGAGCATGAAGGTTAGTTTGTGTAACTTTAAATAGGAATCTTCCTTGTTTGATCGCCCGAAGAACGGTAAGCAAGCCGTATTAGTTCATATGGCCTTGTTCAGAGAGAGTAATGACTTAAATGAGCTTCAAGAACTGGTTTTATCTGCAGGTGCTCAGCCACTTGCGGTGCTGACCGGCCGTCGTAATCGGCCCGAACCCAAGTATTTTATTGGGACAGGAAAGCTTGAAGAATTAAAGCATGTCATTCAGCAGCACAATGCCGATGTGGTTGTTTTTAATCATACGCTGTCACCACGGCAAGAGCGTAATTTGGAAGAAGCTTTAGAGAAGCGTGTTGTTGATCGCCAAGGGTTGATCTTGGATATTTTTGCGCAGCGAGCGAAAACACACGAAGGAAAGTTACAAGTTGAGTTGGCACAATTAGAACATTCGTCGACAAGGCTTATTCGAAGCTGGACTCATTTGGAGCGTCAAAAAGGCGGGGTCGGATTAAGAGGAGGGCCAGGAGAGACGCAATTAGAAGCGGATAGGCGGTTAATTCGGGTAAGAATGCGGCAAATCAGAGGGCGTCTCGAGAAAATAATCAAGCAACGCCATCAGGGGCGCATTAAACGTAAACGCGCTGAGATCCCTTCAGTATCGCTGGTGGGTTACACCAATGCCGGTAAATCAACACTCTTTAATGCTTTGGTGGGTTCTGATGTTTATGCGGCAGACCAATTGTTTGCTACCTTAGATCCCACTTTGCGGCGCTGCCGTCTACCGAATGATTCAGAACTTATCTTGGCGGATACGGTGGGTTTTATTAGGCAATTACCGCACGAATTAGTGGCGGCATTTAGATCCACTTTACAAGAGGCCAGTGAAGCTGATTTGTTGTTGCACATAGTTGATTGTAATGCTGAGAATAGAGACGAAACCATCAATGATGTCAATCAGGTGTTACAACAAATAGGTGCCGGTAAAATAAGGCAATTACAAGTTTTTAACAAGATTGATTTGGCAGACCCTATAGAACCGAGAATTGACTATGATGCTGATGGGGTCCCTTTTCGGGTCTGGGTTTCAGCGAAAGAACAACTGGGATTCGATTTGTTGTTAACGGTCCTAGAAGGTATTTATGCCTCGAGTCGTATACGCAAAGAATGTTATTTATCCCCATTGCAGGGAGGCGTGCGTGCTAGCTTATATAAGCATAGTCAAATAATTTCTGATGAAGCGCTTGAAAATGGTGGCTGGCAGATAATAATAGAGATTGAAAAGAAGCATTTAGGGTTATTAAAAGATATTAAGGAAAAAGAAATGGGCTAGCGTTTGAATAAATTCTTATTATCAAGGATAATTACTAGGTTAAATGGAGACTGGTCGCGATGCGCGATGGTCGCCCAGTAAAATAATATGACAGTTTAATAATGGAGCATTTATGGCTTGGAATGAACCTGGGGATAAAGATAAAGACCCGTGGAATGATAAAAAAGGGCAGCAACCACCTGATCTTGATGAGGCTATTCGGTCATTTCAAGAAAAGATAAGTAATATTTTTGGTGGCGCTGGTGGTGCTGGTGGTAATGGTAGTGGTGGGGTCAAAATGCCTGGTGGATCTGGTTTAGGCATTGGCTTGCTCGTTATTGCGGCAGCCATTTTATGGTCGCTAAGTGGCTTCTATATTGTTGATGAAGGTAATCAGGGTGTAGTGACACGATTCGGAAAGTATGTTGAGACAACTACCCCGGGTTTAAATTGGCATTTACCTGCACCTATTGAAACGGCTGATATTGTTAATGTTCAAAAGCAACGCTTTATTGAGATAGGCTATCGTAGTGGCGGACGTGAGCGAGGCTCTGGCTCAGTGCCAAGAGAATCACTAATGTTAACAAAAGATGAGAATATTGTTGATGTTCGTTTAGCGGTTCAATATCAAATTAAAGATGCGGGTAATTATATCTTTAACGTTAAAGATCAAACAGCCACGCTTAAACAGGCTACAGAAAGTGTTGAGCGGGGTGTGATTGGGCGTAATGATATGAACTTCGTTCTGTTGGAAGGGCGGGCAGACATCGTTGCTGATATTAAAAAAGAATTACAAACGTTGCTTGATCGCTATGATTCAGGAATCATTATTACGGATGTGAACTTACAGGATGCTCAACCACCAGAGCAAGTTCAGGCCGCTTTTGAAGATGCGATTAAAGCGCGAGAGGATAAAGAACGTTATATCAATGAAGCTGAAGCGTATCGAAATGATGTTGTTCCTAAAGCACGGGGTGCGGCTTCAAGAAAAATTCAAGAAGCAGAGGGGTATAAACTGCGGGTAATTGCCGAGTCTGAAGGTGAGACAGTACGTTTTACGAAGTTACTTGCTGAGTATAAAAAAGCGCCGGATGTTACGCGTAAACGTCTCTATATTGATGCAATGGAATCTGTGTTAAGTAATACAGACACGGTTATGATTGATCTTAAAAAAGGTAATAATGTGATGTATTTACCGTTAGACCGGTTAGGTCGAGGCCAGAGCGGACAGAAGAATAGTGGTACAGCGAATAACGCCGGCAATAATGGTCAGCATTCAAGTAATCAACACGATTCGGCAGATCGCCGTGAAAAATCACGTGGCCGTGAGTTAAGGGGGCGTAAATGATGTCAAATAAAATTTTGGTGGGCTTAGGGCTAGTCATGTTTGTATTTATGTCGTGTGTCTTCACGGTACATGAGACCCAAAAAGCGATTAAATTTCAATTAGGTGAAATTATAAAGGCGGATTATACGCCGGGCTTATATTTCAAATTTCCTTTTGTGAATAACGTTAAGAAATTTGATACACGTATTTTGACCTTAGATTCAAAACCAGAACGGTTTCTGACTTCTGAAAAGAAAAACGTTATTGTTGATACTTTTGTTAAGTGGCGGATCGTTGATGTATCGAAATTCTATACTTCGGTAGCCGGTGATGCTGTTCAGGCAAATCTTCGTATTGATCAGATTATTAAAGATGCAGCACGTAGTGAATTCAGTAGTCGGACGATTAAGTACCTAGTACAAACTGAGCGTGAAACTATACGGGATGCTTTGATTATTACTTCTGCCCCACAAGCCTTAAAGTTGGGTATTGAACTGGTTGATATTCGAGTCAAACGAATTGATTTACCACCTCAGGTTAGTAAGTCTGTATACAGTCGTATGGATGCTGAGAGAACGCGTGTAGCGCATGAGTTACGTTCAGAAGGGAAAGAGACCTCTGAGGGTATTCGAGCAAATGCAGATAAGCAGCGTGAGGTCATTTTGGCGAATGCCTACCGTGAAGCTGAAAAGACTCGAGGTGAAGGTGATGCTCAGTCGGCCGATATTTTCGCTCAGGCTTACGGAAAAGATATTGAATTTTTCCAGTTTCTTCGGAGTATGTCAGCCTATGAGAAAACCTTTAGAAGACAAGGGGATATGCTAGTTGTTGAACCTGATTCTGACTTTTTTAAATATTTTAAAAAGCAGAAATAAAGGCTAGATAACAATATAGGTGGGGTTGCTTTAGTATTGGCTTGCTTGACCTATTATTTTAAACAGCGAAACGCTCCGTACTTTAGGGGCGTTTTGCGTGCATGAGAAATGAAATTTATGACAGATCCCCGTTTATTACCTGAGGGTATTGAAGATATTTTACCCGATGATGCACTTGATATTGAGGCCTTGAGAAGGCGTATACTTGATTTGTTTGTTACTTGGGGATATGAGCGAGTCACGCCGCCATTAATTGATTATTTAAGTACCTTACAAATTGGGTCGGGGAAAGACCTTGATTTGCAAACCTTTAAATTAATTGATCAGCTTAGTGGCGCTATGTTGGGTATTCGTGCCGATATGACGCCTCAGGTAGCGCGTATTGATGCGCATCAATTAGGGCATGAGTGGCCGACACGATTATGTTATGTCGGTACGATTGTTCATGCGTGCGGTGATGCACTCGATAAAAGTCGGACGCCGACTCAAATTGGTTCAGAGCTTTATGGTTATTCAGGGCTAGAAGGTGATCTGGAGATTATTAAATTAATGCTCGAAATGGTGGCCATTACGGGTCTACAAGAAATTCACATTGACTTAGGTCATGTGGGTGTTTATCGAGGGTTAGTCAATGAAGCTGGGTTAAATGAACGCCAGATTACTGATTTATTTGATATATTACAACGTAAGTCTAAGCCAGAACTGGCGGGATTTATTAGTGAATTAGATTTAAATGATGCGTTTAAAGCCATGTTCATGGCTTTACCTGATTTAAATGGTGGTCGGGAGGTTTTTGCTAAGGCGCGCCAAGTTCTCGTTCAAGCAGGGACTTCGGTACAGGCTGCTCTAGATGATTTAGAGCAAGTTTCATTGCAACTAGAGCAAGTATTTCCGCGTTTGGCAATGAGTTATGATTTAGCAGAATTGCGCGGATATAACTATCATACAGGGATTGTTTTTGCAGCATTTGTTCCTGGGCATGGTCGAGAAATCGCACGTGGTGGCCGATATGATAATATTGGTATCGATTTTGGTCGGGAAAGAGCGGCAACAGGTTTTAGTGCTGATCTGAAAGTGCTGGCGCGGTTATCGAAAAATCATCATGAAGATGATACTTTGCAAGAGAAAATATTTGCTCCGTCTGATCAGGACGAGCAGCTGAGTACGTTAATTCGTGATTTAAGGGCACAAGGACGCACAGTGATTCAACAATTAACGGGTCAAGTTGGAACGGCTCAAGATTATGGTTGTACAGCTGTTATTATTAAAGATAATCAATCATGGGCTATACGCTCGCGCTAAAGAAAAGACAATCATGACAAAGAATGTAGTGGTCATCGGTACCCAATGGGGCGATGAAGGTAAAGGAAAGCTTGTTGATTTATTAACGGATAAAGCGGATGCTGTCGTGCGTTTTCAAGGCGGTCACAACGCGGGACATACGTTAGTTATTTCAGGTGAAACCACCGTTCTCCATCTAATTCCTTCAGGGGTATTAAGAGCAAATGTTCAATGTCTGATCGGTAATGGCGTGGTGCTATCGCCGGGTGCTTTATTGAAAGAGATTGACGTTCTTGAACAAGCCGGTATTCCTGTTCGTTCGCGTTTATTAATTAGTGAGGCCTGTCCTTTGATCATGCCCATTCATGTTCGCCTAGACCAAGCACGTGAAGCGGCTAAAGGTAAGCAAGCTATCGGCACGACAGGGCGAGGGATTGGCCCGGCGTATGAAGATAAGGTTGCTCGGCGTGGATTGCGGGCAGGGGATTTGCTTTATCCTGAGGTCTTTGCCCATAAATTAAAAGAATTAACGGATTATCACAACTTCATGTTGACGGAGTATTTTCAAGAACCCGCCGTTGATTACCAACACATGTTGGAAGAAACCTTAGTCATGGCCGAAATTATCAAGCCTATGCTAACGGATGTCAGTGAGAAACTATATGCGCATGAGTCGGCAGGTCATCGAGTATTGTTTGAAGGCGCCCAAGGTGCTTTATTAGATATTGATCATGGGACTTACCCTTTTGTGACATCATCGAATACGACAGCAGGCGGAGCAGCCTCTGGTACTGGATTGGGGCCACTGCATTTTGATTATGTATTAGGTATTACTAAAGCCTACTCAACACGGGTGGGTAATGGTCCTTTTCCTACTGAATTAGATAACGAAGAGGGAAATCATTTAGGGGTTAAAGGTCATGAGTTTGGCGCCACAACAGGTCGTAAAAGACGGTGTGGTTGGTTTGATGCGGTTTCAATGCGTAAATCAGCACAATTAAACAGTTTATCGGGTATTTGCCTGACAAAATTAGATGTTCTTGATGGGCTGGAAAAAATTGGTATTTGTACGGCTTACCGTATTGACGGGCATAAAACGGAAACAGCGCCTTTAGGCGCCGATTTATATGAAAAATGTGAGCCTGTTATCGAGGAAATGCCAGGGTGGACAGAATGTACCTTGGGGATCACAGAGTTCGACTTGTTGCCAGAAAATGCTAAGGCGTATATTAAACGCCTAGAAAGTTTGATTGGCGTGAAGATTACGATTATCTCTACGGGACCTGAGCGTAATCAAACGATTGTTTTAGAACATCCTTTTGGAGAGTAATCTAAGCAGAGGTTTGATGCTAAGTATTTATTATTGTCGCTAAAACAGACCCCCATTGTTTATTGTTCACCTAACAGTTATGGTTGGGTGATATAGATAAAAGTTACTTTCATAATATTTAGACGTCCGTCGCAGAGAGTATTTGACCATAGCGCAAGAGCACTTTATTTCAGCAGTAAGTTAGAACATAAGTGACCTTAACGGGTATTAAGTTGTCTACGACGAGCCTGATAAGTTAGTGTTGGCGTGATGGTTAGCCTTGACTGTAGATATGAAAATAAAAATAGGCATCAGTAGTTGTTTGCTTGGGGATGAAGTGCGTTATGACGGTGGTCATAAGCGGTCGGCCCTCTGTACGCAAACGATGTCGGATATTTTTGAATTTGTTCCGATTTGCCCCGAAGTGGGTATCGGTTTGCCTATACCTCGATCGACCATTCATCTTGTTGGTGATTCTTCAACAGTACAGGCTGTTATGAGTACCAATCATACGATTAATTATACGACTAATCTTGCGGCATATGGCCGGCAGAAGGTGCTCGAAAATGGTGATTGGTCGGGCTATATTTTTATGGATAAATCGCCCAGTTGTGGATTGTTTACAGTAAAAATATATTCAGAGGGAAAGGGGCCTGTTTTTGAAAATGGACGAGGGTTATATGCAAAAGTAATCACCAGTCTTCAACCCTTTTTACCGGTAGAAGAAGCCAGACGATTAGAAGATCTACAGATTCGAGAAAGCTTTATGATCCGAGTGTTCGCTTATTCAGATTGGCAACAGTTACAGTCAAAAGGATTAACAGTGCCCTTATTAATTGATTTTCACACCCGTTATAAATACAGCTTAATGGCGCATAGCCCGGGTCATTATTTATGTTTAGAGTCGTTGCTAGAAGATGCGAAAGGCGTTAATTTGGATGGTCTCGCTCAACAGTATTTTTCTAGATTGATGACGTCTTTACAACAATTAGCCACGCCCCAGAGCCATCTAGCCGTATGCTTAGATATTCAAAGGGCGCTAAAAGAATCATTAACGGTTTGTGATAACAACAAGCTGACACAATTAATAGATCAATATAGTAAAAATAAAATCCTATTAGCAGAATTGAAAACATTTTTAGCGTATCGAGTGAAAAAACATCCGATAATGGCCCAAGCCTATTTTCAATCCTCCATTAGCACCTAAAGCTAGGGTGTCAATTGCACCACCTCGACATTGAATGCAGATTATGAAAAGTGATTGTAAGCTATACAGACTCTTTTTTTTGTGTCAATGTTGACCGGTAATTTAAATATTAAGTCATAATTCAAGTCATATGAAAAGTTTATAAATGAGTAAAAAGAAACCGTCATTTAATCCAAACCTCGACCCCTACGCTCAGCGTGAAGCGCAAAAATACGGGAATCCTATTCCCAGTCGAGAGCTCATTATTGCGCTATTGACTGATCAGGGTAGACCGTTGACTCAAAAAGCTATTCAGAAAGAATTTGCTTTGGTTGAGGAAGAGCAAGTTGAAGCGCTGCGCAGACGACTCCGCGCGATGGAACGTGATGGGCAGGTATTGAAAAATCGTAAACAGTGTTTTTGTTTGGTCAATAGTCAGGACTTGATTGTGGGGCGTGTCATTGGACATCCAGACGGTTTTGGTTTTTTAAGACCCGACGATGCAACGGAAGATTTGTATTTTTCGCCCCGAGAAATGAAAGCCTTAATGCATAATGATCGTGTTGTTGCACAAATTGTTACGATTGACAGGCGTGGGCGTCGAGAGGGAAGCGTCGTTGAGATTCTAGAGCGCCTAACATCTCAAGTCGTGGGCCGTATTATTCTTGATGCCGGTATTGCTTTTGTAATACCAAATAATAAAAAAATAAATCAAGATATTATCATTCCCCAAGCTGAAATAAATGGGGCTTTACATGAGCAGATTGTAGTCGCTGAATTAATCGAGCAACCGACTAAAAGAAACAAGCCCATGGGTAAGGTTGTCGAGGTTATGGGCGATCATATGGCTCCAGGAATGGAGATCGAAGTTGCACTACGATCTTATGAGTTACCGTTTATTTGGCCGGATGCGGTGTTAGATGAAATCAATGATTTAAAAGCAGAAGTGCCAGAATCTGCCAAGACTAATCGTAAGGATCTCCGCAATGTACCACTGATTACCATTGACGGTGAGGACGCGCGTGATTTTGATGATGCGGTTTATTGTGAGCGTTCAGGGAAGGCGTGGAAGTTGTTGGTTGCTATTGCAGATGTTTCATCCTATGTGACGCCTGAGTCGGCATTAGATACAGAAGCAAGAAATCGTGGTACCTCAGTCTATTTTCCCGAACAAGTGATACCGATGCTTCCAGAGATTTTATCTAATGGGTTATGTTCTATTAACCCTGCAGTTGATCGTCTTTGTGTCGTGTGTGAGATGACGATTAGTGATCAAGGTGTGGTCACAGCGACGGAATTTTATGAAGCAGTTATGCGTTCTCATGCTCGGATGACATATACTGAAGTTGCAGAAATCATTAATGAGAAAACGCCTGAGTTGCTTGAAAAATACCAAGATCGCCTTGGGAATCTGGATGACTTATATCAATTATATATTGCATTGAGTCAGGTCAGAGAACAGCGTGGGGCTATGGACTTTGAGAGTCGTGATACACAAATAATATTCTCTAAGGATAGAAAAATAGAACAGATCATTCCTACGACGCGTAATGATGCGCATCGTATGATTGAAGAATTCATGATTGCTGCAAACATTTCTGCAGCACGCTTTCTTCAAAAACATAATATGCCCAAATTATTACGGGTTCATGAAGGGCCTTCTGTTGAGAAGGTGCTTGATTTACGGGTGTTTTTAAATGAATTAGGGCTGTCTTTGGGCGGTGGTGCTAAGCCCGAACCCAAAGACTATATGGCATTGATGAGGCAAGTTAAAGGCCGCCTCGATGCCCATTTAATTCAGACGGTTATTTTAAGATCGTTGTCGCAAGCCGTATACAGTGCTGAAGATAAAGGTCATTTCGGTTTGGCGTTAGAAGCTTACGGACATTTTACTTCACCGATCAGGCGCTACCCTGATCTTTTGATACACCGGGCCATTAAACATGTTTGTCTAGGGTTGTCTCCCGAAGCTTTTAGGTATAGTTTTCAGGATATGGTTAACTTTGGAGAACATTGTTCGGCAACAGAACGACGTGCTGACGAAGCAACCCGAGAGGTGGTGAGCTGGCTTAAGTGTGAATATATGATGGATAAAATTGGCCAAGAATTTTCAGGCATTATTTCTTCTGTGACATCGTTCGGATTATTTATTGAGCTTAATGATTTGTATATTGAAGGTCTTGTGCATATTTCAGCATTAGGCAAAGACTTTTATCATTTTGATGCGGTGAGTCATCAACTGACCGGTGAGCAGACGGGTAAGACCTATCGTCTTGGCGATGCGATTAAAGTGGTTCTGGCACGTGTTGATTTAGATGAGAAAAAAATAGATTTTGATTTGACCCGAACAAGCAATAAGACCAAGAAGTTGAAGGTCAATAAAAAAAAGAAGAAGCATAAAAAAATCAAGAAGAGGCTTAAATAGTGAAGTCAACCGTCATCGTTGGAATCCATGCCGTTCAATCAGCATTAGATTATTCAGTTGAAAAAATTCAAGGTGTCTGGATTGATGAAAGTCGCCAAGATAGTAAATTTCAAGCGTTAGTACAGCAATTGGCTCGTCTTGAGGTCCCTTTTCATAAAACTAATAAGAAAACACTGGAACAATTAAGTCAGGGCCGTAATCACCAAGGTGTTTTGGTCGAGGTTGATTTACCAAAGATTAAAACGGAAAAAATGTTGATGGAGGAAATTAAGACATCAACGCAAACGCCTTTTTTTTTAGTGTTAGATCAAGTCCAGGATCCACATAATTTAGGGGCGTGTTTAAGGACAGCTGATGCTGTAGGGATTCAAGGGGTTATTTTGCCGAAGGATAATTCGGCTGGCTTAACGCCTACAGTATGTAAAGTAGCCAGCGGTGCGGCTGAAACTGTTCCTGTTTATCAGGTGACCAACCTTGCGCGGATTTTACGGTGGATGAAAGAGCAAGGTATTTGGGTTATGGGCGCGGCCGGGGAAGCAACTCAAACAGCATACCAAATTGAATTAACAGGGCCTTTGGCTTTTGTGGTGGGTGCCGAAGGGAAGGGACTTCGGCGATTAACACGGGAGCAGTGTGATGTTTTAGTAAAATTGCCCATGGTTGGGCAAGTAGAAAGTCTTAATCTTTCGGTCGCATCTGGCGTTCTTTTGTATGAGGCTTTGCGTCAAAGAGAGATGGCATAAGCGATTAGTGTTGTTTTTATTCAAAGCATTGAATCATTGTTTTTAAGCTGAGAGGCTAAACAGCCATAGGCGTGTTTTTTTAATGCGCAGTGAGCGGGCGTGTTATCCTTAACAATTATCGCTGTAAGGGTCAGTTTTAATTAGGAGTTTTATTTTTATGAGTAAAAAGTATCGGTCTGTTTTTTCACCATCCACGGCACAAGAGCGCAAAGAAAATTTTGAAAGTTATTGGGAATTTACCCAGCGTCATGGGGGTGAGTTGTTTGAAGAGGATAAGGATTTAGCCGTTAAACGCGCTAAATTGAAGGCATTTAAAGATAATCCTGTTCAATTAAGAACACCTTTAGCTGATCCTGAGGCTTTTTATCGTAATTATGTTGACATGCAGGATGATCCGGCAACGCTTGATCGCATGACTTTAATGATGACCTGTATGTATAAATTTGCCCGGCATGAGTGGGTCGGTATTAAAGGTGCTTGGGATGTGGTGCCTGATATGGCTAATTCCCATTCTATCGAAGATAAAATAAGCCGAGTACACTTGGCTGAAGAATTTTGTCATGTTCGATTGTTTGACGAAATATTGAGAACTTTTGGGCTTGATAAAGTCGAGTGGGTTCCATTAAGTCCGTGGAAAGAAAAGGTCTATGAACAATTCCCGAAGTTCCCTGGTTTTTTAATGGATACACCGGCCTTTGTGACTGAGTTGATGGGGGTTACTTTTTATTGTCATCTACATGCCTTGTTTGATGATATTTTGGCGGATGAGCCTGAAGTGCTTGAACGTGTCAAAGCTTTGCTTGATGAAATTACGATTGATGAAATGGCGCATGTAGGGCAGCGACGGAATTTTATAGGACCGATTGGTATTAAAATTTCAGAGGCGTTAGTGAGTCCTTTTTATAAGATGTTTTTCAATGATATGCCTGAGTTTGATCATTTATTTGATGTGCAACAAATGATTAAAGATGGTCAAGAATTTGATTTCAATAATGTTCCAGAACATATGATTGAACGTAGTTGGATTCCTTCTTATTGTAAAGTATAAATCCTATTTGTCTTAACAGGGGCCTTTTCAATCGGCTCATGTTTTTTGCGGAGCTGTTAATGGTGATAAATAATTGAGATTTTCAAATTTCTCAGTGCTCTAACTAATCTTCTTTGCTATACCGTGCGGTTCTATGGCCGCACCGTTGGCATTCAACTTTTTCAACGGTATCGCCTACACTAAATCCAAAGGTTACGGAAATAACGATATAGTCATGTTCTCCAAGAAAACAGAGGATACGGCCTAATAGTTTAGGGAGTTGTTTCTTTTTTGTGCTCATGATTATAAGTTTTTTTGATCGATTTTATTAAAAATAACGATTTGGGTGGCTACGCTGATAGTTTTATCACCGTTACGGTTCATAAGCTACACCTAATTGTTGACCCAGTTGAATTTTATCACCTGCTTTTAAGTTCGATAACCAGTTCATTTGATCTTGACCAAAAAGGACGATAATCGTTGAGCCCATATTGAAGCGGCCCATTTCTTCAGCAAGGTTTAATGTGGGTGGGTTATCAGGGTATTGCCAGCGTCTTATTTCTTTAGCACTTGGGGGCGTGACCACACCGTGCCAGACGGTTTCAATGCTAGATACAAAAATAGCACCTACTTGGATGAGCGCCATCGGACCGGTTTTGGTTTCATAAAGCGTTACCACACGCTCATTTCTGGCAAAAAGATTATCAACCGCTTCAGTAGTGGCGGTATTGACACTAAATAATCGACCCGGAATATGGATCATTTCTTTTAACGTGCCTGCTATAGGCATATGGAGGCGATGGTAGTCTTTTGGCGATAAATAAATGGTGGCAAATTGACCATTCTTAAAAATATCAGCTGTCGCCGGGTCACCGCCTAATAATGTTTGGGCAGAAAAGCTTTTCCCTTTTGCTTGGATTATTTGGCCCTGATCTATGGTGCCAATTTGGCTAATGGCGCCATCAGCAGGACTAATTACGGCATGCGGTTCTGGGCAGATGGGTCGCGAACCCGGTTTAAGTGTTCGGGTAAAAAAGTCATTGAAATGGCTGTAAGAGGTCGGGTCTGAATTAATCGCTTCCGCCATGTTAACTTTATAATGGTTAATAATTAATTTGATCGCAAAGTTTTTCCAGGGTTCAAAGGTAGACTCAGTAAAAACCTGCATCAATCGGGATAATAAGTGATGGGGAAGCAGGGATTGAACAAATGCGTTTATTTGTTGTGATAAGGCCATTTTATAAATAAAGAAAGTGGAGGGTTAAATGCAAATAGATTCAGTTGATTTTTAAGGCAGTGTGATTAAATCATCCGGTTGCCAATCCGGATTGCGGTGCTCTGCGATGACTGTTGTGGAAATTCCACCTCGAACCCAAAATTCAGCATTAACGCGCATAAAGTTAGGTGCAATGGCAGTGACGATATCATTTAATATTTTGTTCGTGACGGCTTCATGAAAAGCGCCTTGATTTCGGTAAGACCAGTAATAAAGTTTTAATGATTTGAGTTCAATGCAGGCGTGATTAGGAATATATTCAAGGGTGATTGTTGCAAAATCAGGTTGCCCTGTTTTCGGGCATAAACAGGTGAATTCAGGGGTCTCAATACGAATGGTGTAGTTTCGCCCAGGTTGTGGATTATCAAAGGATTCAAGGTTTTGAGTAGGTTGTGTAGTCATGTCGTCAATTGAGCAAGGGAATTGATTATAAGAGGTGAATGTTCTATAGTTAGTGGTCAGAAAAGTATCGTCTCGGACCTTTTTTACCGGTTTTTATCGTAATGTCAAAAGCGTCCATTTGGCTAAAAGTACACTTTAAAATAGGGATATTCTACCAGTAATGCGACTGGAAAAAATCAAACTTTCAGGCTTTAAATCATTTGTTGATCCAACTACGGTTCATTTAACCAGCAATCTTATTGGGATTGTCGGTCCTAATGGGTGTGGTAAATCAAATATTATTGATGCTGTGCGTTGGGTCATGGGCGAAAGTTCAGCTAAACATCTGCGCGGGGGTAGTATGGTAGATGTTATCTTTAATGGTTCAGCTACACGTCAACCTGTCAGTCATGCGTCGGTGGAATTGTTTTTTGATAACAATGACGGTGAATTAGGCGGTGTCTACGCACAATACGCGCAAATTTCAGTCAAACGTCAGCTTAACCGTGAGGGTCAGTCCGTTTATTTCCTAAACAACTTACGGTGCCGTCGGCGAGACATTGTTGATATTTTCTTAGGAACAGGTTTAGGTGCCAGAAGTTATGCCATTATTGAGCAAGGTACTATTTCCAAAATGGTTGAATCAAAGCCTGAGGAATTAAGAGAGCATATAGAAGAAGCAGCAGGGATCTCAAAGTATAAAGAAAGACGCCATGAAGCTGAAATCAGGATCCGTCATACGCGTGAAAATCTTGACAGATTGAACGATATTCGTACTGAGGTGGAAAAGCAACTAAGACGCTTAAAATCTCAGGCTAAAAAAGCAGAAACATTCAAGCAGTTAAAGCAAGAAGAGCGTCAATGCCGCGTTGAATTGTTAGCTTTGCGCTGGCAGGGTTATGACGGTGAAGTTTCGGGCTATGAAAATAAAATTAAGCAAATAGCCGAAACACACAATAAATCATCGGTACAACAGATAGAATTAAAGGCAACTATTACAACGACTCAGGCGTTACTTAGCAAGCACCGTGAATCTTTAACGCAACAACAAGAGTATTATTATCAGTCGATTGCTCAGTTTGATCAGTTGGCTCAGAAGATTGATCATGTGAGTCAAAATAATGAACGATTACAGCTTGAAATCACACGATTGAGAGGGCAAGAAAAGAATGTGGTGATTGAAATTGCTGCCGATAAGCAACAGCTGCAAAAGTGTCTTGATGAAAGCAGTGTCGCAAAAGCGGACTATCAACGGGCTGCTGAAAAAGAATTGCAACTTTCAACGCATGCGCAAGAAGCCTTGGTCAAACAACAACAATGGCAAGATGAGTGGGACACGTTTAATGACCGCTATGTAACCGTAAAAGGCCAGATTGAAGTTCAGCAGTCTAAAGTTATTCAATTTGAACGCCAGCATACCCAAGCGCAGAACCAATTAATTCAGTTACAAAATGAAAAAAAAGAGTTATCAGATACCACGATACAGTTTGAAATTGAGGCGTTGGGGCGTTCAATTGAGGAGATTAGTGCAAAGCAGGCAGAATTTCGCCAGCAATTAGAGCAGCAAGTAGAAGAGATAACGCAATGTCGGCAACAGGTAAAAAATAATCGTGATGCACTCAATGTTCTGAATGCTCAAGCGCATGCTTTGAATGGGAAAATTGAATCGTTAATATTGTTGCAACAGCATTCAATGGGGAAAAAGAATAAAAAATTAGTGCAGTGGTTGCAGGCGAATGCCTTGATGAATGAGAAGCGGTTGGCTGAGATGATCGAAGTTGATCACGGGTGGGAGCTGGCTGTAGAGATGGTCTTGACGCGTTGTTTAGATGCAATTTATGTTGATGATTTAGACAATTATATTGATGCATTGGAGTCGTTAGAAGATGAAACGCTAACGCTTTTTACCGGTTCGTTTGAGGGTCGACAGCAGAGTGAAACCCCGTTGCCATTACTGATAGATAAAATCCAAGTGCCTGACGGAGCCGCCGTGTTTTTGGAGGGCATTTATTGTGCTGATACGTTGAGAGATGCTTTCAATGGTATGAGGACTTTATCTCAGCATGAGTCTATCATCACCCCTAAAGGCATTTGGCTAGGGAATGGATGGGTAAAGTTAACGCAGAGCAATACACCACAACAGGGCATATTGCAGCGAGAGAAAGAATTAAGAGCATTGAAACAAGAGCAGTCGCTTTTGGACTCAACGCTACGGGAACAGGAAAGCTCTTTAGCTTCATTTGAGAATCGCTTGAAGCAGGCAGAAGAGCAGCGTGAACTTTTTCAGCAAAAAGATAAGATTATCGCAGAGGAGTTGACAGCCAAGAGTGCTGAATTCAGTGCGAGTTCTGCGCGATTAGAACAACAGAGTCGTCGTTTAGAGCAGGTTCTGCGTGATATTGATGCGATGACAGTACAATTGGCCGATGTGGATTTAGCTATAAAATGCTCGAATGAAGAAAAAGTTCAAGCGGTTGGGTTAATGACCGGGTTAGAGAAAGAAAGGCAAGATTTGGGTCTTCAGAAAGATATACTTCAGGAGAAGTGGCAAGAGGCAAATCGGCAAGCGGGACAGGCAAAACAAATAGTTGTAGAGTTACAAGCGCATATTGAATCATTACAAAACACACAGAATTTAATTCAAAAACAAATTGATCGATTATCAGAAATGTCGAAACAGGATGATGATCGACTGCAAGAACTTGAAGATAAATATAAGACCTCTATTGGGCCTTTAAGCCATGATAAAATCACATTAGCAGAGCTGGATTCTAAAAAGAAGCAAGGCCATGTGACTGTTCAGGATATGACAGAGCAGTTGCAAGACATGGAAGCAATGCTGGATCAGCATGTTAGTAACGAGGATCGACTTGATCAACAAATAAATGGTTTTAAAGAAGAATTGAACAGGCATCGATTGCTTCAAGAAGAAAGTAAAATAAGGCAAAAAACAGTTGATGAGCAATTGGCAGAATTAAATGCGTCGGTTGCAGAGATTATTAAAATTTGTCCGGAAGATGCTGAGGAGCATTCATGGAAACGCAAATTGGATGATTTAGTCAGTGCCATTGAGAAGTTGGGTGCGATTAATTTAACGGCCATAGAGGAGTTTGATGCTGAGCAGCAACGAATGAGTTTTTTAAATGAGCAGCATGCTGATTTAACCGAGGCGATGGATAAGCTCGAGCAAGCGATTCATAAAATTGATCAGGAAACACAAGCTTGTTTTAAAGAAACATTCGACGCTATCAATTCAGGCCTTCAGCAAAAATTTGAAAAGTTATTTAGTGGTGGTCGCGCCTATCTTGAATTAACAGAGGGTGATGCATTAGAGGCAGGTGTTAATATTGTGGCTCAACCACCTGGCAAGAAAACACGATCAATACACTTGTTATCAGGTGGAGAAAAAGCGTTAACAGCCGTGGCGTTGGTGTTTTCTTTTTTTGATTTGAATCCAGCACCATTTTGTATGTTAGATGAGGTGGATGCACCATTGGATGATACTAATGTTGCACGGTTTTCAAAATTAGTTGAGGAAATGTCAGAGAATGTGCAGCTCCTGTTTATTTCGCATAATAAGGCAACAATGGAAATTGCAAAGCAATTGGCGGGTGTCACGATGAGAGAGTCGGGCGTTTCTCGAATGGTTGCTGTAGATATTGATGAAGCATTAGACTTGGTGGAAAGTTAATGGATAAAGAAGTACTAAGAATGGTGATAGTTGGATTGGGGTTGGTTGTCGTGATTGCCTTGTTTGTGGTCTCGCATTTTAAAAACAAGTCCTCGAGGAGCCGGGATTTATATAAGGGCACGAGTAGCCTTGGAACAATTGATGATTCATTAGTGATAAAAACAGACCGTGATGAATTTGATATTATTCCTCTTGATTCTTCAACTGAGGTAAATGATGATCAAGTAAGAGCCGTGGATGAAAATGAGAGCCCTCAACCACCAGCCTTCATTCAGTTCAGTGTCGTAGCCCATTCAGAACAAGGTTTTAATGGGCTTTCTTTACAGCAGGAATTTGAGTCTCTGGGGTTGGTTTTTACAGACTTACAGATCTATCAAAGTATCAGTGCTAACAGTGATGTTCGTTTTAGTATTGCCTGTCTTGTTGAGCCGGGTGTTTTTCCTATTAACGAGATGAGCGCGTTTTATTGTCCGGGAGTGGTATTTTTTATGCAGCCTGATGAAATGGATGATCCGGTTCACTGTTTTGATGAATTAGTGACTTCCGTTAATCATATTGCTCAAACACTTCATGGTGAAGTTAGAGATGCAGCTCATGACCCGCTAAGTGCTGAGTCGCTACAAGCCATTAGGCATGCTTTGACTCGCAGTTGATGGAGTATTTGATCAGGAGCCGGATGATTATCTTTTTCTTAGGCTTGAACGGGACGGCTACAAGGTGCATCAGATGACAATTAAAGTTTTATTCGTTTGCATGGGCAATATATGTCGTTCACCGACGGCCGAAGGTGTTTTTAAAAAAACAATTACTCAAAGTAATGTGGCGCAGAATTTTATCGTTGCTTCAGCGGGAACGCACGCCTACCATATTGGTGATGCCCCGGATCATCGTTCTCAACAGGCTGCTTTCGCGAGAGGTGTTGATTTGTCCCGGCAGCGAGCGCGAAAATTTATCCGGGGTGATTTTGAAGACTTTGATTACATTTTAGCTATGGATCATGAGAATTTCAAAATTTTAACGGCGGCATGCCCTGCTGAATTTAAGCATAAAATCCATTATTTTCTGGATTTTGCGCCGGAATTAAATACGCGTGAAGTGCCAGATCCCTATTATGGCGGCCCATTTGGTTTCGAGGAGGTTTTAGATTTAGTAGAAACAGCCTCAGGTGCCTTTCTTGCCGAACTCATGACTCAGAAGGGTATGTTATGAAAACAGTGCTTCTGGGTGTCTGTTTGGCTTTTTTTCTGCTGTTTTTTTCTTCCTCAAGTTACGCGGGAACCGGCGCATCCAACCAAAAAATAACCCATGTGATTATTGTTTGGTTAAAAAAGCCTGGTGATGCTGTGCAGCGACAACGATTTGTGGATGCCAGTAGAAAATTGAACAATCTCCCGGGTATTATTAACCGGCATGTTGGCGTGATTAAGCCTGGCCACGGGCATGGGCAGGATACTGGTTTTGACGTGGCTGTATCGGTCACCCTTGAAAACCAACAAGCATTGGATACGTATATGAATTCGCCGGTACATCAACAGATCATAAAAAAACAATTGGCACCGTTAGTACGTAAAATGGTCACCTATAACTTTAGTGGCGAATAATCTCTTATGTCTTTAACCACCACAACCATAGACTATTACGATAGGGATACCCTTTTACAGGGCTATCTGGCTTTCGATTCTACAGTAGAAGAGTCTCGGCCAGTGGTTCTCATTGCACACGCTTGGGGCGGTCGTGATGACTTTGTGGAAGCAAAGGCGCGGTCGTTGGCAGAAATGGGCTATATCGGTTTTGCAGTAGATATCTATGGTAAAGGCGTTTTAGGGCGTGGTCCTGACGACAATGCGCAGTTGATGCAGCCATTTATGGAAAATAGGGCGTTGTTACAGCAACGCATCGGTGCGGCACTTGATACGGTGAAGCAATTACCTTTTGTCAATAATGACAAGATCGCAGCAATTGGTTTTTGTTTCGGTGGTCTGTGTGTTTTGGATTTAGCGCGCACGGGTGCGCCCATTCAAGGTGTGGTAAGTTTTCATGGCTTGCTGCTACCGGCGCATAATATACCGCAGCCCGAAATCAGCGCGAAAGTTTTAGTTCTACATGGCCATGATGACCCGATGGTGTCATCGGATCAAGTGGTTGAACTGCAGCATGAGTTAACCCAATCAGGTGCTGATTGGCAATTGCATCAGTATGGGAATACGATGCATGCATTTACTAATCCTTTGGCAAACGACCCCGATTTCGGCACTGTTTATCAGCGTAATGCAGATTATCGCTCTTGGCTTTCGATGCAGCATTTTTTGGCAGAGTTATTTGCTTAAAAGTCCACGGTATAGGTTCAAAAAATAAGCGTTTTTTGTTATAATTGTCTATGTTTTCTATCTACGCTAAATACACGTAAGGGATATGTGGCTTAGTCTGCTTCTCCATGATTTTCACAAGTCACGCCGGTTTAGTTTGTTGCTAATCCGGCATTTCTTTTATGAATAAAATATATGTCTGAATTTGCTAAAGAAATAGTACCGGTAAACTTAGAAGATGAGATGAAGCAGTCTTATCTTGACTATGCAATGAGCGTTATTGTGGGTCGAGCCTTACCGGATGTTAGGGATGGTCTTAAGCCAGTGCATCGTCGAGTGTTATATGCGATGCGTGTGCTGGGTAACGATTGGAATAAACCTTACAAGAAGTCAGCGCGGGTTGTGGGTGATGTGATTGGTAAATATCACCCACACGGTGATACTGCCGTTTACGATACCATTGTTAGGATGGCACAGCCTTTTTCGATGCGACATTTGATGATTGATGGGCAAGGAAACTTTGGTTCGGTTGACGGAGATTCTCCGGCGGCAATGCGGTATACCGAAGTTAGGATGGCTAAGATTGCGCACGAATTGTTGGCGGATTTAGATAAAGAGACGGTCGATTTTATTCTTAATTACGATGAGTCTGAAAGTGAGCCCGCTGTTTTACCGACTAAAGTCCCAACATTATTAATTAATGGTTCTACCGGTATTGCCGTTGGGATGGCCACTAATATACCCCCGCATAACTTGGCTGAGATTATTAATGCCTGTCTGGCGCTAGTTGATAACGCTGATCTTGGGCCAATGGATTTAATGACCCATATACCCGGACCAGACTTTCCAACTGCGGCGATGATCAATGGTGCACAAGGGATTCGTGATGCTTATTTAACGGGTCGAGGTAAGATTCACCTTAGAGCCAGAGCTGTTTTTGAAGAAGTGGGTGAGAGTGGTAAGCATGCCATTATCGTTACTGAATTACCGTATCAGGTTAATAAAGCACGACTGCTTGAGAAAATAGCCTTTTTGGTTAAAGAAGGAAAGCTGGAAGGTATAACGGCATTGCGTGACGAGTCTGATAAGGATGGTATGCGCATGGTGATTGAGTTGCGTCGTGGTGAAGTCCCCGCGGTTATATTAAATAATTTGTATCAAAACACGCAATTACAAACTGTTTTTGGTATCAATATGGTTGCATTGATTAACGGTCGCCCTAAGTGCATGAATCTAAAGGAGGTGTTGGCTGCTTTCATTGATCATCGTCGTGAGGTCGTTACACGGCGAACAATTTTTAATTTAAGGAAGGCGCGGGAGCGGGCACATGTTCTTGAAGGTCTTGCTGTCGCAATGGCTAATATTGATGAAATGATTGCCTTGATTAAGGCGGCTAGCAATCCTGCTGAAGCTAAAACAGGATTATTGGCACGCACGTGGGCGTCGGGTATTGTTGCGACCTTGTTAGAGCGTGCCGATGCGGAACGATCAAGACCTGAACAATTGCCTGAAGAATTTGGTATGCACGGACAAGAATACCGCCTCTCCAGTGAGCAAGCACAGGCAATACTTAATCTGCAATTGCACCGGTTAACCGGTCTTGAGCAAGATAAAATTGTTTCCGAATATCAAGGGTTACTTGAGCAAATTGATGATTATTTGGATATTTTATCCAGTACGCAGCGGTTAATGACAGTTATACGAGAAGAGCTTAACGATATTAAAGAGCAATTTGCGGATGATCGCAGAACTGAGATTCTTCAAGAACATCTTAATTTATCTGCTGAGGACCTTATCACGGAAGAAGATGTTGTTGTTACCGTGTCGCATGAGGGTTATGTGAAATCGCAATCACTGGAAACTTATAAGTTACAGCGTCGAGGCGGACGGGGTAAATCAGCCACTAAAACCAAAAACGCTGATTTTATTGATCAAATTATTGTTGCGAATACGCACGATATTATTTTATGTTTTTCCAGTACAGGTAAAGTGTATTGGTTGAAGACTTATCAATTACCCTCTGCCAGTAGGGGTTCTAGAGGGAAGCCTTTTATTAACTTGTTCAATTTGGATAAAAATGAACGAATTAATGCCATTTTACCGGTTCAAGAATATACTGATAACCAATTTATATTTATGGCAACCGCGCAAGGAACGGTTAAGAAAACACCCTTAAGCGAGTTTAAACGGCAGCGCGCCAGTGGCAAAATTGCTATTGACCTTAAAGAAAATGATCGCCTAGTAGGCGTTGCAATTACTGATGGCCAGCAAGATGTTCTTCTGTTTAGTAGTGCCGGTAAATCAGTTTGTTTTAATGAAACAGATGTCCGTTCTATGGGTCGAACGGCGGCAGGTGTTCGTGGGATTCGATTAGCGCAAGATCAGCGGGTTATTTCGTTAATTATTGCTACAGATGGGACGGTGTTGAATATCACTGAAAATGGCTTTGGTAAGCGCACCAAGTTATCTGATTTCCCTTGTCACAAGCGTGGAGGGCAAGGGGTTATTGCAATTCAAACCACAGCGCGTAATGGTGCTGTTGTGGGTGCTGTTTTGGTTTCAGATGATGATGAAATCATGTTGATTACGGATGCAGGAACACTGGTTCGTACACGGATAAATGAAATTACAGTGGTCGGTAGAAACACACAAGGTGTGACTATCATTAAGTTAGGCCAAAATGAACGAGTAGTTGGAGTAGACCGAATAGCGGGATTACCTGATGATATCTCAGATGAAACACAGGATAAAGGAGCAGAGTTTTAATGAGCAGAGTTTTAAATTTTAGTGCTGGACCATCAATGTTGCCAGAGGTGGTTTTAAATCGGGCCAAGGATGAATTTCTGAATTGGCAAAACAGTGGCCAATCGGTTATGGAGATGAGTCATCGTAGTAAGACTTTTTTATCTATTGCACAAAAGCTTGAGTCGTCTCTTAGATCTGTTATGAGCATCCCTGATAACTATAAGGTATTGTTTTTGCAAGGGGGGGCATCAGCACAATTTGCAATGATTCCAATGAATTTATTACAAGGAAAACAAACTGCCTGTTATATCAATTCTGGCGCATGGTCCAAGAAAGCCATTAGCGAGGCTAAGAAATATTGCACGGTTAAAGTATCAGCCAGTGGCGAAGACGGAGGTTTTTGCACGGTTCCAAGTATTGAACAGTGGCAGATTGATCATGAGGCAGCTTATTTACATTACACCAGTAATGAAACCATTAATGGTGTTGAATTTCCTTTTGTACCCGAAGTGGGGCTTCCTTTGGTCGCGGATATGTCATCTAATATTCTTTCACGAACTTTAGATGTTAGTAAGTTTGGTTTGATTTACGCCGGTTCTCAGAAAAACATGGGTCCAGCAGGTGTGACTGTTGTCATTGTTCGGGATGATTTGTTAGACGCACAAAATGAAGCGATTCCATCGGTCTTTAGTTATGCCCAACAAGCAGCTAACGGATCAATGTTAAACACGCCGGCGACATACAATTGGTATTTGCTAGGTTTGATGTTGGAATGGTTGGAAGATTTAGGCGGTGTGAGCGCCATTGAGAAAATTAATATCACTAAGGCGGATAAGTTATATCAGGCCGTTGATGGTTCTACATTATTCCAAAATAACATTGATGTGACTTATCGATCTAGAATGAATGTTCCTTTTGTTTTGTCAGACCCTGATTTGCTACCGGAATTTTTACAGAAAGCCAGTGAAAATGGAATGGTTGAATTAAAAGGGCATCGTTCTGTCGGCGGTGTTCGTGCCAGTATATATAATGCTATGCCAGAAAAAGGAGTGGATAAGTTAATACAGTTTATGAAAGAATTTGAGCGAACACATTAGTAGATAGCCTATTCCTATGACTTCTTTTCTACCCTTAAGCGAATTAAGAGACAAAATTGATAATATTGATCAACGTATTCTTACGTTGATCAATCAGCGTGCTGAGTTAGCCATTGAAGTGGCTAAGACCAAAATGGCTGCGGGTGATGACGGCTGCTTTTATCGTCCAGACCGAGAAGCTTTAGTGCTACGGCGGATTCGAGAAATTAACGAAGGCCCGCTGGACGACGATGTTGTTATGAGTTTTTTTCGGGAAATAATGTCAGCATGTCTGGCGCTAGAAAAACCTCTGGCCGTTGCTTTTTTAGGGCCTGAAGGGACATTTACCCAGCAAGCGGCTGTTAAGCACTTTGGCCAAGGTGCGCACTGCGTTCCGGTATCATCGATTAATGATATCTTTTGGTCGGTAGAAAATAAGCATTGTCAATTTGGCGTGGTGCCGGTTGAAAACTCTACCGGGGGTGTCATCACACATACACTAGACCGATTTACTAAGTCTGAGCTGAGTATTTGCGGTGAGGTTGAAATAAGGGTTAATCAAAATTTAATGACCCGTGAAAATGACTTAAGTGCGATTTCGACGGTTTTTTCACACGAACAATCGTTAAAACAATGTCAAAAATGGTTGGATGATAATTTGCCCGGTGTTCTACAAAAGTCTGTGAGTAGTAATGCTGAAGCTGCGAAGCTTGCAGCAGAGCAGGAAAATAGTGCGGCGATTGCGCCTGTGGTTGCTGCTGGATTATATGGTTTGAATGTTTTGCAGCGTAATATTGAAGATGAAGCCGACAATACTACGCGGTTTTTGATTATTGGCGATCAAACAGCTTCTACAACCGGTGATGATAAAACCACGTTATTAATTTCAACGGGTAATCAGTCGGGGGCATTACATAAGATCTTACAACCGTTTGCAAAATATAATATTAGTATGACACGAATTGAGTCTCGACCCTCTCGTCAAGGTCTTTGGGAGTATGTTTTTTTTATTGATATTGAAGGGCATATTGAAAATAAAGAAGTTTCTCTGGCGTTGAGTGAATTGGAAGATTCAGTCAATATGTTGACTATTCTAGGCTCATACCCTAGAGCTGTTATTTAGTTAAAAACACATGAATTTAGAAACGAATCAGATTTGTCAGTTGGCACTTCCGGGTGTCCGTGCGCTTATTCCTTATCAGCCCGGAAAGCCCATGAGTGAACTTGAAAGGGAATTGGGTTTATCCAGAATTATTAAGCTAGCCTCGAATGAAAACCCTAAGGGACCCAGTCAAAAGGTTGTGTCTACCATGCAGACTGTTTTGGCTGAGGTTTCTCGTTATCCTGATGGTAATGGCTTTTCCCTGAAGACGGCATTAGCACAGCACCTTGCCGTTGAAGCAACGCAAATCACACTAGGTAATGGCTCTAATGATGTCTTGGAGATTATTGCTAGAACATTTGTATCCGAGAGTTCTGAAGTGATCTTTTCTGAATATGCCTTTGCTGTTTACCCTATTGTGACTCAAGCCATGGGCGCTCAAGCGGTTATTTCCAAAGCGTCAGTGGGAGGGGAATACCCCTGTTATGGGCATGATTTATCTGCGATGTTAAAACAGGTCACTGAAAAGACTAAATTAGTGTTTATTGCGAACCCTAATAATCCAACGGGCACATTCTTAACATCAGAGCAACTGCATGGTTTTCTTTCTAGTCTTCCTAAGCAGGTTCTTTGTGTGCTTGATGAGGCGTATTTTGAGTATGTTCGTCCTGAAGATCGATCAGATTCAGTTGCCTGGTTAACACGTTTTCCTAATTTAATCATTACCCGTACTTTTTCCAAAGCCTATGGCTTAGCGGGAATGAGGATTGGCTATAGTGTCTCTAGTTCTGAAGTGGCTGATTTACTGAACCGGGTTCGGCAACCTTTTAATACCAATATAGTCGCATTATCAGCAGCAGAAGCCGCTTTAGCGGACATTGACTATCTTAGCGAAACTATCGCCTTAAATGACCAGGGTATGGGGCAGCTAACCACGGCTTTTAGCGAATTAGGGCTCAGTTGGATTCCCTCTAAAGGGAATTTTATTACGGTAGATTTGGGTCGCTCTGCACTGCCTATTTATGAAGAATTATTAGCAGCCGGCGTTATCGTCAGACCGGTAGCCAATTATGGCTTACCCCATTTTTTGAGAATAAGTATTGGCACAGAAGCTGAAAATTTATTTTTTATCAATGCATTAACTCGGATACTGGACTGATGTTTAATAATTTATCGGTTATTGGCGTGGGTTTAATGGGGGGCTCTATAGCTTGTAAAGCACGCGAGCAAGGGTTGGCTAAACACATCGTTGGTGTGGGTTACCCTGCGCAGGCGTTAAATTTACAGCGTGCTGAATCATTAGGGGTTGTTGATCAGGTCAGTTATTTTGGGGGCACAGCCGAAGAAGTATTGGCACAATCAGATTGTGTGATCATTGCGGTTCCGGTTGGGTCTATAGAGCAGATATTTTTAGAATTAAAGGGTGTCTGGAATCCGGATGCCGTGTACTCCGATGTTGGAAGTACTAAAGGAAGTGTGATTCAATCAGCGCGCAATGTTTTTGGCGATGTACCCGATAATTTTGTGCCGGTTCACCCGATTGCGGGTGCGGAAAATAGCGGTGTCGATGCGGCTCAACTTGATTTATTTGCCGGTAAACGGGTGATTTTTACGCCGACAGAAAACAGTTCTGCTAATGCTCTTTTGCAACTTCGTATTTTCTGGGAAAAGCTGGGCGCGCGCGTTTCTACGATGGCTATTGAGCATCATGATGCGGTTTTAGCTGCTACGAGTCATTTACCCCATGTGTTAGCTTTTTCATTAGTACGCTTGCTGGATAAAAAAGATAGCCATGATGAGATTTTTAAATATGCAGCCGGTGGGTTCAAAGATTTTACCCGTATTGCCTCGAGTGATCCGAGTATGTGGCTTGATATTTGTATGAACAATAAAGATGAGATTATTCCTCTTATTCGTCAGATAAATGATGAACTGGAGGAGGTGGCTCAATTTTTAATTAAGGGTGATTCAGAAAGTGTTTTTAAAACCTTTTCGACTGCAAAATCAGCCCGTCAACGTTTTTTAGATCAGTGTGATTAAATAAATATGTCCGATTCAATAATTTTTACAGTACAACCCGGTGGTTCTTTGAACGGTGAGATTCGTGTACCAGGCGATAAATCTATTTCTCATCGTTCTATTATTTTGGGGTCAATAGCAGAAGGGACAACGCATGTTACGGGCTTTTTGGAGGCCGAAGATGCCTTGGCAACGCTGAAAGCTTTTCGAGCGATGGGCGTTGAAATTGAAGGCCCTGACGACGGTAAAGTCACAATCTATGGTGTGGGTTTAAAGGGGCTTAAGGCACCTGAAGGGCCGCTTTATTTAGGAAACTCAGGTACTTCAATGCGTTTGCTTTCTGGTTTGTTGGCTGGCCAATCATTCAATTCGGACTTAACCGGTGATGATTCATTATCAAAAAGGCCCATGCGACGCGTAACCTTGCCTTTGGCGCAAATGTCGGCACAAATACAGACAGAAGAGGATGGTACTGCACCGCTGTCCATTACCGGAACTTCTGAGTTAACCGGTATTCATTATGATATGCCGATTGCGAGTGCTCAGGTTAAGTCTTGCTTATTGCTCGCAGGACTTTATGCGGAGGGAGAAACAACCATAACTGAACCTGCTCCGACTCGAGACCATACAGAGCGAATGTTGCAAGGGTGTGGGTACCCCATTGAGCGAAAAGGTAATCAGGTATCGATTACTAGCGGGCATCGCTTACAGGCTGTAAATATTGATGTGCCCAGTGATATTTCATCGGCCGCCTTTTTTCTAGTAGGTGCTTCAATTGCCACAAACTCATCTGTTCGTTTGAATCATGTTGGTATTAACGAAACCCGTACGGGTATTATCGATATCTTAAAGTTAATGGGTGCTGATATTACGCTAACCAATGAGCGTGAGGTTGGCGGAGAGTGGGTGGCAGATATTCACGTTAAGTCGAGCCAGCTGAAAGGCATTGTCATTCCTGAACAGTTAGTTCCGCTAGCCATTGATGAGTTTCCGGTATTATTTGTGGCGGCAGCCTGTGCAGAAGGGGTAACGGTCCTTACCGGTGCTGAAGAATTACGTGTTAAAGAGAGTGATCGTATTCAAGTAATGGCCGATGGCTTACAGCAATTACAGGTGAATGCAGAAGCTACGCCTGATGGCATGATTATTCGCGGAGGTGACATTGAAGGTGGTGAAGTAATTTCACACGGTGATCATCGCATTGCTATGGCTTTTGCGATTGCGGGGTTGCGTTCAAAAGCGCCTATAGTGATTCGCGATTGTGAGAATGTTAATACGTCTTTTCCTCAGTTTTTATCTTTAGCCAGTGAGTTAGGGCTTAATATCGCGCAAAATAAACCATGAAACATCCTGTTTTAACGATAGATGGTCCTAGCGGCGCGGGCAAAGGAACGGTGAGTCGTGTTATTGCTAATCAGCAAGGCTGGCATTATTTAGACAGTGGCTCTATTTATCGTGCTTTAGCAATTGCAGTGTTAGATCAAGCTATTGATTTAGCGAATAAAGTAGAAATTGTTCATTTAGCGCAAAGAATGGTGCTGGAGTTTTCAGGTATTGAAGTTTTGACGGTTAAGTTGAATACAGTGGATATTACCGCCCGTTTAGGGACTGAAACTACAGGAGGTGTAGCCTCTCAGATTGCAGTAATTCCAGAGGTTAGAGCCGTGTTATTGCAAAAACAACGTGATTTTAGTCAGGCGCCAGGGCTTGTGGCTGATGGTCGAGACATGGGTACAGTGGTATTTCCAGCTGCGGCGTATAAGGTGTTCTTAACGGCTTCAGCTGAAAAAAGGGCGTTAAGACGGCATAAGCAGTTGATAGAAAAAGGATTTAATGCTAATCTAGAACAGATAACTCGGGAGATAGAGGAGCGAGACCTGCGTGATAGTCAACGTGCAACGGCACCGTTGGTACAGGCGGAGGGTGCGCTTTATGTCGATTCAACGGATAAAACCGTTGAGCAGGTCATTGAAGAGGTCCTTTTATTGATCCTCTGATGTTATCAGGTGAACCTTAAATACATTGAAATTTAAGGTTTTTTTATCAACTAACAGAGAAATGTTTGTTTGAAGTTAAAACAAACGCGGGAAAGAATTATGAGCGAGAGCTTTGCAGAATTATTTGAAGAGAGTCTAGCTAAGACTGAAATGCGCACAGGAGCCATGTTGTTGGGGACTGTTGTAGAAATTGATAGTGATAAAGTCATTGTTAACGCAGGATTAAAATCAGAAGGTGTTATTCCTAAATGGCAGTTTTTGGATGCGAATGGTGAATTAGAAGTTGAAGTCGGGGACGAAATAGAAGTCGCCCTAGACTTAATTGAAGATGGCTTAGGCGCTACATTACTTTCCCGTGATAAAGCAAAACGTAATAAAGCTTGGATGGAGCTTGAAAAAGCATTCGAAGCAAATGAAACAATTACCGGTCGCATTAATGGTCGCGTTCGGGGTGGATTAACAGTCGCTATTGGCGCCTTACAAGGCTTCTTGCCAGGTTCTTTAGTTGATGTTCGTCCTATTAGAGATACCAGTTTCTTGGAAGGGCGTGATCTTGATTTCAAAATCATTAAGATTGATCAAAAACGCAATAATGTTGTGGTTTCTCGTCGTGCAGTTGTTGAGACAGAATACAGTGCTGAGCGTGAAGAATTACTGAAATCATTGAAAGAAGGCCTTATTTTACCGGGTATCGTTAAGAATTTAACTGATTACGGTGCTTTCATCGATTTAGGTGGTGTTGATGGCTTATTGCATATCACTGATATGGCGTGGCGTCGTATCCGTCATCCTTCTGAATGTGTAGAAATCGGTCAGGAAATACAAGTTAAGATTCTAAAGTATGATGAAGAGAAGAATCGTGTTTCATTAGGTATGAAACAAATGGGTGAAGATCCTTGGCAAAATATCGCTAGAAGATACCCATCTGGCGCTAAGTTATTTGGTAAAGTTAACAATCTAACTGATTACGGTTGTTTTGTTGAGATTGAAGAGGGCGTCGAAGGTTTAGTTCACGTTTCTGAAATGGATTGGACCAATAAGAATGTTAACCCTTCTAAATTAGTTCAGTTAGGTGATGAAGTTGAAATTATGGTTTTGGAAATTGACGAAGAACGCCGTCGTATTTCATTAGGCATGAAACATTGTCAAACAAATCCATGGGAAGAGTTCGGCGCGTTACATAACAAAGGCGATAAAATCACCGGTAAAATTAAATCGATTACAGATTTTGGTATCTTTATTGGGCTTAGTGGAAACATTGATGGTCTGGTTCATATGTCCGATATCTCTTGGTCAGAAAGTGGCGAAGATGTAGCTCGCGACTATAAGAAAGGCGATGAAATTGAAACCGTTATTTTAACCGTTGATACAGAGCGTGAGCGTATTTCGTTAGGTATTAAACAATTAGAACAAGATCCGTTCCAAGGTTTCTTAGCACAACATGAGAAAGGCACACCGATTAAAGGTGTTGTTACTGAAGTTGATGTAAAAGGTGCGGTTGTTAGAATTACTGATAGTATTGAAGGCTACATTAGAGCGTCTGAAGTTAAGCGTGATCGTGTTGAAGATGTTCGTACACACCTCAAAGAAGGTGATGAGATTGAAGCCAAATATATCGGAATCGACAAGAAGAATAAGTCAATTTCCTTATCTATTAAAGCATTAAGTGAAGATGAAGAAACGGCAACTATAAAGGATTATAAGAAAAAATCTTCTGGTTCAGTTGATACATCTGCACCAACATTAGGTGATTTATTCAAACAAATGGATAAATAACCATAGGACTTATTAAGGCAGCTACAGGGTGTGGCTGCCTTATTTTTAAGTGTTAAATAGGAACAATCACTTGTGACAAAATCAGAATTAATTGAAGAGTTGTCAAAAAAACAACCGCATTTATCGCCTAAAGATGTTGAATTGGCCGTAAATTGTATGCTGGAGCAGGTCAATCAATCCTTATCGTCCGGTGAAAGAATAGAAATACGTGGTTTTGGCAGTTTCTCTTTACATTACCGCCCTTCGCGTATGGGTCGAAACCCTAAAACGGGTAGCGCTGTTGCATTAGCACCGAAGTTTGTCCCTCATTTTAAGCCAGGCCGTGAACTTAAGGAGCGTGTTGATGCTTCTAAAGACAATCATAAAATAACCTGTTAAATCCTCTTTTTTTGAAGCATTGGTTTTTTTAACTAATTGCGGATAGTCTAATTTCAAGATACACCTTGTGTTACAAAAGCTAAGGCGCGGAAAATTATTTTTTGGTGTCAGGGCGCTAGCGTAGCAGCAATCAATATGATGCTCTCAGATGGAAAATAAAGTTAATTTAGATTATAATGAGAATCATTATTAATTAGAATCTTAATTAGGTTGCTCTATGGTATCGCTTATTTTTCAAGATCTTGTCGTTGGGGACAGTGCTCGAATTATTGGTTTTGATAATGCGGGGCGAGCTTACCGTAAACGATTGCTGGCTATGGGGTTAACACCAGGAACTGAATTCATTGTTTCTCGGTTTGCACCTATGGGCGATCCAGTTCAAATCAAATTACGAGGTTTCTCTTTGTCATTAAGAAAAGATGAGGCTCGTGTCTTATTATTAGAATCTGTTACCCATGACTAATTTTTCTATTGCGGTAGTCGGTAACCCAAATTGTGGGAAAACAACCTTATTCAATGCCTTGACCGGTGCAAGGCAGCATGTGGGTAATTGGCCAGGTGTGACAGTTGAACGTAAAGAAGGTGAATACTATCATAATGCTATTAAAATTGAGTTGGTTGATTTACCGGGCACTTATTCATTAGAAGTGACCGATGACAGTGTATCTCTGGATGAAAAAATAGCACGTGATTATGTGGTCTCGAATGAGTCAGATTTAATTATCAATATTATTGATGCTTCTAATATTGAGCGGAATCTGTACCTGACAACACAATTGTTGGAAATGAAAGTGCCCATGATGGTGGTGCTTAATATGATGGATACCGCCAAGAATAGCGGTATTGATATCAATATATCCACTTTGTCTGAACGCTTAGGTTGCGCAGTCGTTCCTATCGTTGCCTCAACGAGACAGGGTATTGATGCATTGAAAGAGGCGATCAATACGGCCTTATTCTCACCCAGTATCCCAGATATTATCATTGACTATGATCCTAGTTTAGAGCAGGCGATTTCTGAGTTGTCTGAACAGGTTTCTGGTATTGCTAAAGAAAAATGCAATGCTAATACCCGTTGGTTAGCCCTAAGACTTTTAGAAGGAGATACGTTAGCGAAACAATTAGTCAGTGATGAAATGGTAACCGTAGCGGGACAATTAGCGGAGCGTGTTGAATTGGCGGCGGCTGAGGAAATTGACATTTTAACAGCGGATGCACGGTACAGTTTTGCGAACAAAATAAATTATCAATGTATTCATAAGTTAACTGAGGTGTCGCGTCAGTTTTCCGATTCGGTGGACCAAATTGTATTAAATCGGTTTATGGGTATCCCTATATTTTTATTGGTGATGTATTTAATGTTCATGTTCACAATCAATATAGGTAGTGCGTTTATTGATTTTTTTGACCAATTCACAGGTGTTTTTTTCGTTGACGGTTTAAGGTTTTTATTGGAAGGGTGGAATTTCTCTGATTGGTTGATTGTTTTAATTACCGAAGGGTTAGGCGGTGGTGTTCAGGTTGTCGCAACTTTTATACCGATTGTTGGTTTTCTATTTTTGTTCTTATCAGTACTTGAAGATTCAGGTTACATGGCTCGTGCCGCCTTTGTAATGGATCGATTTATGCGATTAATCGGTTTGCCGGGGAAATCATTTGTACCCATGATTGTCGGTTTTGGCTGTAATGTCCCTGCAATTATGGCGACACGGACCTTAGAAAGTTCGCGTGATCGAATCTTAACTAACTTGATGAATCCTTTTATGTCATGCGGTGCGCGGTTACCGGTTTATGCCTTATTTGCAGCAGCCTTTTTTCCTGAGGGCGGCCAAAATTTAGTTTTTGGCTTATATTTAATTGGCATTTGTGTTGCCGTTTTAACAGGCTTAATTATGAAATGGGCCTTATTTGGTGGCAACTCCATGCCATTTATTATGGAACTACCGCCTTATCATATGCCTACGTTACGGGGTATTTTAATTAGGGCTTGGGAGCGCTTAAAAACATTTATCTTTAATGCTGGGAAAGTGATCGTTCCGATGGTTTTAGTGTTGAATTTTATGAGTTCAATGGGTATGGATGGCAGCTTTAGTCGTGGAAATAGTGAGCAATCCATTTTGAGTGAAGTGGGTCGTGAGTTAACCCCTATGTTTGAACCGATGGGTATTTCCTCTGATAACTGGCCAGCTACGGTAGGTATTTTTACCGGTTTACTGGCTAAGGAAGCGGTTGTGGGTACTTTAGATGCGCTATACAGCGAACGGGCAGTAAAACTTGAGGGCCACAGTGAAAAACCAGAAGCTTTTAGTTTATGGGGCGGTATTAGTGACGCTTTTTTGACGATACCTGAAAATCTTATCGACGTGGTTGATAATGTCTTTGATCCTTTAGGGTTAGATATTGGTGATACCCAAGATGTTTTAGTTGCAGCAGAAGAGCAAGAGGTCAACAGTGGAACGTATAAAGCGATGCAGTTAAGTTTTAATGGCAAGGCAGGTGCATTTGCGTATTTGTTGTTCATTTTGCTTTATGCCCCGTGTGTCGCTGCAACAGCAGCTATTTATAAGGAAACCAATATGGCTTGGGCTATATTTGTGTTGTTTTGGACGACGGGTATTGCTTATATGGCAGCGGTTATTTCTTACCAAGCACTGACGTTTCAGGATAATCCTTTAGGCGCTATGATGTGGATTCTTAGTTTATTAGGCTGTTTTTTGGGCGTTGTCTTATTGTTGAAGGTGTGGGGGAATAAGCAAAACCGAGCAATATCGACAGATTTTCCAGATTCAACGGGTGAAGTATGATTCTTTCTGATTTACGGCGTTATATCGAGGCGCATAAACGCGTTGCATTGATTGATTTAGTGAATCATTTTGATATGGATGCTGATGTGATTCGAGGAATGCTCGGAAAATGGATCGCTAAGGGTAAAGTCAAAAAAATGGCTATGGATAAGGGCTGTGGAACGCAGTGTTGCCAGTGTGATCCGCGGTTAGTTGAATTCTATGAGTGGGTTGAGCCAAGATAACGCAGCGGTTACCGTGTTTACTTTAGTTTGATAGTCATGATTTCAAAATAAGCGCAATAATACATTTTTTACACCAGAAAGTCCAAATCCGTTATCGGGCTGTTCAAAGCCGTCTAAGTGTTAAATAGATTCAATCTCTCGCGCCAAAAAACGACCTGATCAAGTATAATACTGCACTTTTCTCACTGAATAATTATGGCGGATTTTTTAACTGAACTACAGCGTCGGCGTACCTTTGCGATTATTTCGCATCCTGATGCAGGAAAAACAACACTCACAGAAAAGTTATTATTATTTGGCGGTGCCATTCAATTAGCGGGATCAGTCAAGGGCCGAAAAGCGGCGCGTCATGCAACCTCTGACTGGATGGAAATGGAAAAGCAGCGGGGAATTTCAGTCACTACGTCGGTCATGCAATTTGATCATAATGACAAAATTATGAACCTATTAGATACCCCTGGGCATGCTGATTTCTCTGAAGACACTTATCGCACCTTAACTGCTGTTGATTCTGCTTTGATGGTTATTGATATTGCCAAAGGGGTTGAAGAAAGAACCGTTAAATTAATGGAGATATGTCGGTTACGAGATACGCCTATTTTAACGTTTATTAATAAATTAGATCGAGAAGGACGAGATCCTATCGATCTTTTGGATGAAGTTGAAGATATATTAAAAATAGATTGTGCGCCAATGACATGGCCAATTGGAATGGGAAAGCGTTTCAAGGGCGTTTATCACATTTATCGTGATGCAGTACATTTGTTCTCCCCTAATCATGGCGGAAAAGTTGCTGAAGGTACAGTGATTGAGGGGCTTGATAATCCAGAGCTTGATGCGCTTGTTGGTGATCAGGCCGATGAGTTGCGTGAAGAAATTGAGCTCATAAAGGGTGCAAGTCATACCTTTAATATAGAGGAATATTTACAGGGTAAACAGACACCGGTTTTTTTTGGTTCTGCAATTAATAATTTTGGAATTAAAGAGTTATTAGATGCTTTCGCGCAATATGCACCGATGCCACAGAGTCGCAAGGCTATTCAGCGAACCGTTGAATCTTCTGAAAAGGATTTTACGGGTTTTGTTTTTAAAGTGCAGGCCAATATGGATCCCGCTCATCGTGACAGAGTCGCATTTATGCGGGTTTGTTCTGGGCAGTTTAGTAAAGGGATGAAAATGAATCATGTGCGCGTAGGCAAAAATATTCAGATTGGGAATGCGATTACTTTCCAGGCAGATAGCCGTAAAAATGTAGAACAAGCATTTCCCGGAGATATTATTGGTTTACATAATCACGGCACTATTCAGGTCGGTGATACTTTTTCTCAAGGTGAAACATTGAAATACAGTGGTATCCCATTTTTCGCACCTGAATTATATCGAAAGGTTGTTTTAAAAGACCCGCTTAGAATGAAGGCACTACAAAAAGGATTGGCGCAGTTAACTGAGGAAGGAGCGACACAGTTATTTAAACCACTCAGGAATAATGACCAAATTTTAGGTGCTGTGGGGGTGCTTCAATTCGATGTGACGGCATTTAGATTAAAAGGCGAATATAATGTCGAGTGTATTTATGACACGGTGAGTATTTTTGGTGCTCGCTGGATTACTTCGGAGGATCCAGAGCAATTGGCGTTATTTAAGAAAAAAGCTTTTGATCATTTAGCCGAAGATGGCGGTGGTTATTTGGTGTACTTAGCGAGTAGCCGTGTTAACTTGCAATTGGCAGAAGAGCGCTGGCCTAAAATTAATTTTAATGCAACACGTGAATTATAAGGCTGGACTTGTTGGGTTAATGAATGATCCCTGCTTGTTGTAATCGGTTACGTAAAGATGTGACACGGTTACGGTTGACCCCTAAGTCACTATAACCGACTCTAGAGGCAGAACGAACATCAATGGTTTGTTCTTTTTCATGAAGTAATAACGTCATGTCATCAACAAAGCGAAAAACAAGACTGGTTATTTCGGCTTTGATAAGGTTATTTGTAACCACCGTAAGTTTTGTTCTAGGTTGTTGTTTGAGTGCTTCTATAATATAAGGCCAAGCTGTTGATGAATTTTCTTTAAGGGCAAAGGGTTCTATGAAATGCTCGGTGTCTGATGGTGCTGCCCCACTTGAAACACAGTTTGGGGTATTGGGGCATGGATCTAATGGTAAGGTGTTTTGGGTGCGAGCTTGTGAAGGCATTGACATAGTTATTAATAAAAAAGTTATTAAGGTGCAGAAATGAATACTCATTTTTCAGAATTAGCTGAGAATAGAGGGGCGTTGTTTTATGCAGTAAAGCGGGAGAAGCTTTACTATAAACCTTTTCGTACGAATTAAAAATACGGCGCTTGATAATTTTTGCGCTGGAGTAGACGAGAGCGGTGCGGTTCATATGAGGCACAGTAAGGGTGCTCTATGGTATTTTTTGTTTAAGCCTGCATTTAAAAAGGCACCAATACGAATGATTTGTTCAAATAGATATGGGTAAGAAAATAAACCGGACAGTCTGTGTGGCGCCGATGATGGATTGGACAGATAAGCATTGTCGTTTCTTTCACCGTTTAATTTCTAAGCATACGGTGTTATACAGTGAAATGATAACGAGCAATGCGTTATTACACGGAAATAGAGACACGTTGTTAGCCTTTGAGCCGTGCGAGTCTCCCATTGCTTTACAATTAGGGGGTTCTGATCCCAAGGCTTTAGCAGAGTGCAGCGTGATTGCCGAAGATTTTGGTTATGATGAAATAAACCTTAATGTGGGTTGTCCGAGTGACCGTGTGCAAAATGGTCGTTTTGGTGCCTGTTTAATGGCAGAGCCAGAAACAGTAGCAGAATGCATTTTTGAAATGCAAAACAAAGTGAATATTCCGGTGACGGTTAAAAACAGGATTGGGATTGATGGTCAAGAAACATACCATGATTTATCTGCCTTTATAGAAACGGTTGCACAAGGCGGCTGTGAGGTTTTTATTATCCATGCTCGGATCGCGGTATTAACTGGGTTGTCGCCTAAGCAAAATAGAGTCATTCCTCCTCTGAATTATGCTTATGTTAATCAGATAAAGGCGGCATTTCCTGCTTTGGAGATTATTGGTAACGGTGGCGTTCAAACCTTGAATCAAATGGAGACACATTTACAAAATCTTGATGGCGTTATGATTGGTCGGGAGGCTTATCACAACCCTTATTTGCTTTCAGCGGTTGACGCTTGTTTTTATCATGACCCAGTGCCTTGTTTAACACGTCGTGAAGTTGTTGAGGCCATGATTCCTTATATCCAGAAGCATTTAGCAACAGGGGGCCGTTTAAATCAAATAACACGTCATTTGTTAGGCTTGTTCCATGGTGTTTCTGGTGCAAGAAGATGGCGGCGTTATTTAAGTGAAAATGCACATAAAGACGGTGTGAATGAATCTGTGGTGTTAACAGCTTTAGATTATGTCTAAAACAAAAGGACGTTATAATAACGCCTTATTTATCCTTATTCTTAAAAAGAGTTGAGAAACAAATATGGAAGATTATTTTTCAAAAATCATTGAATCTGTGGGTGAAGATATTAACCGTGAAGGATTGATTGATACCCCGAAGCGTGCAGCAAAAGCATTTCAATTTTTAAACAACGGCTATAATAAAAGCCTTGATGAGGTACTCAATAATGCGATTTTTGAGGCTGATAGTGATGACATGGTTATTGTGAAGAATATTGAAATGTATTCTTTATGCGAACATCACTTATTACCTTTTATTGGGCAGTGTCATATTGGTTATTTGCCACGTAAAAAAGTGATTGGATTGTCTAAAATCGCCCGTATTGTGGATATGTATTCGCGACGGATGCAAATTCAAGAACGCCTTACAAAACAGATTGCAACTGCCATCGGTGAGGCTGTTGATGCCCGAGGCGTTGCTGTTGTTATTGAGGCAAAGCATCTTTGTATGATGATGAGAGGCGTTGAAAAACAAAATTCGGTGATGGCAACTTCAGCAATGACCGGTATTTTTCGTGATGAACTCAATACGCGAATGGAATTTTTAAATTTAATTAAAGATCGGTAGTGCTTGTGTCGGTATTTTGAGGTTACAGTTGCTTGTAAGAGGGATTTAAATGAAAAAAACGGTGATGGCATCTTGGGGAGATCAACCCGCTAAAATACGTTGTGTTAAGTCAGGCGATGTTGGCGAAGGCGTTATTGATGCCTCTACTTTTGAAACTTTAGAGGTAGATGAATTATTTGATACGGTTAATTATGCAACCACTACTTTTGGTCAATCAGTATTATATCGTTCGCTGATTCAGCCTGAAGAATCATTCACTGCAGTTACAGAGAAACAAGGTGCGGTTACTGAGATTCAGGGAAATGAGGCCTTAAAAGAAAAAATAACCCATACGGTTGATCAAGTCAAAGAGCATGAGGATCGATTGTTGCAATTATTGTATGGGCAATTTTCAGGGCTGTTTGGCTCGAATAATGAAGATAACGTGGTTGATGGTTATGGGTATATGCCGTATCGGACAGGCACACGAACGGTATTGCAATTAGTGGATAATATCAACCAGATGCCTGCTGTCGATAATGCTTATCTGAAGCACTTGTTTGATACCATAAAATCTTTTTCACAGACGCGTCAATATGGGTTAATGAAAGGCCCGGTCTACGTTAGAGAGCATTCTATTCAATCTAAACATGAGCGTTCGGGCTCTTTTATGCCGGCCATGATTTTTAAACCAACATTGCTTAAGCCTCTTTTTATTGCTTTGCTTTTTATAGTTATTTGGTTATTAGATCAATTTAATCCTTTGACTGCCAGTGACGCGGCATTTAGCTTGAGTTTTGACCCTTCTTTTTTTGTGATGTTTTTACCGCTAGCCTTGTTATATATACCGGTGATAGGGGCCTTTGATAGGGATCATTGTATTTACCCGCTGCGTGATGAATTTAGAGGTTCTGACAATGTTCAAAATACGTTAGATGCTTTAGGTCAGTTAGATGAGTTACTTTCGTTTATTAAGTTAAAAGAGGATTATCCATCGGCAATGGTTATGCCGAAAGTGGTTGATAAAAAGCACTATGAAGTCAACCTAACGCAGGCGGTTAATCCTATTTTAGGAAAGACTATTAACAATTATGTTGGTAATGATTTTAGTTTACAGAAAGATCGGCTAGCTTTTATAACAGGCCCTAACAGCGGGGGGAAAACTGCTTTTTGTAAAACGTTAACGCAAATCCAATTGCTCTCGCAAATAGGGTGTTTTGTACCGGCAGCAGCGGCGTCTTTAACTATTGCCGATAGAATTTATTATCAAGTGCCGGTGATTAGCCAGTTAGATGATGGTGAAGGGCGCTTTGGTACTGAACTTAAAAGAACCAAAAATATTTTTTTATCTTCTACAGCAAAGAGCTTGGTCGTTTTAGATGAATTATCCGAAGGGACTACTTTTGAGGAAAGAATAGAAACCGGTCGGAATGTCATGGAAGGATTTTTAAAGAAAGGAAATGGCACTATTCTCATTACCCATAATCATCAGTTAGTTGATGATTTTTTTCAGCGATCTATTGGTTTGCCTTGTCAGGTTGAATTTAAACATGAGGAGCCTAGCTTTAGATTGATTGCGGGTATTTCACGTAATAGTCATGCAGATCGCGTCGCTAAAAAGGTCGGTTTTTCTAAGAGTGATATTGAAAATTACTTAAAACAAGACGGTGATCTGTAATACATAAAGCGTTTTTTACTAGCCATTTTGCCGTTTTTTATGGGTTATCAGGCTTGTAATATGTCCTAGTGTTACTAATTTTACATTAATTTAGTGAGCTTAAGAATCTCGTCAGCTATGAGGTTCTTTGTAGATAGATTAATGGGGTTGAGCATGAGTTGGGAAAATAAAAAAACTGACAATGGCGTTGTGCTTGTCGTTGATGATGCCATTGAGAACATTATGGTTATTGAAGCCATATTAGAGCAAGAGTATTGCGTTCTATCTGCAGAAAATGGTCAACAAGCAATTGATATTTGTTTAGAAGAACGCCCGCCCGATTTACTTTTACTTGATGTAGAAATGCCTGGTTTAGATGGTTTTCAGGTCTGTCGTTTTTTAAAAAATGACCCTAGAACAGTCAAGATTCCGATTATTTTCGTGACCAGTCATACTGATAAACACGCCGAAGCCTCTGGGTTTAGTGAGGGCGGTGTAGATTTTATACCCAAGCCGATTGATGTTAATGTTCTTAAGGCTAGAGTGAAGACACATATCAATTTATCGAAAACGGAGCGATTATTAGAATCAAAGGTGCAACAACGCACAGAAGCGTTAGCGCAAGCTCAGTCAGAAGTATTGTATGCATTAGCACGTGCGGGTGAGTATAAGGATAACGAAACCGGAGCACATGTGCACAGAATGAGTCGTTATGCCAAAATTATAGCGAGTAAGGTGATTAAAAATAAAGAATGGCTGGAAGCACTTTTAGTCGCGGCACCGATGCATGATCTCGGAAAAATTGGTATTCCCGATGTCATCATGCTCAAACAAGGACCGTTAGATGCTAATGAATGGGAAGTCATGAAAACTCACCCCCAGGTGGGCAATGAAATTATTGGCAATAATAATCACTCTGAGGTCATGCTGTTAGCAAAAGAGATCGCTTCTGGGCATCATGAGAAGTGGGATGGAAGTGGCTACCCGTTAGGTTTGAGTGGCGAAGATATCCCGTTTTCTGCACGGGTAGTTGCTCTGGCCGATGTTTTTGATGCTTTGACATCGAAGCGGCCTTATAAAGAGGCTTGGTCCGTAGAGAAGGCCGTTAATTGTATCGATGAATCTTTTGGCCAGCATTTTGATCCTAGTTTGGCGGAGCCGTTTCATCAGGCTTTAGCTGAAATGCTGAACGTAAAAGAAGCCTTCAAGGACGCTGTAGATTAACTGGGTTCGAGTTCAGGGTGAAAATATATTCACATTAAAATGTTCTAGAATAGATATTAATTTAATGAGTGGTAGACCGATTAATGCACTAGGGTCTTCTGTTTCTATCCGTTTAAACAATCCAATTCCTCTTTTTTCCATTTGAAAACCACCGGCACAATGGATCGAAGGTTCAACTTTGACGTATTGTTCAATGTGTTTATTTGTTAAAGCCTTAAATTGCACCGTCGTTAAATCAAGTTCGGTTCGCTGTTTACCTGAGGCGGTATTGAGCACACTGACGCTGGTATAGAATTTAACTTCCTGATTAGCGCATAACTTGAGTTGGGCTATATTGTTTATAATTGATCCGGGCTTAGTTAATTGCTGGTTGTTGAGCATGGCCACTTGATCAGAGCCAATGATGAGGTGATTAGGGTAATGGCTTGACAGCGATTTTGCTTTAGCTTGAGCCAGTTCTATAGCAAGTCCAGAGGGTGTCTTGTTTCGGTAATGCAGTTCGTCTATAGTAGGTGCTGCAGTGCTAAAGGGGAGTTTAATAGTCTCAAGCAATGTTTTTCTAGCATTGGACGTAGAGGCTAAAATAATTTCATGCATTGGGTTCTCCAACAAATTGATTGATAAAGGAATTGACGATTTGAGTCAATAAATATATCATTGTATGGTTATGTTAGATCGAATACCTGAATATGTAAATCCTTTGTCGCTAGCGGATAAGCGGCGTGAATTTAAAGGGGAATTTAGTCTCTTATCGATGCAACGATTGTCAGGATTGCTTGCTAATTGTGAAGGGAGAGTGCAATTTCACCTGTTTTTTTCAAAACAAGGAAAATTAGCGACTATAACCGGTGAAATTGAAGCTGAAGTTTATCTTGAGTGTCAAAATTGTCTGGAACCTATGTTGCATGACATTCGGAAAACTGTTCAATTAGGAATAATTAATTCGATAGAAGAGATGGGCAAGTTGGGGGACCATCTTGAACCATTCGTACAGAGTGAAGATAAGATAGCATTTAGAGAAATTGTTGAAGATGAAATTATTTTGTCAATACCAGATGTCCCGAAACACACGGAGTTGTGTTTAGAGCAGATTCTTGGGAAGGCGGAAAACGAACTGGAAAAGGGTGTTCAAAAGGAATCTCCTTTTTCGATATTGAAAGATTTAAAAAAAACCGGAGTATAAAGATGGCTGTTCAAAAAAGTCGTAAAACCCGTGCGAAACGAGGAGATCGTAGAGCACATGATAGTTTGACCGCAAAAACATTAACGCAAGATCCTATGAGTGGTGAAATGCATTTGCGTCATCATGTGAGTCCTGATGGCTATTACAAAGGTCGTCAAATCGTTTCGACTACGGAAGAAGATTAATCGTCCTTATGTTTTACAGCCATTGAGCCCGTTATATTGGGGTCAGTGGTTTTTTTGTATTTGAAGATTAGAAAATGAAGTGGGTGGTTATTCTGATTATGAGTGAGTTCCGGAGTTATTTGTGAGTACGAGTTCAATAATTGCGATTGATGCTATGGGTGGGGATTTTGGGCCTGAAGTTACCATTCCTGCATCTTTAGAGCGTCTTAAAGATAATGCGAATTTAAGCTTGATTTTTGTAGGTGATGAAAAGCAGATTAGTGCGCATTTAAAAGCACAAGGACAGCAGAATTCCGAGCGGGTTAAGATACAACATGCAACCCAAAAGGTTGAAATGGATGATTCTCCTGCAAAAGTACTTAGGACCAAGAAAGATTCCTCAATGCGTGTTGCTATTAATTTAGTTCGCGATGGTGAGGCAGATGCTTGTGTCAGTGCTGGGAATACAGGCGCATTAATGGCGACAGCTCGGTTTGTTTTGAAGATGATTCCAGGTATTGATCGACCGGCTATTATTTCTACCTTACCGTCCGTATTTGGACATACCCATGTACTTGATTTGGGTGCTAATGTTGATAGCGGTGCGGAACACTTATTTCAGTTCGGTGTTATGGGGTCGGAGCTAGTAAAAGCCCTAGATGGTATTGATAATCCAACGGTTGGCCTGCTGAATATTGGTGAAGAGGACATGAAAGGTAATGAGCAAGTTAAAATGGCTGCTCAATTGTTTGAAACTTCACATTTAAATTATATTGGTTTTGTTGAAGGTACGGCTCTAAATGCGGGTTCAGCAAAAGTGGATTTGATTGTTACCGATGGATTTGTGGGTAATGTGGCACTTAAATCAATTGAGGGTGCAGCCAAAATGATCGGTGTTGCTCTCAAAGAAGCGTTTAATAAGAATTTGTTAACTAAATTAGTAGCTTTAGTGGTGATGCCTGTTTTAGCCAATTTCAAAAAAAGAATTGATCCACGTTTATATAATGGCGCAACATTTTTAGGGCTTCGTGGTACTGTGGTAAAAAGTCATGGTGGGGCAGATGTTGTTGCATTTGCTAATGCAGTGAAAATTGCTGAAGTTGAAATAACACACAACGTAACAAAAAAAATAAGCGAACGCGTCCAACTTGTTTTATCTGAGAGGGAAAGCTAATGGCTGTGTACTCACGTATCGCCGGCACGGGTGGTTATTTGCCGGATGAAATTCGTACGAATAACGATATTTCTAAAATCGTTGATACTTCAGATAGTTGGATTTATGAACGTACAGGGATTAAAAGCCGACATGTAGCTGCACCCGACGAAACCGCTTCAAGTATGGGTGAATTTGTCGCCCGTCAGGCGCTTGAAATGGCGGAAATGGGGGCTGAAGAAATTGATTTAATCGTCCTAGCGACAAGTACACCCGACCGGGTTTTCCCCAGTGCAGCATGTTTACTACAGCAACGACTCGGCATTCGTAATTGTGCCGCTTTTGACGTTTCAGCGGCGTGTTCTGGTTTTATCTACGCATTAAGTATCGCGGATCAATATATTAAGTCGGGAGCAGCTAAGAAAGTATTAGTGGTGGGTTCTGAGCTTAATACCCGTGTCGTGGACTGGACTGACAGAGGGACTTGTATTCTATTTGGTGACGGTGCCGGAGGTGTTATTCTTGAGGCTTCGGAAGATCCAGGTATTTTATCGACACATATACATTCCGATGGGAAATATCAAGATTTACTCTATTTGCCAAATCCCCAAGCTGATATTGAATCGGATCAAGAGGGGCATATTGTTATGAAAGGTAACGAGGTTTTCCGTATTGCAGTGAATACCTTGGGGCGGATCGTTGATGAGACTTTGGCGGCTAACAATATGACAAAAGCAGAGATTGATTGGCTAGTTCCCCATCAGGCCAACACACGTATTATCGCGGCGACGGCCAAAAAATTAAAAATGTCGATGGATCATGTGGTCATGACGCTTGAAACGCAGGGGAATACCTCATCGGCATCGGTTCCATTAGCGCTTAATGAGGCGGTTCGTGATGGTAGAATTCAACGCGGTCAGACGATCTTATTGGAAGCATTTGGTGGCGGTTTTACCTGGGGTTCCGCATTAATAAAATATTAATTTGAGGTGAATATTTTAATGAATGATCAACAAAGTAATTTAGCATTTGTATTTCCGGGACAAGGTTCACAATCTGTTGGAATGCTAACTAATCTAGCGGAGAATTATCCTGAAGTTAAGCACGTTTTTGAACAGGCTTCAGACGTTCTTAGTTTTGATATTTGGAAATTAATTCAAGAAGGGCCTGTTGAGGCACTAAACAAAACACAAAACACACAGCCGATCATGTTGGCAGCGGGCGTGGCTACATGGCAAGTTTGGTGTAATCAAACGAATAGTAGACCGCAGTATGTTGCAGGACATAGTCTGGGTGAATATACCGCTTTAGTGGCCGCTGAAGCGCTAACTTTTGAAGATGCCATTCTATTGGTTGCTGAGCGCGGGCGTTTAATGCAGGAGGCCGTTCCTGAGGGCATTGGTGCAATGGCTGCTATTTTAGGGTTAACGGATGAGCAGGTTGTTACGATCTGTGAAGAAACGGCTAATGGCGAAGTTGTTTCAGCAGTAAATTTTAATTCACCGGGACAAGTTGTTATTGCAGGTCATGTTGGCGCTGTTGATCGAGCGATGGTGGCGGCAAAAGATGCAGGCGCTAAACGAGCGCTACTGTTGCCAGTAAGTGTTCCTTCGCATTGTGCATTGATGGAACCTGCGGCTAATCAACTGGCGGAGGTACTTAATCCTATAGCCATCAATTCGCCGAAGATGACATTAATTCATAATGTTGATGCTGCGGCCCATTCAGATACTGAAATGATTAAGTCGTTACTTAAAGCGCAGTTATCTCAACCCGTTCGTTGGGTGCAGACGGTTCAACACCTACAAAATCAAGAGGTTGAGCATTTTATTGAATGTGGCCCAGGTAAAGTGTTAATGAGTTTGAATAAACGTATTGCTAAAGGTAGAAATCATTTGGCAATTCTTGATTCTTCAACCCTAGAAAATGTATTGGAGACAGTTAATGACTAAAAAAATTGCGCTAATCACCGGAGCGAGTCGCGGAATTGGTCGGGCTATTGCAGAAAAACTCGCACAGGATGGTTTTTTTGTCATTGGTACGGCGACGTCGGAAAAAGGTGCTGAAGCCATTACGGCTTATTTAGCCGAAAATAATTTATCAGGAACAGGCTGTAAATTAAATGTTTCAGATTCCGAATCTATTACTGAGCTTATTAAAATGATTAACGAAACCTACGGTGCGCCAACGGTTTTAGTCAATAATGCAGGTATAACGCGTGATAATTTATTGATGCGCATGAAAGATGATGAGTGGGATGACATCATTAATACTAATCTAACCTCTATTTTTAGAATGAGTAAGGCTTGTTTGAGAGGGATGATGAAAGCAAAGGTTGGGCGTGTTATTAATATTTCATCGGTTGTTGGGTCGACTGGAAATGCGGGGCAAACTAATTATTCAGCCGCGAAAGCAGGTATGGTAGGTTTTACTAAATCAATGGCGAAAGAAGTGGGTAGCCGTAATATTACTGTTAATACGGTGGCGCCTGGTTTTATCGATACTGATATGACACGAGAATTACCCGATCAACATAAAGAAGCTTTATTAGCGTCAATTCCACTAAGCCGTCTGGGTGCACCAGAAGAAATTGCACATGCGGTTTCTTTTTTAGCTTCTGATGGCGCAGCTTATGTCACGGGCGAAACTTTACATGTGAACGGTGGCATGTATATGCCCTAAGGTATTGAAATGATAATCAATTTCAATAAGGGTATTGGATTGCAAATTTCTTGAGTGACATTTCCAGAAATTGACGTATAATCTAGCCGCAATTGCGACTATTCTTTTGGTTCGTTATGTTCCGTAGAGATAGTCGAATTTTAGAGTAATTTAAGGGAAATTTAAAATGAGTGAAATTGAAGCACGTGTAAAGAAGATTGTTGCAGAGCAGTTAGGTGTTAAAGAAGATATTGCAAATGATTCTTCGTTTGTTGATGACTTAGGTGCCGATTCATTGGATACCGTAGAATTAGTTATGGCGCTTGAAGAAGAATTTGAATGTGAAATTCCTGATGATGAAGCTGAGAAAATCACAAGCGTTCAACAAGCAATAGACTACGTTAACGCTAATAAATAAGGTTTTAAAATAGCATTAGTGGGTTTGGTTTGAGCCCCGTTCTATTTTTTATAGCTTTTTTCAAAGAATTTTAAGGTAATAAATGAGTTCTCGTCGAGTTGTTATAACTGGATTAGGTGCGGTTACGCCTTTAGCGAATACGGTCACTGAAACATGGGACGGTATCGTTAATGGTAAAAGCGGTATCACTAATATTGATTCATTTGACATATCACCTTTTGCATCTCGTTTTGGGGGTGTGATTAGGGATTTAGATATTGGTCAATATATTCCACTAAAAGATGCCAAGCGTATGGATGGGTTTATCCATTATGGGCTGGCAGCGGGTTCTCAAGCGTTTGAAGATTCAGGTCTTATTGTGACTGCCGAAAACGCAGAACGCATTGGCGTGGCTATTGGTGCAGGTATTGGTGGTATAACGGGTATTGAAGATTGTCATGCAACTTATACCAAAAGTGGTCCACGGCGTATTTCACCGTTCTTTGTTCCCGGGAATATCATCAATATGATTTCTGGAAACTTATCGATTAAATATGGTCTTAAAGGCCCTAATTTTGCGATCGTTACAGCGTGTACTACGGGAACGCATAATATTGGTGATGCGGCTCGAATGATTAAATATGGCGATGCTGACGTTATGGTCGCTGGGGGTGCAGAACGTTGTACAAGTTCACCAACGGCAATGGGTGGTTTTGCATCAGCCAAAGCACTTTCTCGGCGTAATGATGATCCAACGATTGCGAGTCGTCCTTGGGATGTTGACAGGGATGGTTTTGTATTAAGTGATGGTGCCGGTGTTGTGGTTCTAGAAGAACTGGAACATGCTAAAAAACGCGGTGCTAAAATTTATGCTGAACTGGTTGGCTATGGCATGAGTGCAGATGCTTATCATATGACATCACCATCGGAAAGTGGTGAAGGGGCAGCGCGTTGTATGACTAATGCTTTACGGGACGCACAGTTAAACGCTGATCAAATTGACTATATTAATGCGCATGGTACTTCGACGCCTGCAGGGGATATTGCTGAAACCCAAGCGGTTAAAAGGGCGCTAGGCGATGCTGCTTACACTACGGCAGTGAGTTCAACCAAATCAATGATTGGACATATGCTCGGTGCTGCAGGAGGTATAGAAGCAGTATTAACGGCGTTAGCTATTCAAGATCAAGTGGCTCCACCAACCATTAACCTTGATAACCAAGATCCAGAGTGTGATCTTGATTATGTTCCCAATACTGCCAGAAATATGACTATTGATGTTGCTGTTTCTAATTCTTTTGGTTTTGGTGGAACCAATGGCACCCTTGTTTTTAAGCGTTTTTCATAACAATCATTTTCTGTAATGTGAGTACTTTCATACAGTGTTGACTGATGTACTTATTAATGGTGAAAAGAAAGACAATTTAAATATCACTGATCGTGGTATTCAATACGGCGATGGTTTATTTGAGACCATAGAAGTCTCTTCAGGACGAGCCGTTTTTATTGATCGTCATCTTGATCGATTGCAACTGGGTTGTAAACGATTACATATTCCTTATCCAGGTAACCCCATTCTTTTGAGTGAAATTGATCTTTTGCTTGAAGGTACGTTTAATGCCGTTCTGAAAATTCAAATAACGCGTGGAACAGGTGGCCGAGGTTATCGACAGCCAGATATTGTGACACCTACGCGAATCTTGTCTTTGCATCCGTTTCCTAAGTTTCCAGACTCGTTTGCACAAGAAGGGATAAATGTAACCTCCTGTAAGGGTCAGTTGAGCTCAAATCCTGTGCTCGCTGGGATTAAGCATACCAATCGCCTTGAGCAAGTACTCGCGCGTGCAGAATGGGTTTCGCAATCGATCCAAGAAGGACTCATGAGTGACCAACAAGGGAATGTAATTGAAGGGACTATGAGTAATCTGTTTCTGGTTAAAGAGCAAAAAATAATAACACCACTAGTGGATAGTTGTGGTGTGGCTGGGATTATTCGTAGATTAATTTTAGATTTTTGCCCTGAACTTGGTTTTGTTGCGGAACAGCAATTAGTCACAAAAGAGTGTTTGAATCATGCCGATGAGATCTTTGTAACCAATAGTGTTATTGGTGTTTGGCCCGTTAAAAAAATTGATAATCACAGTTTTTCTCTGGGCCCCGTTACTCGCCAGATCAGCGCTTATTTAGAGAAACTAAAAAGTCAGGAAATTGACTCATGATCAGGTCGTTTTTTTGGTTAATGGTGACTCTATTGTTAGCAGCCTTAGTCTTTGCCGCAATAAGTTATCAAGTCGCGGTGACTTCACCGATCACTAAAGATAATGCAATTATTTTTGAGATAAAGGATAACCAATCTTTATCGCAAGTCGTTCAACAATTAGAACAGGAGAACATAGCGGTTAATAGGGATTGGTTTAAGATAATTGCTTATTTAAATGGTCAGCAAGAGCAACTAAAATCGGGAGAATATTTAATCACACCGGACCTGAAATTACCCGAGCTGTTAGTCTTATTTGTTTCCGGTGTTTCCTATCAACATGCCATAACTTTTCCAGAAGGATGGAGCTTTAACCAAATTAAGCAGACGCTAAAACAACAAACTGCAATCAGGCAAACATTAGATGTAGTAACCCTGCCAGAACTATTAAGTTTATTAAATTGCCCTTACCCTCATATTGAAGGTTTACTTTTCCCGGATACCTATTTTTTTAAAAAAGGCGATTCTGATTTCTCTATTATCAAAAGGGCTTACATCAAGATGGCTGAAGTTCTTCAACAAGAGTGGGAAAATAGAGGGAAAAATTTACCGGTAAAAACAAGTTATGAAGCGTTAATTTTGGCCTCGATTATTGAAAAAGAAACGGCTATTCCATCTGAAAGGGAACTGATAGCGGGCGTATTTAGTCGACGATTAGATAAGAATATGAAACTACAGGCTGACCCTACTGTGATTTATGGATTAGGACGTAAATATCAGGGCAATATAAGGAAACAAGACCTGCTCCAGGATACCGCTTATAATACTTATCGGCACAAGGGTTTAACGCCTACCCCGATTGCTATGCCGGGGAGAAAGGCGATATATGCGGCCTTACATCCAGCGCAAGGGGATAGTTTGTATTTTGTGGCTAATGGCCATCGTCGGCATATTTTTTCTAATTCATTAGAAAGTCATAATAAAGCTGTTAATCGTTATCAGAAATAATAATTATGGAATCAGGACAGTTTATAACCTTGGAAGGTGGAGAGGGGCTTGGTAAATCAACGAACCTTCATTTCATCAAAAGTTTTTTAGAAAATCAGGGGCTTTCAGTTGTAGTCACCAGAGAACCTGGAGGCACGCCTTTGGCAGAACAAATCAGATCATTACTGTTAGAAGAAAGAGCAGAGGCTGTCGCAGATAAGACTGAATTATTATTGATGTTTTCTGCCCGTGCCCAACACCTTAAGGAGGTTATTCACCCAGCTTTGGCACAAGGCCAGTGGGTGATTAGTGATCGTTTTACTGATGCAACCTATGCTTATCAGGGCGGGGGGCGACAAATGGAGGTAAGTTTAATTCAGCAATTAGAAACTTGGGTTCAAGGACTCTTTAGGCCTGATTTAACATTTTTACTGGATGCCCCTATTAGTGTAAGTATGCAAAGAGTGAAAGAACGGTTGAATAATGACCGCTTTGAACAAGAACAATTACCGTTTTTTGAGCGGGTGAGAGAAGCTTATCTTGTACAAGCGCGAAATCACCCTGATCGAATTCAAGTTATTAATGCTAATCAGTCATTAGAGTTGGTACAACAAGATATGGTTGCACATTTATTACCGTTATTACAAAAATGACTGCGAGTAGGGATATCCTCCCTTGGCATGACACGGCTTGGCAGTTATTGAGGGCCTATATTGCCAATGAGCGAATTCCTCAAAGTATTCTAATCACAGGACAGGCGGGGCTCGGAAAGAGAAAGTTAGTTAGATTTTTTGCGCAATTATTGTTATGTGAGACAACGTGCAATGCTACATTTACACCGTGTGGACAATGCCGTTCCTGCACACTTTTTCACTCTGGTACGCACCCTGATTTTGTGGAAATTAAACCTGAATCAGAAGATAAAGATATTGGAGTTGATCAGATTCGTGGGTTGTTGGCCCAGTTAAGGTTAACGGTTCAATACCAACAATATCGTGTCATTGTGGTGTACCAAGCGGAGAAAATGAATCGCTCGGCTGCGAATAGCTTTTTAAAAGGTTTAGAGGAGCCACCTAACCGTACAGCGATTATTTTGATCACTGATCAATTATCGCTCATACCAGCGACTATCCAGAGTCGCTGTCAAAAGATATTGATAAAAACCCCTAGTCCTGAGTCTGCGACACATTGGTTGGCTAGTAATAAGGTTTCCGGTGACTTATCTTTATTATTACAGTTAACGCAAGGAGCACCCTTGTTAGCCCAAGAATATGCAGGGTCTAATGCAATATCTATTAGGGAACAATTATTTAATCAGTTTTGTTTGTTACGCAGTAACAAGGTATCTATTGTAGAAGTTGCTGCATTTTGTTGTGATCATCATCAATTTGATCTACTTGCTTGGATTAACTCTTGGATTGTGGATCTTGTGAAAATAAGCCAAACATCGGCGATCACAAGCGTACAGAATATTGATTTATATGATTCTTTGAAAAAACTCTCAGATAATCTAGACTCACAGAAGTTATATGATTTGTATGTGGCTACATTGGAATTACGAGTTCAATTAAAACGACCCATTAATAAAAATTTGGCCTATGAAGGATTTTTTATTAGGTGGTTGGCTGTTTAGTGGCGAGGTCTTAAATGGTTGTTCTGAAAAATTCAGAAATATTCCCGATCGTTATTAGTAACCACGATGAACTGCATCGTTCTTATATGCCATCGATTATTAATGGGGGCTTATTTATAGCGACTAAAGAAACCTTTGCATTAAACCACGAATTTTTTTTTCTACTGCGGCTGCTTAATGATTCTGAACGGTTATCTTTTACGGGAAAAGTGATCTGGATTACACCCAGTAATTCGGAGAACTATCGTGAACAAGGCGTTGGTATTCAATTTTGTAATGATACAAAGGGTACTATTAAAAAAAAAATAGAAAAGCATCTCTCAGGTTATTTGAATTGCGAACGAGCAACTTATACAATGTAATTTTTTAATTATAGTTTTTTCTAATGTTAATTGATTCTCATTGTCACCTTGATCGAATTGATCTTACACCTTATGACGACAACTTTAAAAACTTTGTCGTAGCCACCCAAGAACAACAAATTAGTTCCATGTTGTGTATTAGTATTGACTGGGAGTCCTACCCTGCGATGTACCGATTAGTGGAACCGTTTGATCATATTCCCGTTACCGTTGGAGTGCACCCTAATGTTCAAGATGGTCATGATCCCAGTGTCGCTGAATTGGTTGAATTAGGACGGGATGCGAAAGTTATTGGTATCGGTGAAACAGGCTTGGATTATTTCCGTAGTGAAGGTGACCTTCAATGGCAGCATCAACGTTTTCGAAATCATATTCGGGCGGCTAAATTAGTGAATAAGCCATTGATCGTTCATACGCGTGAGGCCGCTGATGACACTATTCGAATTTTACAAGAAGAAGGTGCGGATACAGTAGGTGGTGTTATTCATTGCTTTACCGAAGATTGGGCCATGGCTGAAAAAGCATTGGCATTAAATTTTTATATTTCTTTTTCAGGTATTGTGACGTTTAAAAATGCACAACAAATACAGGAAGCGGCACAAAAAGTACCTGCGGATCGTTTTCTTATTGAGACAGATTCACCTTATTTAGCCCCGGTTCCTTTTCGTGGGAAACCTAATTATCCGTTGTACGTTCGTTACGTGGCTGAATTCATAGCACAGCTACGTAATACCTCAGTAGAACAAATTGCAGAACAAAGCACCCTGAATTTTCAGAACTTATTTTATAATCGTTAAGGCTTTATTTTAAAACGCTGGCGCATAGAGCAAAAAAAATTAAAGGGTTGTCGCCTCACTCACAATCTTTAGAGCATGATCTAATTGCTCAACCGTATTATAGAAGTGGGGTGAAAACCTGATGCCTTCTCCTCGCATTGCGCAGAGAACTTTATGGCGTTGTAAATAATGATATAAGTGTTTTTTGGGAAGTGTTTTGTGTTTGAAGAGCACGATACCTGAATTCAGTTGCGAAGGTGCGGCGCTGAGTAAAATAAGGTGTTTGTTTTGTTGTATTTTAGCGGCCAAATGGCGGGCGTTGGTAAGGACCATTTGTTCTACGTTATCTATTCCAATTTCTAATAAAAGCGATAAACTGGCTGACAAGGCATGAATACCAAGCATGTTAGGGCTGCCACATTCAAAACGTTGCGCGGAAGTGTGTGCTTCCCACGGTTGATTTTCATAATCATGGGTATCTTTAATCATATGCCAGCCATATTGGGTTAATTTAAGTTGTTTTCTGGCATCTGGGTGGCTATAAAATACGCCTAGGCCTTCAGGGCCACACATCCATTTGTGACCATCAGCCATAACAAAATCAGCATGGTAGCGTTGGGCATCAAACTTAAAAGCTCCAAGGCTTTGAATAGCATCAATACAAAATAAAATACCCTGTTGGCGGCAAAAGTCTCCGATCATTTCAAGGTTTAGATGTTGGCCTGCTGCAAATTGCACGGAACTGATGGTAATAAGGCGGGTATTGGCATCGACCTTTGAGAATAAACTGAGTTCAGGTGTTTTATTTGTTTCTAAATTAGCTTGTCTAAATTCTACGCCTTGGCTTGCAAGTGATTGCCACGGAATTCGGTTAGAAGGGAATTCAATGTTGCTGGAAACAATATTGTCGCCTGGATTCCAGTCCAGGCCGTAAGCGACAAAAGATAATGCTTCAGAGGTGTTTTTAACCAATGCAATGTCATCGACTGAAGAGGCATTAATAAGTTGTTTTAATTGGTTTTTTAGCTTCTTTTCAATGGTGAGCCAGCTGAGGTAATTTGTCGAACCCATAGCACCGTTTTCTAGGGCAAATTGCGTAACGGCTTGAACGCACCGTTGAGGCCATGGCGCAACAGCAGCATGATTAAGATGAATAACTGAGGGATCTAATTGAAACTCAAGGTGTTGGTTTCTAGTCATCGGAAAGGATACCTTACGTTAACAATACAGTGGTAATATTAACAAACCATTGGTTGTATATTTTAATAACCAATAGGGCGATTAACGCAACAAAAGTTATCAGCTTGGTAACTGTTCAGCGGCCATTGACGAGTACCTATAACGGTATATCATCGACGGAATCCGCGATTGCATCAATCGAATCATGTGCTTGATTACCGACCACGGGGACGATAGAAATCACAGCGCCACCCATTCGCATAGGCACTGAGAGTACTTTAGTGAAGACACAACCCTGACAAATAGCAGCCAGACAAAAAAGGGTAAGGAATTTCAATGATAGGTTCATAACAATGAATAGAATGAAAATAAAAAGTAGTTATATAGTAACGTAAATGGGAGTGATTAGAGAAACATGATTGAGCTTTACAGTAAATAACGTTTAAATGAAAAAAAGGTGTTTTTATGAGAGCGATGATGGTAAAAATACATAGTGACTTTTTTACGGCAATTTTGCGGTAATATATTAAAGTTATAATGTCTCCTTTAGCTTAACTACCCAGTGATTTGATTTAAAAAATGGAAAATAATACGCTAAGAATTACCGACACTACGCTTCGCGATGCACATCAATCACTCTGGGCGACCCGTATGCGCACCGGAGATATTATTGATATTATTGATGTTATAGATACGATTGGATACTACTCCTTAGAAGTGTGGGGCGGTGCTACTTTTGATGTTTGCTTGCGTTTCCTTCGGGAAAACCCATGGGAGCGACTTAGACTAATTAAATCAAAAGCGGCTAAAACACCGTTGCAAATGTTAATGCGAGGACAAAATATAGTCGGGTATAAGAATTATTCTGATGATCTTGTTGAGCGTTTTGTTGGTACTGCACATGATAATGGGGTTGATATTTTTAGAATATTTGATGCTCTAAATGATTCCAGGAATGTGCGTTCAGCCATAGAAGCGGTTAAGAAAAGCGGTGCTCATGCACAAGGCACACTGTCTTATACGATTAGTCCAGTCCATACCATTGAAAAGTATGTCATTGATGCTAAAGCGCAAGTTGAAATGGGAATTGACTCTTTGTGTGTAAAAGATATGGCCGGGTTATTATCGCCCACGGTAGCGACTAATTTAGTATCCGCCTTAACGGAACACCTGAATATTCCCATTCAAATTCATTCACATGCAACCAGTGGAATGGCTTGTTCTGCCTATTTAGACGGTGTTAGAGCCGGTGCGGGAGCCATTGATTGTGCGGTTTCTTCTATGGCTGGTTTTTCATCGCAACCCCCCGTTGAAACGATGCTAGCTATTTTTGATGAAACAGAATTTGATATTGACTTAAATCTTGACGCGTTAAGAACGGTTAATCAATATTTTACTGAGTTAGGCCCTAAAAGATCCGCTGGGCGACGCAGTAATGAACCTATTATTGACTCTGAAATTTTAGATCATCAAATCCCTGGAGGAATGATCTCAAATTTTCGGTCGCAATTAGAGCAACAAGATGCTCTAGATAAATTACCTGAGGTATTAGAAGAAGTTTCACGGGTTAGAAAAGATTTAGGTTACCCTCCTTTGGTGACTCCAACGAGTCAGATTGTGGGTGCGCAGGCGGTTATGAATGTCATTTGTAATGAGCGCTATAAAATAGTTCCACAAGAAGTAAAAAATTATGTAAAAGGTTTTTACGGTAAGTCACCGGCAGCGATAGAAACGGCTTTTATTAAGAAAATACTTGGCGATGAAGAGCCTATTGATTATCGTCCTGCTGATGATCTTGAAGATATGTTGCCTACGGCAGGCGAATCTATTTCAGATCCAAGCCTTATTACCAATGAAGAAGATATTTTATCGTATTGTCTTTTCCCTGAGGTGGCGGTTGAGTTTTTTAAATGGCGTGCGTTTCCAGAAAATGAACGTCCTCCCACTCCGGCTGACCTTGAGCTAGAAGAACTGGTTGTGGTTGAGCCGGTTAAAACACAAGCCACCGTTGAGCAGCAACACCCTGAAGTCTTAAGCCCTATTTTGCATCAGGATGATTACAATGGAATGAGTGTATTGATTGAAAAAGCGTCTAATTTACAATTAAATGAATTAACGCTCAAAAAAGGAGATTTTAATCTCTCTTTACGGTCTGGTGCGATAACGCAAGCGACTGATACCAGTCATCTTAGTGAATCACCAACACCCCCGCCTAAAGAAAGCAAAACTGTTGAAGCCCCTAAAGATGACGTCAGTGCCGCGAAAATAAAGCCTGATAGCTACCCAAATACAATTGATGCGATTATGGCAGGAACCTTTTATCAAGCCTCAGGTATTGGTGCTGACCCTTTTGTTTCAGAAGGTTCGGTGGTCAATGAAGGTGATGTTATTTTTATCATAGAGGCGATGAAGTTATTTAATGAGATTTCAGCACCATCCAATTGTAAAATAGTTAAAGTATTAGTAAACAACGGTGACTTAATCAGAAAAGGACACCCTCTCCTGGCTATTGAATATACCTAGTTAATAAGGTGCTTATAAGGTTTTTTCTGGTGGTTGAGTCCACCAGAAAAATTACCTGAATGTGGTTCCGTTCCACCCCCAATATTCTCCAGGGCAATCGCTGAATTCAATATAAATTCGCGTTCGTTCAACGTTCAAGGTTTTTTCTAAGCACTCACTGATTGATTTCGAAATAGACTTTGCCTGGTTTGTTGTCAAGCCGATACTTTTACATTCAAGGTAGGCTAAAGGATGTTTGTTCCCAGCAAAAAACATGTGATTGTTTTGATTTAATTCGACCAGTACGTAGTTTTCTGGTTTCCCTGTTTCGAGCGCTATTAAGTGTGATAATTGGGTCAGAAGTTCATCCGAATCAGAATCATTTAAGGGTGTATTAGTGGTTAATTTTAGATAAGGCATAGCATTTCCTTTTTTGCGCATTAGATTAATGACAACTATATTGCATCAGTAGGCATAGGTTCACAATCCCTCATAAAGCTAAAAATTAACAGGGTTTCGTTTTAAGGGTATTTTTCAACAGGATCAATCATTTGAAAGCGCCCTCCTTTTAGACTACGTTTATTTAGAATATGGCTTAGAAAAAAGGTTCTTTATGGACGAACGATGTGAGCGAATCGCATTAAATACCAATGGGTATATTGTGGTAGGGAGTGAAGAATTAATAATTTCTGTTGTTAATATTTCATTAACCGGTTTTTTAGCAAAAATTGAACCGACTGCATTAATACCCACCGTGCGAGAATTATTTCAAGGAATTAGTGAACATAAGTTAATTGAATTTAATTTTCATGAACTTAGTGTTTCAGGACTCTGCATGATGGTGTGGAGTAAATCTATATCAGGCAAGTTTTTAACGGGGTTTGAATTCTATGAGTCACGGTATGACCCATTAGTGAACCAGAGTAAAAGACAATTTTATCGGCAAGCACAGACTTTAAAGGGCACCCTAAGACATGAGAGCTTAACGTATAATTTCACGACAGCGGATACCTCTGCTTTAGGCATGATGATTTATATCATTGGGCCGGTGGGATTTAAAAAGAAAGAAAAGATAACCTTTGAAATTCAAGAAAAAAAAATGACGGGTATGGCCGAGGTGGTTTGGCTACAATCTGATGAGGATAAAAAAAGTGCCATTATGGGGTTAAGATTTACAACTATCTCGAATTTATGAAGCCGGCCATGTAGTCCATCATTTTTTGGTCTACCAAAATACTCAAAAACCTACCTAACCGGTATCGTTAATGCAGGGCCGGAAAATTTAGTTTGACCGGATTGGATATCAAATAATTGTTTTAATAACATGAACGTCGTTTTACTTTTTAAGTCATTGTCGGCAATATAATACCAATAGTCACGATAGGGAATAGCAAGGTGTGCATTTTCAGGTTTTTCACGACTGCTTAAGATCTTAAAAACTGAGCCCGCAGGGGTATGACTCCAATCAAATATTTCCCCCTGATGGTTTTTGGTAATAGTGACTAAGCCTGCATGCACATGCTCAATAGGGATATCAATGTTTTGAGAAAGATAAAACATAATACTTAATATCGACCGTGTTCGAATAGTGAGGTGATTCTTTTCTTGCTTGAGGAAATTAGTGTTTAAGGTGATGAGTGCGGAATTATTCTGGTCTAAGTTAAAGCCTAATAAGGCACCCAGTTCATTCATTTCGTTTATTTCATGATCATCGTGTGCTTTAAATAAAATATTTATTGCCTTATCATTATTTGCTGAACCCATTTCAATATTGCCTTGATCAATCTGGTGTTTTAATAGCGGCAGTAATTTCTTGAATTTTCTGAATTTAGGTTCCTTTGTAGGCGTAGGGCCAGACGCTGATGGTGCATTGAATAATTCATTTGTCTTTTCAACACACAAGCCGAAAACACGTTCGATACTCCAACCTGATTGCGTTAGAACCATGATGGCATCAAGAGAAATACCCGATAAAACATTTTTGAGGAAATCCTCTCCTTGTACTGGTTGGTAAGTGATTGTGGGCCGATCTGTGTAGCCAACGCCAATGTCAGGTTTAATTAAGTTACCAGCTGGCGCAAGATCTAAGCTGGAACTGATGCCTAAATTACCACTAAAGCTCATCGATGCAGTGACACTGTTAACCTTAAGAAAATAAGCCTCATCCCGATATTTTAATCGAACTAGATTAAGTAACATTTGATGATTTAAAGTCATGGCTATAGCGCTGTTATAGCCGGAATGGGTTTCTTTAACAATGTTGGGTCCGAAGGAAGACTGACAGCCCGTTAAAGAGATTATTAAGAGTAAAAGGGTAAGGATATATTTAAGTTGGTGGAGCATAGGGGGTTGGTAACATCAAGATGACAGTTGCTAATCAGTGTAGCATTTTTGAAAAAGGGATAGTCCCTTTATACTAATTCAATCTATCAGTTAAGCGATGAAATAATCCTATTATATACAGCGTATAATAACGGTAGAACCTTCATTTATTTCCAAAGCGAGTAGATTTTATCGATGGCAATTTATCCACCTGCTAGTGAACTTACCGATAGCGAACTTGAACACGTCATCAAGAAAGCTAATAAGGCTTACCGGTTAGGGAAACCCACTATAGAAGATTCTATTTATGACCATGAGTATTTAGCCGAGCTACAACGACGTTATCCTGAGCACAAACTTCTTCATCGTGTAGAAAAAGAACCTCTTTTTTCGGAACAAAAAGTTAAACACCTGAGGCCGATGTTAAGTACAGATAAGGCCTATAGTATTGACGACATGGAGCGATTCTTTCAACGCGTAAAAAAAGCAGCGGATAAAATTGCGGTTAATCATGCTGATATTAAAGTTCGCGTTACGGCTAAATTGGATGGTCTAGCCGCTTCTTTAGAGCAAGGTGTTTTAGCAACGCGTGGTAATGGGGAGTCAGGGACTAATGTCACGCATGTATTTGATTTAGGGGTTCGGCACGTGGGTCACGATACGGGTTTAGGAGAATTAGTCTTAACATCTAGGTATTTCGATGAATTTCTTAAAGATGAATTTACCCACCCTAGAAATTTTATGGTGGGACTTGTTGGTGCAGATAAAATAAATCAATATGCTGAAGCGGCTTTATTAGCCGGTGCGGCACAATTTGTACCCTATACAGCATTGAAAAATTGGCAAGGAAGCATAGCTGAATTAATGATTGACCTTGAGGGTATTTGTAAATCGGTTAAGGCGTGTGGTTATCCAACAGACGGTGCAGTTATTGATATTATCAATTCTGACATTCAATTAGAAATGGGTTCTACTAATCATCACCACTGTTATCAAATCGCTAAAAAAGACTTAGGAGAAAGATCGCAAACGATCATTGAAGATATTTTGTGGCAAACTGGAAGAACAGGTCGGGTAACACCGGTTTTTAGTGTCACGCCTGTTTTTATTTCTGGTGCAACGATTAGGCGGGTCACTGGACATCATGCAGGGAATATTTTAAAAGATAATATTGCTACGGGCGATGAAATTGAAATCTCGAGAGCAGGAGAGGTAATTCCTAAGTATGAGCGTAAAATTTCTGGGCAGGGTTCCCCGTCCATACCCAAAGTGTGTCCGAGTTGTCTGAGTACACTTGAATGGGATAATGATTTTTTGGTTTGTTATGAGTTGAATTGTCCAGCGCAATTACAGGCAAGTTTAGAACATTTTTTTAAAATTATAGGTAATGTCGATTTGTTAGGACCTAAAAGTATTGCGAAAATCATTGCATTTGGAGTGGTCACTTTAGAGGGGATTTATCAGTTAGAACAAGGCCAATTAGAAGCTATGGGTTTTGGTCCAAAACAATCAGAAAATATTATTCAACAACTTGAAAGGTCACTGACAGAAGCGGTTGATGATTATCGTTTTCTAGCGGCCTTTGGTCTTAATCGATTGGGCGTGGGTGATTCGCGTCGTTTATTAAAGCATATCCCATTGGATCAATTACCGACTATGACAGTGCCTGTAATGTCGGCAATCAATGGTTTTGGGGAGCTAACTGCCCAGGCTGTTGTTAAGCAATTAGCACATAAGTGGCCAACCATTAGATTTCTGATGGATCAAGGCTTCATCCTTGAAAAGACCGTGTTAGAACGAGACAAGGTCATTGCGGAATCAGTATTGTCCGGTAAGCGAGTAATTTTTACAGGGAAAATGCTGCGCAGTAGAAGAGCAATGCAAGAGCAAGCTTTGGCACTTGGGTGTGAAGTCCCGGGTTCACTTTCTCAAGCTACAGATTACCTTGTGTGTGGAGAGAATGTTGGCGCCAGTAAAATCACACGTGCGACTGACTTAGCGGTAAAGGTTATTTCTGAGTCTGAATGGGTCACGCTCATGAATGAATCTAAAGTATAAACGTTAAGTTTTTATTTAGCGTGATGACATTATTATGATGAGTAATGTGTATAGAAAATGTTGTTAAGAGCGCGCTTTTTTCATTTTACTAGTGTTTTGAAAACAAAATTAAGTTACTATAAATTTTCAACTTATCATTCATTTTTTGTTGAATAATAGATCAAGACCCTATGTTAAAGATTACGACAATAATTGATTTATTCTTGTCTTGTTTACGTTTAGGGTTGTTTTAAAATAAAATTTAGAGGGGAACAACAGTGGAATCAATTATTGCAGTTAGTATCATTACGGGTATTGTAGTAGGCCTTATTAAGGAAAACTTAGGAATACAAACCGGCACACATGCTGTTGCGGCTGAAAAAGCACCTGCCAAAAAAGCACCAGCAAAAAAGGCAGC